>PVMK01121022.1_pt1 | contig 22091 bp, 20 predicted proteins | sample 1853481 | NCBI WGS metagenome assembly PVMK01 (sample SAMN08533507, study PRJNA380276) | Marine sediment metagenome, whole genome shotgun sequencing project.
CGGCAACGAGTTCGCCTTCATTGAGGATGACTACCGCGTCGCTCACACGCTGCACATCATCCAGGATATGGGTGCAATAAAAAACGGTGGTGTGCTTTCGCAGGCGCTTCATAACCCTGAGCACATCCCGACGACCCAATTGGGTCAAGAGAAGCGGCAGATTCATCAAGGATAAGCAAGTCCGGGTAATTTACCTGGGCCTGGCCGATTCCAAGCCGCTGACGCTCGCCGCCGGAGAAACCCTTAGTGGGCCGGTCGGCCTTATCCTCCAAGCCCACCAGTTCCAGGGTTTCGTTCACACGCTTCTTGATTTCGCCAGCCGGACCTTTGAAGTAAAAACGGGCCGTAAAGTCCATGACCTGCCGGGCCGACATATGCTCATAATAGCGTGGTTCCTGGGGCAGGTAGCCTATGCGATCGCGAATGGCCACCGAATCCCTGATTATATCCAATCCGAAAACGCTGGCGCTGCCGCCGCTCGGCCGCAATAAACCCAACAGCAGCTTGATCGTGGTCGTCTTGCCCGCACCGTTAGGGCCCAGGAAACCAAAGATCGAGTTTCTAGAAACTTTCAAATCAATAGCTTCTAAAGCCTTCACTTCCTTGAATGACTTGCTCAGTTCGTGACAATTTACAACCCATTCTTCAGATGAAGGATTCATCCCTCCGCCTCCCTAATTGGCCTGGTTCAATAAAGCTGGCCATTGAGGCATATTATGACCTATCCATGCTTCACCCGCGAATAGCTGTAACCGGTTGCCGCAAGGTTAATGAAGTAGGTAGCCAGGGTCACGAAGCCAAATAATTCACCAATGCCAAAGGAGTAACCGATCATGGCCATCAAGCCCACATAGTACGAAAGCAGATAAGGTCCAAGTAGTCTCGTATACCTGAACTCCAGCTTCAGAATGTAATCGAAGAGCAACTCAACAAAAAGGAAGAGCAGCAACAAGGAGGGCATGATGATCGTCCACAAATCGCGGCCGGCGGCAATATTTAAGCCGATGGCGAAAGTAACCGGGACGATCATTGCCACAACAGCATAGCCCAGATCACGCTCGATCTTGACCATCCCCCGAGCGCGGGCAATGAGTAATAGAGCTACGGCCAGGTTGATAAAATTTGCGATGACAAATAGTCCGATATCAATAACCTCATGGCTCATTGTAAGGTCTCCCATTGTTAGAATACACAACAATTGCCAGCTTATATGCCCGTCCTAACAGTATAGTTGACGGCAAAAGTGAAATCATCGGCCGTCTGACCTATTCAATATTAGCCATCTGGGCATATTGGTAATTCGCACAATTGATGCATGCGCCACAGTAAGAGAGTTGGCCAGGTCGCCCTGGCGCTCATACATGGAGCCCGGCTTACACTAATCTATGCCCGTTGATTGTATTATTGATGTTGATGATTGACGCCAATTCCTCAGATTTCTGGGACACCCTATATAAATCCAATAACTTCCACTGGGATCTGGGTCGACCCACGCCTGTATTTCGGCGACTAGCAACGGGAAATCTTCTTGAACCTGGCAAATTACTGGTATTGGGCGCCGGCCGCGGGCACGATGCCCGTCTGTTTGCCCAACATGGATATGAGGTCACGGCTGTAGACTTTTCGGCCGAAGCTGTTGAGTCCATGCGCCGGCTCCAAGATCCAGGATCCCCCATCGAATTAGTCCAGGCAGACTTTTTCTCTTTGCCTAAAGACTGGAATGGATGCTTCGACTATGTCCTGGATTACACCAGTTTCTGCGCCATCGTGCCCCAACGCCGGGCAGAATATGCGGATCTGGTCACCCGATTACTAAAACTCGGGGGACAATATATCATCCTGGCCTTCCCCATCGGCCAACGGGCCGGCGGGCCGCCCTATGTTGTTCAACCCCAGGCGATTATTGAACTATACGCCGAACGAGGGTTCAATTTACAGCATCAAGAAATCCCGGCCGAATCGGCCCCCGGTCGAGCCGGTCATGAAGAGCTGTTAATCCTGGAGAAGTCGTGAAGCCGCTTACTACATAACCAGGCTCATCACCGCTTTTTGCACATGCAAGCGGTTTTCTGCTTCATCGTATACGATGGAGCGCCAACCGGGACCTTCCGTTTTGTCGATTACCTCATTGTCGGCTTCAAAACCGCGATCGACCGGTAAGCAGTGCATATAGATGGAATTTTTCGCGGTTAGATCCATCATATCGCTGGTGGCCTTCCAATCCTTGTGCTGGTCATTGATTGCCTGGGCTTTTTCGGCATCATCCTCGCCAACAGGGGGTTTGAAAAACACCTGCGGGCACCAGGCTTTGGGGTAAACGACATCCGCGCCGGTGAACCCTTCTTCGAAATCGTGCGTTATTTTAAACGAACCGCCCTCGTCTGAAGCATAATCCTGGCATTGTTGAATGATATCAGGGGCCAGCTCCATCCCTTCCGGGTGGGCCAGGGTCACATTCATGCCCATCATTGAGGCGTATAAGATAACCGATTGGGGGACGGCTCGTGGCTTGTGAACACTGGGGGAATAGGCCCAGGACATGGTGAAGTTGACCCCTTTGAAATCACCAAAATATTCTTTCACGGTGAGCATGTCGGCCAAACCCTGGAAAGGATGGTAGATATCATCCTCCATGTTAAGTACCGGAATATCTGACCAGCGGGCAAATTCCTTCAATAGCTCGTTCGCGCCACCGTATTCCCAGTCGACGGGATCGCCATAACAGCGAATGGCGATGGCATGGCCCATGCGATCAAGAACCCGGGCCACATCGGAAACACGCTCTGTGCTATAGGCTTCTTCTTTGCCCTCCAGCGCCGGCCGGTAGATTTTGCTGGGGTCAAGATAGTGGGCGTGCCCGCCCAGTTGAGTCATCCCCGCTTCAAAGGAATTACGGGTTCGTAAGGATTGGTTATAGAAGATCATGAACAATGTTTTCGCACGTAAGATATCATCGTGATATTCGCCCATGGCGTTCTGTAACTTCAACTCCTCGGCGACGGCGAGAATACTCCTTATCTCCTGGGGTGTAAAATCAGTCTCGGCCAGGAAATCCCGGCCTTTAAAGCCTGTCGTTTTCATAATAAATTTCCTCCGTAATGGATCAGGTTAGCTAAAATAGTTCCATGTCAAAATATCGGCGCTGATTACCGCGCTTTTGCCCACATCCGCTCGGCATTTTGCTGGAGTCGCGCCCGCATCGCGCCGAGATCGGCCTGGAGCACTATTCCATCCCGCACACGCCAACGTCCGGCGACCATCACATCTTTCACATGAGTGTGATTTCGCCAGAGCAGAAGTTGATCGTAAAGATTGTGGGCCGCGACCGGGGTGGGAAATGTTCCGTCTACGAGTTGCAAATCGGCCGACCAGCCTGGTTCCAGGCGGCCCACCTTTTCCAGGCCCATGGCCTGAGCCCCACCCTCCGTGGCCATAAACCACACGTCCTGGGCCGGCATCACCTGTGGGTTTTGACGATAGGCTTTGTGGATGAGAAAAGCGCCTCGCATCACCTCGAAAAAGTCATTGATATATCCGTCCGAACCCAACCCAACCGTCACGCCGGCCGACAATTGGTCGGGAATAGGGGCGATGCCACCGCCCACTTCACAGTTACTTAGCGGCATGTGGGTCACCTTGATGCCTTTTTCGGCGATGATTGCCCGTTCCCGCTCTGATAACTGCACGCATTGGGAGGCCATCATGCTCGGCCCGGTGACTCCCAACTCATCGTAATATTCCAAAGTGCGTTTACCGAAATGTTTTAGGGCGTATTCCGGCTCATGAACTCCTTCATTACAATGCATATGCGTCAAAACATCCAGATCACCGGCCATAGCAAAGGCCTTTTTGATGAAGTCGGCCGAACAAGTAAAGGTGGTATGGAAGCACATTAACCCCTGGACCAATCCGCCTTCTTTCTTACACAGATCCACAAACTTTGCGTTCTCTTGCAGCCCAAGGTGACCGTTCTCTTTGTTAACCCGCTCGGTCGCCTCAAAAGACAAGACCCCGCGTAACCCGCGCTGCTCGACAACTTCTTTTTGGGCCAGGAGCGCATCAGGTATGGCGAATGGAGCTTCCAGGCAATCGTAAAAACTTGTAATGCCACTGCGAATCATTTCGGCGCACACCCAATCGGTGGCGGCGGATATCATTTCATGGTCCAAGGCATCTTCAACCAACGGCCACCAGAAGTCATTTAAGAATGACCAGAAGCCGGAAGGCGCCTTATCTAAGGGGATGCCGTGAGCCAGTACCCCGTACAGGTGGACATGGGCGTTGACAAAACCGGGAGAGAGAATCTGGTCAGGGGCTTCCAAGACCAGGTCTTGTGGATAGCGGATGCGCAGTTCTTGGTTAGGACCAATGTCATCTACATTGCTCTCCACGACCCGAACACCCCAACCAGCCCGCTCTTAACGGCGCATTACGATGTTGGTAACTCAACGAGGCCATCTTTTACCTGGTTTAGCAAATCGAAGTTGGCTGGAACAGCAACTCCTTTCTAATTGGCTATTATACGCAAACGGCCATCGCGAATAGCGCCACCGTCCTCGGTCACGCCGCCATTTTCACTGATATAGGTCACCATTTCTTTTCGCAGGAATAGGGGCGTGTCCATGTGGGTTACCAATCGGATGTCCATAATGGGCAGACCCAGGCGGAGTTGGGCGTATTTTTCCCATTGCCCGGCCGATTGACGTGTAAAACTACTACATACGAGTTGAAAGGAATCCTCCATATGTTTATCAAGCGTTTCACCATTGACAGTTAGGTCGGTAACCCGAATATCCTTCCGGCTTGAACCAGCCTTAATAGCATAACGAACCTTTCGGCTAAAGTGGACGAACCCACGTTCTGTATGGGGCTCTCCCGGCAGATCAACTCGTGAGGCATTATCTTGTAATAACATCTGGAGTTGTGCGCCGGTGATCCAAAAAATGCGAAGAACGTCGGCGAAAGGCATGAGGTCAAACCAATCGCCGAAGGTCAACTCCTCGCCAACCGGCAGGCCACAGCGCATCACTGAAGCATCTACCACAGCCAGGTCCACGTCATAGCCGTTTGCCCGGCAGCGGGCAATCAGGGCATCAGCGACAAAGTTAGCCAGGGTGGATTCGCCGGCCGCAAAATTGTTCCGGACGGCATAGCCGCTTAGTCCGGGATCGTTGGCGACGCGGCCAAGCTTGCGGGTGAAAAGGGGGCGGGCGATGTCCATCAGGGGCTGGACATTTTCTTTTTCAAATTGTTCGTCGACAAGTTGGGAGGCGGTACTAATGAGACGCGCATTAGTCACGGCCGTTCCCTTCTGTCGTACGACTATATCGACCTCGCCCACGAAACGACCCAAGTTCCCGGCCTGGACGATAGGGACACCATTGATAATATTATCGATGGTCAATCCCTGCTCATTTAGAATATGGTGCGTATGACCGCCGACAATAAGATGAACAGTTCCTCGCGGCAAACTTCGCGCCAACTCCACATCTCCGGCATCTCGTACAGAAGCACCACTGCCGCCATCCAGGCTATAGCCCAGGTGACTGAGAATTATGAGCACATCGCATAGCGGACTTATTGCCGGAAGTAAATTGTGAATAGCACGAACGGGGTTGATTATCTGCAAATTAGTTTCAAGTTGCTGTCGCGACTGGCCAGGTGTGGTCAAGCCAATGATGCCAACCCGGATACCTTTGGTCACTAATATCGCCGCCGGGTAATACAGGCCATTCAACCATTGGCAACCAACCAGGTTGGCTGACAGCACAGGAAATTGGGCATCTTTTCGAATCGCCTGGGCCAACACATCTGTGCCCAGATCCAGGTCATGGTTGCCTAAAACGCTTACATCTATGCCCGCGGCCGAGTAGAGCCGGTATCCAGCGTGCAAGGCAAAGGATTCAGGATCTTCCCCCATCAATTCATCAAAAACCGCACCGACCAGGTCATCACCAGCCGACATGAATAGAACGGCCGTGTCCGGGTCATCCCGGTGCCGCCGGCGCCCATCTCGCAGACGACTGACGATACGGGATAGAACGGGCTGGTCGTCCTGCTGCGTGAAACGAGCAATGTGACCATGCAGATCATTTATGTGTAAGATTTTCAAGCGGCAAGATCGGGAAGATAAATCTGCCCGTGGTGGAGGCAGCGTTACCCCCTCATCAGCGATAATCTCGCTTATCGGCGCAATAGTTGGGTTGCCAGCAAATAGGAAAAGTTGGCTATCTTCTGCCCCGTATGGATTGCCAGTGGCCCGGATAAGTCTTAAGGTTCCAGTAGGCATAAGTCAGATCAAGACCCCCAATCTGCGAAGGCGTCTACAACAGGCTTGATATCATCCATCATGGGGTAAAGAATAGGACAGGTTACCCCGGCGTTTATATATTCGGCCACCTTGTCCTGGACTCTTTCGTTGTACCAACGGCCATCACATTGCGGACGACTTCATCTGGGATGACTGCGCTTGCGCGGATGTAATCCTCCTCGGTGGCAGGCCAGCTCATAATAGACTGCACCTTGTCCAATAGTTCATTACTGACGCCACTGGCTTTCATAATATGGGGTTCCGTTGCCAGATAGTAGGCCACCAACTTCTTACCTTCAGCCATGGCCTCGGCCGGGTTGTCGTCTGAAAGGCAGCAAACAAGCAACTCCGGCCGATCAACATCGGCCAATGTCTTGCCTGCTTTTTTTGCGCCATTCTCTACCAATTTAACCGCGTCACGGATGTACTCCACTGAAACCACGTAATTTAAGACCACGCCTTCGCAAATTTCACCGCTGAGTTCAAGCATTTTTGGACCGGTGGCGCCGATGTAAAAGGGAATGTCGCGGGGGGAAGTATCGCCAAAGGCAACGTCCAGCTTTATCCGGTCAAGCTGCACAAATTCACCCTGGTAGGTGACCTCCTCCATGGTGAACAACTGCCGGATTGCTTCCACATGTTCTCGCATCGCCTGTAATGGTTTACGCCGGTTGACGCCCACCCGGCTGGATATTGGTTCCCACCATGCGCCGAGTCCGAGCATAACCCGGCCTCTTCCATCCACTTTGCCGCCCAATTCCCACATACTGCTCCAGGTGGCTGCAATCACGGCCGGGTTTCGTGTCCAGATCGGCAGAATACCGGACCCGATTCGCAACTTCTTTGTGTAGACCAAAAAAGCGCTCATCATCACGATGCAATCACGGGCCAGGCGCGTGTCGGCCTGCCAGATTTCACTGAAGCCCCGATCCTCAGCGTAACGCGCCATCTCCAATTCATAAGCCATGCTATGTTTATCTTGCATATACAACGCAAATCGCACGGACATAGGACTACTCCTTATTGCCTAAATATAATCGCTCAAATCCACATCTGGATAACGGATCCGGTCGCCATAGTCCCGGCGCTCCGGTTTGTATGTGGCATCAATGCCGATTTTGGTATGCACGCCGCGTTCGTTGGCCGTGGGATCCATCTCGTGCCCCTGAGAACCAGGCACGACAAAATAATCCTGACTCCAATCAACTCGATTAGTCAAGGCCCACAACACATCGGCCGGATCGTAGATATTGACATCTGGATCAACAACAATAACCTTTTTGATGTTTACATGGGCGGTAAAGGCAGCCAGGGCGATATTTTTCGGTTCCCCTGGGTTGCTCTTGGCCACCTGCACAATCGCGGAAAAACCATTGCCGTAGGGCGGAATATGCAACGCGGTTACATTCTGGCTGACATGGCGGACAAATTTCAGCAACAGCGGTTCGCGAGGCAAGACGTTGCCGATATATATATGCTCATCGTGGCCGGGAATGATGGTCTGGAAAATCGGCCGGTCCCGGTAGTTTATAGCTGTAACCTCAAAGACCGGACTATCCCACAATTCACCATAATAACCGTGAAACTCAGCCAATGGTCCTTCTCCGCGCCGGATTAGTGGTGGGAGACGGCCTTCAATTACGATTTCAGCATCTGCGGGAATGTCGATGTCCACCGTCGTTCCCTTGCAAACAGGTACACCTTCACCTCGAATCGCCCCGGCAATAAATAGTTCATCATCGTCATAACGGGCGCCTGCGGCAATCTCGATGGCCGGATCGACACCTATAGCGATGGCGACCTCGAGGGGTGCGTCATTATCTTCCCGCTCCCGGTAAAATTGCATCACATGGCGCCATTCATTGACATTGAAACCCAAGGTATGTCGATCAAATAGTTGCATGCGGTTGTAGGAGAGGTTGCCCCGGCCGCTAAGCGGATCCTTGGTGATTGTGATCCCGCCGGTTATAAAAGGTCCGCCATCGTGCAGTCCATGAGTCGGAATTGGTATAAGGCTTAGATCCACCTCCTCCCCTATAACCGTGTTTTGTTGCCAGGCAGCCACCGGGACCGGTCGGGGCGCGATACCATTGGCCGGGTCCAAGGCATAGTCCATCACATTGGAAATTTCTGAAACATCACAGGCCAGCGCCAATGCAGCCAGGGTTGAACTACCCACAGCTCCGGCGAAAACCGGCCAGGCAGCCCCCTCCGGTTTTTCAAACAAGATCGCGCCGCGTCCTTGCCGTTGGCAGGCAGCCGCCACGTTCGCCAATTCGTGGACCAAACTCACGGATCGACGAACCCTCACTATTTGTCCATTTTCATCGAGAACCGAAATGAAACTACGGAGATCACGTATTGGATTCATGAAAAAAGTGTCTCAGCGATAAACGTGGGCATCAACAAACATTATGATCGAACACACAATAATTGTAAAATTTGCCGTTCATTTGTCAAGTAGGAATAAACAGTGTTAAGTATAACTTGACCCAGAAAGTAGCCTTGATATATTCTTGAATATGTCCGATGATCAGTGTAGCAAAAACAGCTTCATCTATTCATTCTGAAAACAAATTAACGATCAACATATGTCAGACAATCATTTTAATATCTATCAATGAGAATAAGTTATGGATAATGGCTCTCTTACTCACTTTTCTCCGGATTTACTGGCCCGGTTGTACCGCCAGATGACTTTGGTGCGCGAGTTTGAACTCCGTGCAATCGAGGAGCGCCGGCGGGGACTGATCCCAGGCTTCATCCATTCATGTGTGGGGCAGGAGGCCACGGCCGTAGGCGCCTGCGCCGCGCTTAGCCGGGAGGATGTCATCACCAGCACCCATCGCGGGCACGGCCACCTGCTAGGCAAAGGCGGTGATCCGAAATTTATGATGGCCGAGCTGGCCGGCCGTTCGACCGGATATTGTCTCGGCCGGGGCGGTTCATTACACCTAGCCGATTTCGATCTAGGTATTCTTGGGGCCAATGGCATCGTAGGTGGCGGCTTCCCGGTCGCAGTTGGAGCAGCATTAGCCTACCAGATGCGCGGTGACAAACAAGTTGCCCTGGCCTTCTTCGGCGATGGCGCAATTAACGAAGGATCGTTCCATGAGTCCGCGAATCTAGCCGGGCTCTGGAAATTGCCGGTTATCTTCTTTTGCGAAAACAATTTATATGGTGAAGGCACCCCTCAAAGCAAACAAGCCCCTATCGCCGATTTGGCTCTACGAGCCGAGGGCTACGGTTTTCCAGGCCAGATTATCGATGGCAACGACGTCGTTGCCGTGTACGAGGCCACTGTCGAAGCCCGCAGCCGGGCCCTGGCGGGAGAAGGTCCGACCTTGATTGAAGCCAAAACCTATCGCTTCCGTGGCCATTACGAAGGCGACCCCCAGGTGTATCGCCTGCCGGGCGAGATGGAAGCCTGGAAAAAACGCGACCCTATTCCCGCCTTCCGGAAGCAGTTGCTGGCTGCGAACATTTTTGATGAGTCGCAAATTGTTGAATTAGAGGCCTCTGTCCACTCTGAATTAGACGAGGCGGTTACATTTGCCGTCGATTCGCCTATGCCGGCGGTGGAAGATGCTTTGAAAGGGGTTTATGCCGATACCCATGAAGGATTGGTGTTTTAATGCGCGAAATAACATATTCTGAAGCAATACGCGAGGCGCTATGCGAAGAAATGCGCCTCAATCCCCATGCCTTTCTCATGGGCGAGGATGTCGCGGTATTCGGCGGTGTGTGGGGTGTCTCTGAGGGGATGTTGGCCGAATTTGGCCCGGACCGGGTCCGCGACACACCCATCAGCGAAGCGGCCATCATCGGCGCTGGGCTTGGTTCAGCTATGGTAGGCATGCGGCCGATTGTCGAGATCATGTTTGGCGATTTTTTGATGTGCGCCGGCGACCAACTTGTTAACCAGGTAGCCAAGGCCCGCTTTATGAGCGGCGGCAAGGCCCACGTCCCGTTGACTATTCGGGTGACATCTGGCGCGCCCGGATCGGCAGCCGCCCAACATTCCCAGAGCCCCGAATCGTGGTTTATGAATGTGCCTGGGTTAAAAATCGCCACCCCATCCACCCCGGCCGATGCCAAAGGCTTGCTCAAAACAGCAATCCGAGGTGATGACCCGGTCCTCTTCTTTGAGCATAAAATGTTGTATGGTGAGCGAGGTCATGTGCCGGAAGATGAGCATTACACCCTGCCCTTTGGGAAAGCTGATATAGTCCGAAGTGGCACGGATATTACGGTCATTGGCGTCAGTATCATGGTCAAAAAAGCGCTGGAAGCGGCCGAATTATTAAGTGAAGAAGGGATCAGCGTTGAGGTGATCGATCCGCGCACGCTGGTACCCTTGGACAAAGAGACGCTCATTCAATCAGTCGCCAAGACCAGTCGCGTGGTCATCGCCCATGAAGCCCACCGCCGCGCCGGTCCGGGCGCGGAGATCGCCGCCATGCTGGCCGAGGAAGCTATCGAATACCTCGATGGTCCCATCGTCCGTGTAGGAGCGAAAAATGTGCCGCTACCCTACGGTCCGGGTATGGAGCAGTTTGTTCTACCTGGAACAGAAGAGATAATCGAGGCGATTAGGACCCTGGTGTAATCATGTCAAACAGATCACCTTACGAAGTTGTAATGCCTAAGCTCGGTCTGATTATGACCGAAGCCAGGCTGGCAGAATGGTATAAAGAAGAAGGTGAGTGGGTCGAAGCTGGCGAGCCGTTGTTCGCCTTAGAAAGTGATAAATCCATCATCGACATCGAAGCCCCGGCCGGCGGTCGCGTATCAATTGTTGTTCCGGCCGGCGACACGGTTCCAGTTATGACCCCGGTGGCCTACATTCTAGCCGAAGATATCACTATGCCGGCAACGACCGGCGAGCCTATCCACGCCTTACCCAAAGAAACCATAGTCAAAGAGGATCCATTGCCGATGCCCCTGAGCCAGGCCAGACCTATTTCAACCATCAGAGCCACGCCAAAAGCGCGAAAACAGGCCCGGCAACAAAAGATTGATCTCGCCGATATGCGGGGAAGCGGTCCCCGCGAGATGGTTGTGGTCGCCGATCTTTATCAAATCGTCGAGCAAGATTCGACTAACGCCACGCCCATCGCTCGGAAAATGGCCGCTGAATGCGGGCTAGATCTAAGTGAAATAGCCGGTACGGGACCAAACGGCCGTATCACCCGCACCGATGTGAGTCGTACCTTAGCCGACGTTGTGGCTAATTCGCCAGGGCCGTCAAAGGGTACGCCGGCTGTGGAAAAGAGGCCCCTGCCACTGGTAGGCTTGCGCGGGGTCATCGCCCAACGACTCAGCGACAGTTGGCGCGAACGCCCTCAGGTCACGCTTACCACTGAAGTCGAGGCCACGAATCTCGTCAGCGCCCGCCAACAACTAAATGCAGAAACCGGGCGGAAGGTATCCTTCAACGCCTTCTTCCTGATGGCAGCGGCCCGAGCATTACGAGAACAACCCCACGTCAATGTGCGTCTTGGCGATTCGGGGATCGCCATCCTCCCAGAAATTAATATTGGCCTTGCCGTAGACAGTGAGCGCGGGTTGCTGGTCCCAGTATTGTTCAGGGCCGATAGCAAAACCATCCTGAAACTGGATACGGAAATTAAAGAAATGGCCCAGCGGGCCCTGACCGGCAAGGCGTTACCAGATGAGTTGAGCGGCGGCACTTTTACGATTACAAATCTAGGCCCTTACGGCATTGATGCCTTTACGCCAATTATTAACCCACCGGAAGCGGCCGTTCTCGGCGTTGGACGTATCGCTCCCCGGCCATTTGTCGTCGAGCGACAACTTGAAGTGCGCGATACGGTTACTTTAAGCTTATCCTTTGACCACCGGCTGCTCGATGGCGCTCCGGCGGCCCGCTTCCTGCAACGAATCGCTACCTTGATTGAACGTCCTATCGCCCTGACAACGACTGATTATGGAACTGAATAATGCGGTTATTTTGATAACCGGCGCGGCCGTTCGCGTCGGTCGGGCCGTCGCTTTACACCTGGCGGCAAAAGGGGCCCACATCTCCTTCAGCTATTATCTGGATAGTGAGCCTTGGCAACAGAGTAAGGCTGAAATCGAAGCATATGGCGTGAGCGCACTGGCAAGGCAAACCGAAATGCGCGCGGCTGGAGAAATCCGCGACCTGGTTTCCGCAACCGTCGATCGATTCGGCCGGGTTGACGTCCTGATCAACAACGCATCGGTTTGGCTTAAGACCCCTTTCCTGGAGATAGCCGAGGATGAATGGGATCTGGCGCTGGATGTTAATCTGAAAGGGCCGTTCTTAGCCGCCCAGGCCGTTGCCCCGGTCATGCTGGAGAATGGACAGGGAGTCATCTTGAATATGACTGATCTGTCCGCTTTCCAGGTATGGCCCGGTTATTCCCATCACACAGCCAGCAAAGCCGGCCTGGTAGCCCTTACCAAATCACTGGCGGTGGAACTGGCGCCGACAATCCGGGTAAACGCCATCGCACCCGGCACGGTGCTGCTCCCAGAGAATTATACGGACGAAAAGAAGCAATGGGCTGAAGAAAATTCCCTTTTGAAACGTATTGGGCGCCCCCAAGATGTAGCCCGAATGGTCGCTTTCTTAATCGAGAATGAATTTACAACGGGATCAGTCTATTTCGTGGATGGCGGACGAACGATAGCCTGAAATTGGTTGGTGGGAATTTATTTCGCACCGATCCTGACCGGCCGACCAGGTTAGATAAGCTATGGGAACTATCTTAATAGAAAACGGCGCTGTCCTCACCGACGAAGGTTGGCTTGAACCTGGTTATGTCTGGGTCGTTGGCGAGCGGATTGAGACCGTTGGCGCCGGTAAAGCGCCGGCTGAGATCTGCGATCAGGCCGGAGAGATTATTTCTGCCGGCTATTGCGCTGTATTACCGGGTCTGGTCAACGCCCACACCCATTTAAGCCAGACATTTATGCGCGGGTTGGCCGGCGGCCGGCCATTAATAGCCTGGCTCAAAGACCTTATCTGGCCTCTGCAGAACGCCATCACCCCGGAAGAGTTACACCTGGCGGCGCTGCTCGGACTTGTGGAAAACCTGCGTTGCGGGACAACAGAGGTCGTCAATCACCACAAAGTCATCCCTACAATCGCCCACACTGACGCCGTCTGTGAGGCAGCGACTGCTATCGGCCTTCGAACCACAATAGCTCGATCCTGGTCAGATCGCGGCGCAAATCGTGAATCGCCGGCGCTTATCATGGCCGATTTGGAGCGTCTATTTGATCAATGGCATGCCAGCGAGCGCTTGAATATTGCCAATGGACCAATCGCCCTGTGGCGTTGTTCGGCTGACATGCTCCTCCGCAGCCGCGAATTAGCCCAAAAGCATGGGTCTTACACCCACTTTCATGTCTCCGAAAGCCTCGACGAAGTGCAGATGTCCCTGGATGACACCGGATTGCGGCCGGTAACCTGGTTGGACAGCATTGACTTGCTCGGACCGGATACCCAGGTCGTCCATGCCGTTTGGGTGGATGATAGCGAGATTGACCTGTTAGCCCGGGCGGGCGCGCCGGTAATCCATTGCCCGGTTAGTAATGCTGTTTTGGGTTCCGGTATCGCCCCATTAGCCAAGTTGCAAAGTCAGGGCGTTTCAGTGCGGCTGGGCACGGATGGCCCGGCCAGCAACGATACCCAAGATATTTGGGAAAGCCTCAAAGCAGCACTGAACTTTGCCCGTATTAAAACGTTGGATGCGACCGCGCTGTCACCCATGGAAGCGCTACGCCTGGCGATGGGGGCAGAAGCGCTCGTCCCTGGCGCCCCGGCCGATCTTATCATCGTGAATCTAAATCATCCCCGGGCTATGCCCGTCCACAATATTGATTCCGCCCTGGCCCTGAGTACTCACGGCAGTGATGTGGACACCGTACTCGTTGCCGGTCAGATAATGATGCGTGACCGGCAGGTATTAGTGTTGGATGAAGCTGCCCTGTTGGCTGAGTGCCGCCAAGCAGTGAACTCCTTACGGAAACGGGCGGGTCTAAATTGACCCGCGCCTGGCATATTCATATCAATGAAAATGTGTCGGTTGTTTTGCAATACTTGAATGTGTTCAGTATTACTTGACATGGACCAGGGTATATGCTAATCTTTTTCTCAAATGCGGGGCTGATAACTGCAGATACAAAAATCAGCAAATATTCCGAATACTATTTTTGCGCCCTTCATTTTGCCCTTCATGCTGTGTTGGTTTTTCTGGGAGATTCTTTTACGCGGTTGCAGAACCGAAACTGAATTGGTAGGATATCCCGGGTATGGGTTGATGCACTTGCTAACGTCGTTAAACCCGCATCAAGACCAAGTTTTTCATTTTACTGGCCGAATCAATCTATTTGAGAGAAGAAGGAGATACGTATCATGAAACGTTATTGGTTTGTGATTGCCCTTGTAGTTCTGCTCGCTATGGCCCTGGTTGCCTGTGGCAGCGATACGGAGGAGCCGGCTGCCGAACCGGATACGGCTGAAGAAGTCGTTGAAGAGGCTGCGCCAGAAGAAGAGGAAGTCATGGAGGCGGTGGATGTCGTCTCCTGGTATCAATATGATCAAAACAACGAAGATCCGGCCAGCGACGAGCGAGCCGGCAACGAATATCTTCGCAATACGATACCTCAATTTAACGAGGAATTTGCAGGCGTGTGGAACTGGGTGAACCAGCCGAAAGCCTTTGACAAAATGACCACTGAGCTGGTCGCGGCCGTCCAGGCCGGCGGAGATGTCCCTGATCTTTACGAACTCAGCAACAGTCAGGATATCATCCCCTTCTATCAAAATGGAGCCGTCCAGGATCTGACGGCATGGGCTGAGGCCCAATCCTGGTTTAGCGATCTTGACCCCAATGGCGTGGAAGGCTGTAAAGGACCCGATGGCTTACTTTATTGCGTCCCGATTGCCCAGAGACCCCAACTCGTCTATGTCTGGACCGATCGCTATCCTGACGGCTACTCAACAACACCCGAAGAATTCCTGGCTGACGCCGAACGACTTAAAGCAGAAGGGCTGTACGCCATCACTTTCTTCGGCTCGACCGATAAAGGTGGCGAGGGTTAACCCGGGCAATCTACACGACAATGGCTTCCTTCGCTCCTCGATGACGCGAGAGCAACATGTTGCTCAACACTCCTGAAAACATCTCCGCCATCGAGTTTCTACGAACGATTGTAGAGAACGAATACGTGCCTGAGATCGCCTTCGCCGGTGGATTCCAGGAAGAAGAAGCCTTTAAAGATGCATCGGCCGGCTCTTTCCCCACAGGCCTGTTCGGTTATCGTTACGTGAACCCACTGACGGCGCCCAACGGCACCGCGTATGATACCGGGTCCTCAGATGACATGATCAACGCCATCGAAGCGGGTGATGTTTTCCTGGCGCCTTTCCTTGCCGCTGAGGGACAGGATCCAGGTTGTGGCGTCGATGTCGCCGGTTTAGCCATTCCTACCGGTGCGAAAAATGTCGACGGCGCCCATGCCTACATCAACTGGATTATGAGTCCTGAACAAAATGCCGAGTGGGTGTTTACCCCAGGCGGTGGCTTCCCCGTTCTTGGTGCGACCCAATCCCACGAAATTTTCCAGGCGCCCTTCTACACACAGGCAGCCGCGGCCGTGGGCGCCAGTTCTTGTACTCCCTGGTACGGCTCGCTGCAGCGACCGACAGAGGCCCAGGAATTGGTGATGCAGGTGGTCTACAAGCTAATGAAGGAAAATCCCAACGCTGACATCGCCGAGGAATTGACCAAGACGCAAGATGAATACAACGCTGGAGGCTAAGTAGCCATTTCAGCATCATTTCTTGCCTTTAGACAATAAAACAAAGTGACAAGGTGATTTTCATCACCTTGTCACTTTGTCGATTTCCGCGACGCTTAAAAGGTTGAGGCTATCCATGGCCAAGATATTTACACGCCGGAAAGAAAAAGGGCGAACACAGACCACATTACCATTCTGGTTAATCCTGCCAACGATCCTCGTCCTGTTGGCGATACAGGTCTATCCCGCAATTTATACAATCTGGCTGAGTTTGCAAGAGAGACAGCCCACTGGGTGGACATTTGTGGGCTTAAAGAATTTCCAGCGTCTATTCAATATGGGCGTGTTCGGAGAAAGCATTGGCCATACGATCATTTTCCTGGTCGGTTATACAAGCCTTACTTTATTTCTGGGCTTTATTATCGCCCTCCTGTTAAATCGTAACGTTCGCCTGTCAGGTTTCTACATCACCCTGCTTTTTATTCCCTGGATTGTCGCCGATATTATTGCCGGCATGATTTTCCGCCTCTTAGTTTTCCCCGATTACGGCCTTTTCGCGGGCATTTTGCAAAACCCGGCCCTTTTTCCGCCAGATGGCGTATCTGTTCTCACGGCTGTTCGACCCCAGCCTTGGATTGGTGAATTTCCCTTTCCGCCTTCACCGGCGATGATCTTCCTGATCCTGGCTTCGGTTTGGCGCGCCTTACCATTTGTCACCTTGCTTACGCTGGCGGCTATGCAAACGGTTCCGGGTGAAATCATCGAGAGCAGCCGTATCGACGGCGCGAAGGGTTGGCAAATCGTCCGTTATATTATGATTCCTCTGATGCTGCCCACATTGGTGGTGGTGATTTTCAGCCTCACTCTTAGCGGCATGAATGGCGTGGGCATGGTCTTTAGTCTTACCGGCGGTGGACCGGGTACATCGACAGAAGTGTTAAGTTATTTGCTCTTTACAATCGGTTGGAATCAGCTCCAGTTTGGTCGAGCGGCGGCGCTAGCCTTGTTAATCGCCGTCGTCAACTGGTTGTTAATAACAGGGACACTGCGCATCACTCGGGTAAATCAACCGGATTAGCTGGAGTAGGCAATATGCGAATTTCTTTCACAATGTCTCGTAAGAATCGGAATAATTTACTAACCAATGCCGCCCTCATCCTTGTCGTTTTATTAGCATTGCTGCCCATCGCAACGACCATCATTGTCTCCTTCAAACAACAACAAGACATCACCCGCAAGCCCCCGGTTATATTTCCGTGTGATACAGCGACGCGAGCGTTCGATCCCACTGCCTGTCGTTGGTCTGTGGAGGGCTATGAGCGAGTCATATCCCTAAAACCTTCGGAAACTTCCCCGGTTGGCTTTGCCGTAACTGGTAACCTACTCCGCCGTTATCTCCCTAACACAATATTGTATGCGACGGTCGCATCATTATTTGTGGTGCTATTTGCCAGCTTGGCCGGCTATGCCTTTTCTCGCTATCGTTTTCGTGGGCATACTCTTTTGATGACAGCCATTTTGGCAATCACGGGCATTCCATTGTTGACGAACCTGTTAGGTCTATACCAGATGGGCGTCACATTGCGGAAATCGCCCATACCTTTCTATGATGACCGGATCTTTATCATACTTGTATACATGGGCTTTTATCTGCCACTCAGTGTTTGGATCGCCAAAGGCTTCTTCGATGCTATCCCCCGTGAGTTGGAGGATGCGGCTTTGATCGATGGTTGCACTCAGCTCGGCGTGCTCACCCGAGTCACTATGCCCCTGGCACTGCCGGGTATGTTAGCTATTTTTTTGCTTACCTTTGTCAATGTTTGGAATGAGTTTATCGCCGGTTATTTGCTTATTCCCAACAACGACCTCAAACCGGTAATGTTCGGTCTCTACGAATTCCTTGGGCAGAATATTATCAACTTGCAGGTCATTGCCGCTGCCTGTATCTTGATCGCCATTCCCATAATCATTCTCTTTCTATTCACCAGGCGCAGTTTCTTTCGGGCCATGGTTGAGGGCGGGGTGAAAGGATAGCCAAAATCACCATCTCCTTGATCCAGTAGGCGCGTTAATCAAGCGTCAAAATAGCAAGAGCGAACACGCCACTCCGAGGGGCTTGACAAGAACTCTCCATCGACCTTCATGAACTTTCGAAGTGACGTGGATACCATCACTACCTCGAACCATACGCCTTTAACCGAACATGGTTTTACCACTGGAAAAGACGCTTCGCGTGTAAACTGCAGGCAGAGTGTTATGTTATACTGGAATATGTTCAGTATTACTTGACGCACATTCTTGGATATGCTAACTTTCTAATCAGTAGCGAGATGCTCCTTCTCCTTGAAAAAATAGGATTCTGTAGCCTATGGCTGAATTTATATCAAAAACAACCTATCGATTGCTAATTGATGGCGAATGGCTGCCGGCCGTTTCCGGGGCAGTAATCAAATGTAATAATCCCTCGGATGGCCAACAGCTAGGAACCTTGGCCCACGCCGGTCCAGAAGATGTCGACCTTGCGGCAATCGCGGCTAGGTCCGCCTTGTTGGGTCCCTGGGGTTCCATGCCTCCTGCTGGGCGAGAAGCGCTCCTGCGCAAACTGGGCGACCTTATCACAACCAACGCCGAAGAGCTAGCCAATTTGGAATCAATTGACAATGGCAAACCCATCTGGCACACGAGATCAATTGACGTCGGAGTGGCTGCCAGTCAAGCCTTTTTTTTCGCCGGTTGGCCATCAAAGATCGCCGGTTACACCCCCTCTGTCTCAATACCCAATAAATTCGTATACACGAGACGCGAACCCGTTGGCGTGATCGCTATCATCATTCCCTGGAATTATCCCCTCATTCATACGATGCAAAAGCTGTCTCCGGCATTGGCATGCGGTAATACGGTTATCCTCAAACCGGCCGAACAGGCCTCGTTGGCAGCTTTGCGATTAGGCGAACTAAGCCAGGAAGCCGGATTTCCAGCCGGCGTCGTGAATATTCTAACCGGAGACGGCCCAACAACCGGAGCGGCCTTGGCCACCCACCCGATCATCAACAAAGTCGCTTTCACCGGGTCGGTTAGCGCCGGTCAGAGCGTCATGCGGGCCGCGGCAGGAACGGTCAAGCGTGTTACCTTGGAATTAGGCAACAAATCGGCCAACATTATTTTCCCTGACGCGGACCTGGCAGCGGCTATTCCCGGCTCCTTTAAGGCCGCCTTCGGTAATTCTGGCCAAAGCTGTGTCGCCGGATCGCGCCTGTTCATACACAAAGATATTTTTGAAACGGTTGTGAAACAACTACTTGTGCTGGCAGAGACCGTAAAAATTGGTCCGGCCACGGACCCGGAGAGTATTCTCGGTCCCATCATCAATCGTCAACAAATGAAGAGTGTTCTCAGCTATGTCCGGAGCGGCGTAGACCAGGGCGCCAATCTTCGCTGCGGCGGCGAACGACTTACTGCAGGAGAACTCGATAAAGGTTATTTCATCGGGCCGACCATTTTTACCGAGGTCACCGATGATATGTCTATCGCCTGTGACGAGATTTTTGGACCCGTTCTATCGGTTTTTAGCTTCGAAAGTGAAGATGAAGTGATCGAGCGCGCCAACCAGACCCAATATGGGCTGTCATCAGGCCTATGGACGAGGGATCTGGCCCGGGCCCACCGCGTGGCGGCCGCCCTCAAGAGCGGCGTGGTATGGATCAATACTTACGACATGTTCGATCCGGCCTCCCCATTTGGCGGCTTCAAGAGCAGTGGTCTGGGCCGGGAAAACGGCCGCGAAGTGATTGAAGCATATACAGAAGTAAAAGCCATCTGGGTAGACACCCAATTATGATTAATTTCAACTTCCACTTGCCTACTAAAATAATTTTCGGCCAGCCATTCCTTGAAACCTTACTATTCGAATTGGCCGGAATGAGCGCCGACAATGTATTGCTCGTCGCCGATCCAGGCATAGCCCAACTCGGTTTGATCTCACAATTGAAAGATTCATTGATTCAAGAGGGATTGGCGGTGTCTACCTTTACTTCAGTCTCTAGCAACCCGACAAGCGACGAAGTAGGAGCCGGGGTGGCAATCGCCCGCGAATTCGGGCGAGACACAGTTGTCGCTCTGGGCGGCGGAAGTCCTATCGACGTGGCCAAAGGCATTGCCCTACTCCTGGCCAACGGGGGCACATACGCCGACTATCAGTGGGGTGGCAAAGAGATCATTCACCGCAGCCGGCCGCTAATCGCTATTCCCACCACGGCAGGAACGGGCAGCGAAGTTAGCAAAGTGGCCGTCGTCTCCAATCCGGAAAACCTTTTCAAAAAAGGCGTACTGAGCCCCTTGATGTTTCCCCAGGTCGCCATTGTAGACCCGGAGTTAACCCGAACTTTACCAGCCCAATTAACGGCCGCCACGGGCATGGATGCCTTCATTCACGCCTTAGAAGCTTTTGTCGGCCGGCGGGCGAACCCATTCACCGACCAACTGGCGCTGGCGGCAATGGGTACAGCCTGGACACACTTGCCCCTGGCCTTCGCCAATGGTGACAATATGGTTTCGCGGGAACGGATGATGCTGGCTGCTTTGTGGGGCGGCATGGCTATGGATCATGCTGGCCTTGGACTAATCCACGCCCTGTCGGGACCGCTGACCACCCACCTGCACCTCCACCATGGCCTGGCCAACGCGCTACTACTGCCGACCGTACTCCGTTTTAACCTGCTGGCTATTCCCCGGGCTCGCCGGGGCACTTTGAACGAGTTGTTCGGAGTAGAGGCGGACGCCGGTGAGAAAGCGCTGGTCCTTACCTTAACCCATTTTGTGCGCGATCTGGGCTTGCCCACTTCTTTAAGCCAACTGAATATTCCCCTCGACAACATCGATTGGAACGTCATCGCGGAAGAGACAACTCGCATGGTCTTAATCGGTAACAACCCCCGCCCGGCGTCCTTAACAGATTGTCGGTTGATATTGGAAGAAATCGCATGAGTTTTGAGGACCAGCTTGTTTTGGTAACAGGCGCTTCACGGGGGATTGGTCGGGCGACAGCCGTCGCCTTCGCCCAGGCTAATGCCACGGTCATTATCAACTACCGGGCTGATCATTCTGGTGCGGAAGACACTTACCGCGAGATCACGGCCGCGGGCGGCAAGGCTCTGCTCTGGCAAGCGGATGTTGGCCGGGCGGCCGATCTCGAAGCAATGATCTCCGGCATTGAATCATCATCCGGACCGATTGACGTATTAGTCAACAATGCCGCCGCATTCAACAATGATCCCTTCTTGGATGTTACCTTGGAGGAATTTGACCGTCTGTGGTTTACAAACACTCGTGGCCTATTTTATCTTAGCCAACTGGTCGCCCGGAGCATGGTCAAACGAAATAAAGGCTGCATCGTCCATGTCAGCTCCATTCTGGCCCAACAAGTCATACCGGAGCGCTCCGCCTACATCACCAGCAAAGGTGGCGTAGAAAGCCTGACCCGGGCTATGGCCCTGGAACTGGCCCAATATCAAATTCGGGTTAATGCTATTGTGCCCGGATTAGTGGCGACACAGGCTTTGTTAAGCGCCATCAATAATTCCAAAGTTGAAGAAGAACTTAAATTGACCATTCCCATGGGTCGGTTTGCCAAACCCGAGGAAGCAGCCCGGGTTATCTTGTTCCTTGCTTCCCCAGAGGCTTCTTACATTACCGGCGCCTTGATTCCAGTTGACGGCGGTCTTGGCATCTTGGAAGCGGGACCACAGTAAGAGTTTATGATAATTATGGAACCATCAATAACGACAAAAACTGTTTTTGAATTTGTACAGGAAGTCAGCCAACAACAACATGCCATGGCTGGGGCAGTCATCGCCCTTTCCGCTGGGCAAGCCGCAGCTCTAGGACAGGCTTGTATGCAGATCGGCCAAAATGAGGGGCTAAATCATAGCCTTCAAATTGCAGAAAGCCCGGTAGAGCGTCTCGCCAAAATCAAGATGGAATTACTCCA
>PVMK01127048.1_pt1 | contig 22091 bp, 17 predicted proteins | sample 1853481 | NCBI WGS metagenome assembly PVMK01 (sample SAMN08533507, study PRJNA380276) | Marine sediment metagenome, whole genome shotgun sequencing project.
CGCAGATAGTTTACATAACATAGATTTGAGATATGCTCCGGGTCCCACTGCTGGAAATTCTTGGGTCGAAATCGAAGACAAAAAGGTATTATTTGCGGGCGACACTGTTGTTTCAGATAGACATCCGATAATCGCGAATATGTACTGTGATAAATGGCTAAATGGCTTGAGTCAATTAAAACAGATGATTGATTCGAACGAAATCACTATCATTCCAGGGCGTGGATCTTTAACCAATCTCCCTTCTGTCGATATGGTTAAAGATTACCTTATACGGCTACAAACAACTGTGAAGACGCACATAGATGATCATCGAAGTCGCACCGAACTCCAATATTTGGCAAATATGTTTTTGGATGATTTTCCATTAGGAAATCTGCCTACTGAGTGGGTCCGGTGTCAGATTCAGACTGGTTTGGAACGATTGTATGATGAATTAATCGAGCAATATGACCTGGGAACAGAGTCTTTTCTAGTGTCTGAAGCTGGCGTCAATCCCTGGAAATTGAGTCGTACATAAGGGAGTTACCAAGAATGACAAGTGCAACACTTCCGGCCGCGGAAGCCTTAAAAAAAGTTCCGTTCTTTGCTAAATTGACTTTAACCGAAGCGCGCACTCTTGGTGATCGACTCATTATCCGACGCTTTGGAGATGATCAAATAATTTTTCATTTAGGTGATCCAGCCGGGCTACTTTATATAATCTCCCAGGGCAAAGTAAAAATTTCATACTCATCGGCCGACGGCCAGGAGGCTGTATTGGCTATTTTGGGTATAGGCGATTTCTTTGGTGAGTTAGCGCTGTTAGATGATTCGCCCCGATCAGCAACGGCAGAAGCCATTGAGCCGACTGAAACGTTGACTTTGCATCGAGACGATTTTTTAAGCTATTTGGACAATAATCCTGCTTTCGCCAGGCACGTATTAAATACGCTTGCTAAAAGAATCCGTCATTTAAATAAGCAGATAAGTGATATTTTCTTCTTAGACTTGCCAGCAAGACTCGCCCGAACGTTGCTCTTGCTTGCCGAGCAGCACGGCCGACAGACCAATGGCGCTGTCACAATAGATTTATCACTAACGCAAACCGATCTTGCCGAAATGACCGGGGCCACGAGAGTCAGTATAAATAAAGCTCTGGGACGTTTCCGGAGGGCTGACTGGGTGCTGGTCAAAGGACGACAATTAACGATCCTGGATCGTGCGGCGCTTGAAAACTTAATCCAAATATCAGGTGGCTAAGACAACCACCAACATTCAGACTGGTCCTTATGCTAAGGAAGGAGCTTGATTCAGATGTCTGATAGGGAAACATTCACGGTAGAAATAGCTGGAATAACGCGTCATTTTCCACTATTTGAAGTAGCGCCTGGGGTTCGAATCGCCATTTTCAACATGTTGGGTGATACTTTTGTAGTGAAAGCGGCGGCAACAGCTCTTGCTGAAAAACTAAAGGATGGTTCAGCCGAAGTTCTAATAACGGCTGAAGCAAAGAGTATTCCTCTAATATATGAGATGAGTGCCCTCATGGGGTTACCATATGTTGTTCTTCGAAAATCGTACAAGAGCTATATGGGGAAAGCCATTAGCGCAGAAACTGTGTCAATTACCACGGGAAGAAAGCAAACTCTCTACCTTGACGAAAAAGATCTAGAACTCATTAAAGATAAAGATGTTCTGCTGGTCGACGATGTGGTTAGCACTGGCAGTACACTGAAAGGTATGAGACAAATTGTCAATGAAGCAAACGGAAACATATCTGCTGTTGCGGCCGTGTTTACAGAAGGCAATAATGATGACTGGTCCGAGATAGTCACCTTGGGCAATTTACCTGTATTCGAGGAATGAACGCAGTTACGCTTTCAATTTTTCGCCATCTGTTTTCGTCTGTTGCCGACGTGATGGGAGTCACATTAGGCAGGACGGCTTCTAGCCCAAATATCAAAGAACGACTTGACTATAGTTGTGCTGTCTTTTTAGCTGACGGTCGCTTGCTGGCCCAAGCTGCCCATATTCCTGTACACTTGGGGGCAATGCCGGAGACGGTACAGGCTGTAATTGAAGCGTGTTCACCCTTCCATCCTGGAGACTCAATTATCGTAAATGATCCTTATCTTGGAGGGTCGCATCTTCCAGATATCACCATCATTTCGCCCGTTTTCTCAGAATCAAATAGTATTGAAAATGAGCCAGACTATTTCGTCGCCAGTCGAGCTCACCATGCCGACATAGGTGGAATATCGCCTGGCTCGATGCCAATATCAACAGAACTATTCCAGGAAGGTATCATAATACCACCCGTAAAATTGATAGAGGCTGGACAACGTAATGCGGCACTCTGGCAACTGATACTAAGTAATGTGCGCACGCCATCCGAGCGCGAAGGCGATCTTATCGCTCAATTGGCCGCGAATGAAGTGGGATTGCTTCGTTTGGGAGAGATAGTGAGCCAGTATGGTCTTGAAAGTTGTCTCGACCAGGCTCAATCATTAATTGAGTATTCCAGTCAGATGACCCGGGCTGCAATTTCAATGATACCCGACGGGATCTATCATTTCACTGACTATTTGGATAACGATGGCCAGTCAGACTTACCGGCTAAAATTCGTGTCTCAATAGAGATTCATCTAGATAAATTAACCGTTGATTTTTCGGGCACATCCATGGCAGTACCAGGAAACCTTAATGCTGTCCCAGCAATCACAAAATCCGCTTTAGCTTATTGTGTACGTTGTATCGCATTGCATCTTTTAGAAGCTGAATTACCAATGAATGACGGTGTTTTTGAGCCGCTATCGATTATTCTTCCGCCCGGCTCACTACTTCGCCCAGAGAGACCTCACGCGGTGGCTGCCGGAAATGTAGAAACATCTCAAAGAATAGTGGATGTCCTTTTTGGTGCCCTGGCCAAAGCACTACCAGCGGTTATTCCGGCGGCTAGTCAAGGAACGATGAACAACATCACCTTCGGTTCAAGAATTGGGCTTGTCGAAGAAAATCTCGATGGCTCAGAAAAAAATGTTGCAATGGACAACGAGTTGTCAACATTGGCCCAATTCGCCTACTATGAAACGATTGGCGGTGGTATTGGAGCAGGTCCCAATCAAGTTGGTGGCAGCGGTATGCATGCCCATATGAGCAATACCAGAAACACTCCGATTGAAGCCCTGGAGTATTCATTTCCACTTCGCATCATTGAATATGGTTTGCGATGGGGGTCTGGTGGTGAGGGATACAACCAGGGTGGCGATGGCTTAGTGCGAACAATAGAGTTTTTGTCGCCTGTGACTGTAACGCTCGTTAGCGAACGGCGAGTGTTTCAGCCGTATGGCCTAAATGGGGGTCAGCCAGGAAAATCAGGTCGCAATATTCTGATTCGGCAAGGTCAAATAGAACAGGTTCCGGGGAAAACGACTGTACTGCTCCAACCAGGAGATCAATTGCGCCTGGAAACACCAGGCGGTGGAGGTTGGGGGCAACCGGCAAATGAAGCCAGCTAAAAAACCATCACGGATTTTGCGTCAAATTATCGCTTCAAACTATAGTTCTTTGCTGAAAGAAACCTGGTCTATTCCAACCAAAGACCAGGAAATTAATTGGAAAGGATTGACGAACGAAGCTTTATCCCTGGGATTGGCCCCCCTTCTCTATTTCACACTTCAACGCACGAAGGTGGATCCAACCCAGCAGGTGAAAGAGGTATTGCAGAAATCATATCTCTCCTCGGCCACACATAACATGCTGGCTTTAGATAACTTGAACCGTATAGTCGACTCGTTGGACGGAGCTAGAGTACAAAATATATTACTTAAAGGAGCCTCGCTAGTTCAGACAGTTTATCCTGATCCGGCATTACGGCCGATGTTCGATCTAGATCTACTTATTCCGTTTAGTCAATTCTCAAGAGCAGTTGAGGCTGTCGCTCGAATTGGATACGTTCAGTCACAACCCTTTCCATATCTCGATGATACAGGACTCTTTTGGAGCCAAACAGCGCTTAACAATGGTGATTCCCTAGCGAAGGTTCTGGAGCTTCATTGGCATTTACTGGACAATCCTTATTATGCTCAACGTATTCCGTTCGCCGAATTATGGTCGCGATCAACTTCACATAAATTGGAGCGGAGTTCCACCCGATCATTAGCGCCCGATGATCTGGTCATTCATTTGTGCGCCCATAATGTCTTCCATCATTCCGGGAATTATCAGAGGACAGCCGTGGACCTAGGAATGATCCTTGATTACTATAAGGATAGATTTAATTGGGAGCGTTTCCTAGAGAATGTTGTGGCCTATGAGCTTACTTCGGCCACCAAGATATCACTCAAAAAGGCCAGAGAGGATTGGTACGTGGCAGTGCCCGATAGAATCCTAGATGAATTAAACAAATACCCCACTCGAGGTCGCGAACGATTCTTCCTGGCTTCTCAGGACAGCGAGTTTCTAAAAGTGTTACGCTCGTTTGTAACTATACCTGGTATCTTTCCTAAATTGCGCTTTGCCTGGGGACAATTGTTCCCCAGGCCTGAATACATGAGGTGGCGATACGCAATTAAGCCAACGACACCGCTTCCAATCGCCTATTCGCGTCGTTACCTGAGTGGTATTACCAATCTTGTAAGCGAGATTGCTGGAAAATCGCACCGTAACATTTGACTACAGCAGACAAAAAAAAGCCTCTGGAGATGCAATCCCCGGAGGCCTATATCAAGTTTTAACGGCGGATAGGTTTACTAGTTGGTTTCCTGAACTGTTTTTCGTTTCCACCTATTTCGCCAATTTCCACGATTCTTATCATTTTTAGGCAACTCATTCTCATCACCATTATCCGAATCATCCAGATAATAGGAATGACGATAATAGTAGTAAGAGTAATAGCCGTCATTTTTTGGAGACAATTGATTTAGAATAACGCCGATGATGTGCGCGTTGGTAGATTTTAACTGTTGCGTAGCTTGTTTTAATTGAGCACCTCTAGATTGAGAGGCATCAACAATTAACAATACGCCATCTGCGCATCGCGAGAGGACGACTGCGTCAGTTACAGCCAACACCGGTGGGCTGTCCACAATCACGTAATCGTACTGCTCTGCGAGGGTATTTAATGTCGACTCCATTTTAGCCGAACCTAATAATTCGGAAGGATTTGGTGGGATTGGGCCACTTGATAACACATGTAATCCGTCAACGGTTGTTGGCTGAATGGCTAACTTCATTGCGGACAAAGTCTCTTCCCGACTAACAGAAGGGTTTGCCTCTAGCAATAATGTTGTAAGTCCGCCTTTCTGAGGAATCTTAAATAATTTGTGTTGCACCGGTCTTCTCAGATCCGCATCAACCACAAGAACATTATGGCCCGCCTGAGCCATGACGATTGACAAATTCGCCACTGAAATACTTTTACCTTCTGATGGGCTGGCGCTGGTTACCATCAAGATCGACTGATCTGGATTATCTACGGCCGAGAATTGTATTCCTGTGCGCAACACGCGATAAGCCTCTGTCGTAGGCGACCGTGGATGACTAATAGCGATTAACTTTCCATCCTTAACGTCGTCAGTAATACGAGCGATACCAGCCAGAGTAGGTAATCCAGTCACTTGTGTCACATCTTCTGGCGAAGTAACCGAATCGTCCAAGTACTCGAGTAAATAGGCGGCTCCGGCCGCCAGGGTAAAGCCAATCGCCCCGGCAATAAGCACTGTGGTCCATGTACTTGGCCCGACTATCGTTGTAGGGATAGGAGCAGATTCAATGATGGTTAAAGAATTTATAGCTCCCTGACGCGTATTAGAAAGTAAATTAGCATAGTTTGACTGCATCGTAGTCAACTTTGTTTGTAAAGCCGATAATTGATTCTGCAATTCGGCAATTTGGCGGGCACTAAAAGCTGTCGCAAGTTCCTCCTGCCTATCAATTATTTCAGCTTCTGTTTCTATTATGCGATTTTCCAGACCATCGAGTTGGGCACTGACAAAGGTCTGACGAGACTGTTCTTCTTGTTCAGGGCTTGTCGGACTTTGCAATATAAGTTGTCTAGCCAGTTCGTTGGTTACTGCCTGAGCTCTGACTGGGCTTGTGTCGCTCGTCGAAATTTCGATCAGTTGTGTATCAGGTAATGCCCTCACGACTATTTCAGGCAACCAGGTCAGTCCAAGTGACTCCATGGTGGCTGTTCTTACGGGTTCTCTTGAAGCGATTTCCGCGTAAGTTTGCGCTAACTGTTGGGTTAACCAAAATTCGGTCCCGGTTGGATTCGGGTTCTCAATCGCCCGGCCTATCATTAGTGTCGCTCGAGCTCGATAAAAATCGGGTTGTTGTCTCGTTGCTATGAAACTTGCCACTAGAGCAATTACTGTCGCTGCAACCAGCAACCACCACCATTTGCGTAACGGATTAAGATATTCTGCTAATTCCATATTATTCTAAGAAGTTCTGTTATCCTGAACTGTTCGTAGGCGTTGAGTATACTCGACCGCCGGGCATCCTCAAAGCATTAAGAAAGTATCTCCATATATCAGCCACTCAATACCGAAATATATTGTTAACGCGCCTTCAAAATGATATTTGAGAGTCGTTTTTCCCCAGGTTATTCTATGCGATACTTATCTCGGTTCTCATTTTTTGGATGATTGATGGAACGGCCTGCGAAAAGTGCCTCTATTAGTCTGTATTAATATGGTAATTCGGAATATATTTTTTCTACTTCCGGATAAATATTTTGCCAATCGTATCTTTCCTCTACCCACTGGCGCCCATATTTTCTTAGTCTTGTATCCAGATCTGGCTCATTAAAAACCTTTAGGATAGCCTCAGCAAATGTAATCGCACTATCGGCAACGAGAATATTCTCTCCTGCTGTATATTCAATTCCTTCTGCTCCAATAGAGGTTGTAACGATTGGCAATCCCCATAACCAGGCATCAAGAATCTTCACTCGCATCCCTCCTCCTGCATGCAAGGGAACCACAAAAACTTGACTTTGCGATAGTTCATCACGAGGATCATCTAAAAAGTCAGTCACTCGAATACGTCCCGCCAATCTAGGTACACTTTGCTCCAGTCGCTTAATATCTTTCGAAGGGTTGGCACCAACAATTACAAATTCGACTGTCGGTAGCTGTTTGGCTACTAAAGGCAAAACTTCTCGAGCAAACCACAGGACGCCATCACGGTTAGGAGGCCAAAACATGGTGCCTAAATGTATTATTTGTTGTCGCTTGTTATTCTTTTCAATAACTTGTCTATGGCTTGGATCAACACAAATAGGGATAATTGTTATTTTCTTTGCCAGCAAAGATTTTTCGTTATCGTCAGCTAACGTTAGCATCGCTTGCTTATCTTCGTCAGAAACGGTCAGCAGATGATCAAATTGTCTCAATAGGTTTCTTTCATACTTGGCTAAACGCTTTGACTCCCGACGCCAGACAATCCGCGACCAAAATGGCTCATATTCTGCCTGCCGCTGGAACACTCGATATAGCGCATTGTGCTGGTCGAGCAATATAAACGGACGCTCTCGTTCCTTAAAACATGCTCTGGAGAATAAGGCATATTGGGCCATCGCGGTCTGATCGGCGTGTACGAAGTCAAATCTCACACCCCGAACAACTTCAGCCAACAGCTGGCACATTTCTTGCTGCTCATCTCTGACGATAATTGCTGGCTTGCCCGTAAATTCTCCTCTGATTAACGCGATCACATCCTGGGAAATAGCACGCTTCATTGGCACAGTATGAACCGCCTTACAAAACAACTTAAGATGCTCAATATGAACTGGCAAATCAGAGTCCCTGACAAACGATATCAGGGTCACCTGATGGCTTTTGCTCAGTTGACGCAACATGTAATAAGCGCGAGTCTTCGCCCCACCAACAAGCGGATAAGGCAAAACGTGGGTGAGAAAAAGAATTTTATAAGGGGGCAAAGGAGCTACGATTGACACCCTAGCGCCCCTGAAGACCAAAAACTTTGGTGACCGTCCTAAGGAGAATGACTGTATCAATTCTAGGGCCAGCACGTTTCAGATAATACAGATCATACTCAAGCTTGTCCTTCGCCCTAACATAAGAATCACCATAATCCTGATGAATTTGAGCCCAACCAGTAATTCCCGGCCGAACTGCGAGTCTTACCCGATAGAAAGGAATTGATCTAGACAGTTGCTCAACGAATTCTGGGCGCTCTGGACGTGGACCAATGAAACTCATCTCTCCTCTAATTACATTTATTACTTGGGGTGTTTCATCAAGGTGAGTTGTACGTAGCAGGCGTCCCAAAGGTGTAATTCGTTTATCGTCTTCGCTGGCCCATACAGCACCACTTCCTTTTTCGGCATCCGGCACCATTGATCTAAATTTTATGACCTCAAATAGTTTACCCCGGCGCCCTACCCGCGTCTGTTTAAAAAAAAGTGGGCCTTTCGAAACGATCATGTTAGTTAGGGCAATTATTGGAATCAAGATAGCCAAAAAGCATAACCCTAAGATTGCTCCTATAATATCGATGAAGCGCTTGGTTATTCCATACATGCGATAAAATGGGTTATCTGGTAATCCTGCTGCTATTTCGATATTTCTGCTGGCGTGTTCTACGGCAACACGACCCGTAAGCCTTTCGTAAATCGTGGGCATCGTTACGATTGGCAGACCATTTTCCCGGCAGACAACAATTGCTTCAAACATCTCGAGTTGAATTTCATTTGTATTTGTGATAGCGATCACTAGCTCATCGACTTCGAGATTACGAACCAGTTCGATCAGTTGACTGCTATCGCCTAGGACGGGCAAGCCTTCTAACTTTTCGCCAATAAGTTGCGGATTATCGTCGACATAACCAACAATTTCATGACCCGTGCCAGAAAATGGATTGGGATAGCCTCGATCGTCGGCTTGACTCAAGACTCGGACTAATGCCCGTCCGCTTCCTCCAGCTCCCACAACCAATGCTTTTCTTTGAAACGCCGGCTGTATGAATAAGACGACATATAAAAGACGCCAAGAAAATATTAGAAACACGGCAATGAGTACGAATAAGAAGCCATAACTACGATTCTCCAAGGGGGGGGTCAGCCAGGGAATCGCGAGATATAGTACACATGTGAGGAATACAGCAACTGTAATCGTCCAAAGTATCGAACCAGAGTTGGCCGATCTAGCAAGATCATAAACGTCAAACACCATGGCCATTATCGCCCATACCAATGCCAAGGTTACAAACCATTTCATATTAAGAAAAACCGCTTGAAGATCCATCGGCAGCTCCGTACGAAAACGAACCGCCAGGATCAAGGCAATTACCAACAATAGTATATCGACAAGCGCGAGCAATAATTTCCGTTCAGACACTCGTAATCCAAGTGTTGGCAATCTCAAGCGTCGATGATTACCAGTTGATTTCAAACTATGGGTGTGCTTCTCTGGCTTATTAATTAATGTCACTGTTACCACTCAAGCCAGTATAATTGGCTGTTTTTTCGTAGATTGAGTTATACATCTCTCGCAGACGATAGGTCTCCACTTTACGCATTTGATCGTACCATTTTCGCCCTTGCAGCCCCATTTCCTGCAGATTTTCGGTTGAAGCAAACGCATCATCCAATGCGCTTGCTAAGGCCATACTGTCACCTGGATCAATCAGGTAACCCGTTTGGCCACTCAATACATATTCATCGAACGCACCGGAGCGTGTAACGATGACCGGCTTTTTGAAGTAATATGCAGCTGCAATTATTGCAGATTGAGAAGCACCTGTATATGGCAATACAACAAGACCACAACGACTAAAAAGATCTATGGCTTCACGGTCTTCAATAAACCTATTTCGCCACTCAGTATTCTCAGGTAAACTGCCGGCCCACTTTTTGGGTAGGCTGCCTTTTCCAGCCAGAATCAATTTTGGAGGCGCGTCACTTTCATTCAAAAACTTCTTGTTTAGAATCTGATAGGATTCTAGTAATATTTCAAGACCTTTATACGACTCAATCCGACCGAAAAACAAGGCAAATGGCTCATAAGTTACTCGCCCACTAATCTGAGATGAATAATCATTTTGCTGATAACCACAGAACAAATGCAATAAGGGAAGCCAAGTTATTTTTTTTTCAGCCAGACCCTCTCTTATCAGACGTCTTCTATTGTGTTTGCTGTGTACCAAGATATGTGACGACCACCGCAGAACCTGTCGATTCCACAAGGTAATGAAGCGCCCGTACTGTGCGCCTTTGTGAGGCTCTAGATCATGCAAGGTATGGATGACAACAATTTCTTGATCTCTCAACCATTTTATTAGATAAAGATTCCAGAGATGCGGACCGGTAAAGTGAACGACATCTGGACTTAATCGCCTCATCGTTCGCTTGACAGCTGAAATTGCGCTGGGATTCAAGCTCTCTAGTGACAGACCTGTAGAAAGAAATTGAACAGGTTGATGTAAAGTTATCCGGCGAGAGTATCGATCGGATGGAAACGTTTCTGTCGTCACCAAATGTACATCGTTTTTGGTAGATGCCCGGTTTGCTATATCGGCCGTGTACTGGTGCATGCCAAATGTAGGGGAAAGCAATATATAAACGATCTGCACTTTTTAAGCTTTCCTTTGAATCAATGCTACACTGGAATATCTGCAGCGCTGTAGACAAAACCATGAAGCAATTTGAATCTAATAAGAGCTAAATATCTACGCCTCCATGGCTAAAAAGATCGCCAACTAGTTCGATACCTGTCTAATAGCCCGGCCGTTCCGTTGAACGTTTAGATAGGATATTAACTGGGTGACTGCCATAGCAGCGAATGGAAGAAGAAGGACGTCAGCTGGGATGCGGTACCTGACCATGACCCAAGATGTTACATGAATCGTTATATGTATCAACAAGAACAAATAGATGGGTAGATATCGCTTCCAATTTCGCATTGATAGGATCAACCCGGCACCCATAAATGGCAATAATATGCCAAACGAAAGTATACGGGCGATATTACTGGCTAAACCTGATTCTGATGTAGGCCAAAACGTGAAAAATTGTTTTGTGCGGCTGATGGTTAATAAGATGAACCTGATTGGGTCTTGCACGACAAACAGACGACCACGTCGAAACAGTTCATAGGTTAAATCAGCTTCATTAAGTTCTGTTAATTCTTCTGGAATAGGCGCAACCAACGGGCCACTAAAATCGGTGCCTTGTCCCGGGTGATTTGAATTCCAGAACACATGACCAAATTGAGATTGTAGCAGCATGAAGCGATCAAATAGTCTGTAGTTTCTTAATGTCCAAGGCAGCACAGCAACGATGATCATAATACAAGGGATAAAGAGCATCCAGATTGTCACTGGTTTCCGTCTTGATGCTCGACTTGCAAAGTATATCCAAGCCAAAAACAAGGGGATAAAAGCTAATACCGCCATTCTGAACAACACTGCGCCAGCCAACCCAATTCCTACCAAGAAAAGGTATCTATGGTCACCATCTTCAACGACAATATAGGCGGAAACGATGGCTACAAGCAAAAGTAGAATGAAGGGTGTTTCAGTCAGAAGTGCGGCGCTATAAAGTATCAAGTAGGAGTACAGTGCAGCGAATATGGCCGCCAACAAACCTGCTTGTTTTCCAAATAGGCGGGTTCCTAGTAGGTAAATCAGTAAAACAATTGCTGTGCCCAATAGTACGTAGAATAGTCTGGCAACGAGTGGATGATAACCAAACAGTTTGTAGATGGCGGCTAGTTGCAGGACCATAGTACCGGAGAAGTATGAGGTTGATGTATCTGGCTCTACCCATGGGTACCAGTAATCTGGAAAAGTAATGCCTTTACCCGATGCTACTCGTTTACCCAAAAGATCATAAGTAACCTGGTCAAATGTGCCCCCTGCCGGTAAAACCTCCATGACATCTCCAAGCCATAGTGCTGTGCCCATGCGCAGGACTAGTGCACATAAAAGAATGGCCATAAGCCATCTGTGACGAGAGAAAATACCAGACCCCGCATTGAGGTAATCCTTCACAAGTTAATTCCACCCTGTTATAAAAACGACCATAATCGACAATACAGGGGCATTTAGCCAATTTCGGCAGGGCTTGATTTGAAATCTTCTTGATCGCATTATGTCAATCTTGTTATCATGGCATATGAATAAATCAACTGGCTGAATAAGAAGATGCCACTATAGCAAATAATGTTTATGGATTGGGTGTTCATTGTTATTGTTCAAGTTGGGCAAGAACCACTACTATCGACCTAGCTGAGATTACTGGGAGCTTGAATGAAAATCTTGCAGGATCTTATGCGTACGCCGGGCAAAAGCTGAAAATGTAAATTCCCGCTCATACTTTAAGCGGGCCAAATTGCCTATCTCTGTTGCCCAGGCTAAGTCAGAAAGAAGCAGGTTGATTGCTTTTCGCATAGCTTCGGCGTCTCCTGGATCGACCAGTATGCCGGTCTTCATATGCTCGACATATTCACTCGTGACCGGCGTATTTGTGCAAACAACCGGCTTACCCGCTGACATGGCATGTAGAATAATAGAAAGTCCGGCAGCATGATTCGACTGTTCTAGCGGCACAATAACGATTTTTGCCCGGCTTAATGTCTCGAAATATTTTCTTCTGGGCATAATGCCATTAACTATTGCTTGTATTGGCAACCCAATGCCTCGTAGATTTTGAGGTGGAGCGTTTACAACGATTCCGATGCGCAACTTTTCAACCGCCTTCGAGAATGTCAAATAATCGCGGCTCGTTATTCCACCAGTAAAGATATAAGCACCGTTTTCCCTATAACTACTTGTTGATTTCGTTTGGGGAAATTTCTGCAAATCGTACGTACCCAGTCGACATGTGGAAACCTTGTCATCAGGAATATTGTATATCTTCTGACATTGATGAGACTCCCAATTAGATGGCACAGTCAGGTGATCTGCACATCCTAGCCAACGCCGCATAAAAGGACGCCACATTTCCTTGTACGGTTTGGGCGAAAAAGTTAGGATGACGAGCGGCATTTCAGGCTTATTGTAGATCCATTTCCAGATCGCTAAGGGCACACCATTCTTATTCTCCCAAGCAACCACAAGATCATATTGGGCTGAAGAGAATGTACGGATCGCCTGTCGAGATCTAAGGAGATGACCTACATTTCGGTGAGGTGATATTCTTCTCGATAAGAAACTGTCTCCAGAAAAGGCTGGAAGGAAGTCAACACGATCGTTTACCTCAGGCAGAAAGTCCCATATCCATTTATCATCAGTCGCGAAATGGAAATCAGACAAAAATAGAATACGCATTATCTTTTCTTAATAGGATTACTATTTAGTCTCGCGCCGCATACCCAATTGGCATTTTTCGCGCCCAAACTATAAGGTTGTCTCCTTCACTTGCCATATCTAGGATTAGCGTTGTCGGCAGCAGCAGCATGTCAAATTTTTGAGTCAATTCGTAGAGGCGATCGATGGAAAAGGTATACCTCGTGCTAATCATATTTCTGATGCTGCTTGCCATACCATGTGGTGAGGTATATTTGCTGAAGCATTCAACTTGAAATCCAGTATTTTGTAATGCCATTCTCAATGTACTTAATGTGAAAAATGATAAGTGATACGGAGGATGCAAGCCATGCCACTTATCTGTAAATATACGAAACTGCAAGCTATCGATGTTTGGCAATCCTATCATCAATAATCCCTCGGGTTTAAGCAGCCTCCATACCTTTGACAGTGTTTCAATTGGAGTATGAAGATGCTCAAGCACATCCCACAGGGTAATCACATCATAATGTTCATCTGGCAGATTCAAGTCACTGAGATTCCCAATCATAACAGGAAGCCTTTTCACCCTTGCAGCGCTTACTGCCGCTTCACTGATATCTGTACCTAGCACATTCCATCCTAAGTTAGCCATAAGTTCCAAGTATTCACCAGACCCACATCCTACATCTAGAATTCGCCCTCCAGGAATGTATGGGGGTATCTTAGGAAGCTTGTTTCGAAATGGAGACGTCAAAGTCTTGACGATATTAGGTAGAAAGCCATTTCGAACTTGGGGCGATTCGTTGGCGTGTGAATACCCAAAGTGCATACTAGCTACCAATAATATGAATCGCCACTTCAAAAGTTGATATGCAGTTGTACCAGAATCACTGTAAGCGTAGTACGAATCGGCGTATATTGCCCTCATTTGCTCTTCACTTGGCCGAGGGTCCATAAAAATGATTCCGCACTTCTGACAACTCACATAACTAAGGGTTCCCAAACTTGGATGAACCGTGACCAATATCTGCTTCTTTTCTCGAAGCCCACACAGTTGACATCTTATAGATTCCATTCGTTTATGGCCTTTAGGAATCCTAAAAAATTCCGTTGCCTCATATAGGTGATTCCAGAACTATAGATATCTGATCCGGCTCAATACAAAAAGGTGATGATTCCTTTTGGTAGAGTATTTTGCCGCCAAAAGACTCGCAAGACTCCAAAATAACAACTTGATAAAGGTTGATAGCACAAAAAAGATACGATAAGTTTCGGCGGCCTTGTTGCCCCTGTGTTTTCGAAAATATTTTAGTTTATGGGCCTGTAACAGCTCATATTTTCTATCTGGTATCTGATCCATCGTTTGGCTGCCATGATGAATTATCTGTGCCGAGGGATGCGTAAAAACTTTCCAGCCAGCTCCTTTTATCCGAAAACACCAATCAACTTCTTCTGAGTAGATAGGATCGAATGCCGTATCTAATGTGCCTACGTGGGCTAAGATATCTCTTCTGACAACCATTGCCGCTCCACAGATGCTGTCCACCTCAAACGGTCTATCACGATAACCATATAATAGATGGCTCCAGTTGGTAGCTGGCCAAATGGCTTCTAATGCTGGTTGCGGAAAATAAGAGTAAGAAGATTGCCGGGAACCGTCAGGATTGAGAAGATTTGCCCCGACGACACCGGCATTCGGATTTGCGTCCATAAACTGGACTAATCTATCGATAGCGCCCTTTAATATCAGTGTATCGTCATTTAGCAGCATAAAATATCTTCCGATTCCTTGAGCGATCGCTGAGTTGTTGTTGGTGGAGAAGCCCAGTCGCTGTTCATTTCTGAAGATTTTTGCTTGTGGGAAATGCGAGGATAATGACGTTGTAAAATCATCTTTAGAGGCATTATCTATAACGATAATCTCAAGAGATGTCGCGAACGTTTGTTCGTACACCGAGTTGAGGCAAAGTTGGAGTTGAGCTAAATTGTCACTGCTAACAATTGAGATTGTTAAGTCGGGTTGCATTGTAGTGGTATTGCGATTTTGCCCTTATGCTACAAAGGTCGCTATATATCATTGGCTAAGATCTGGGGTTCTTTGTTGTCCCAATTATCTATGGCAACCAGACCACCCATAAATAACCAAACCAGACCACTTGCCTGAAAACCAGGAAAACCTACGTTATATACAAACGGCAGGAACCAGTCTAAGAAGAGCATAATCACAACAATTCCAGCAACAGAGGCCAGGATCGCATTTGCGTAGCCGGCAGTGAATCCCCGAGTGTATCGTTTGGTTATTCGCCATCCCAAGAAAACCACTTCTCCCAAAAACCAAATAAAGAGCCCTAGTCCGATAATTCCTGTCTGACTGAAAATATCTACGTAATTGTTATGCGAGTTCACCATCGGAAACGTGTAAAAAGCTCGACCATAAGCTAAAGGTTCAATTCCAGCATAACTTCGATAGGCCGCCGGACCTAGACCGGTAATCGGATTTCGCATACTAACTTCGACTACACGTTGAATTAATACTAAACGGGATCCGCCACTCCGTTGCCATTCAATTTCCCCACCTCCGAATTCCCAAATTGTTGGAAGAAGCAGGCCAGTGGCGATCAATAACAATACCAGTATGACAACAGGAATGCGGATTTTAGGCCAGCGTAACCAGACTAAAGCAAGGAGAACTGTGGCGATTCCGGTCCAGTTTGATACTGAGTCGCGATCCTGAAAGAAAGCAAAGGCAACAACACCTAGTAAACTAGTCATAACGAATATGCGCCATCGAAAAGACAGCTTTTTGTTAAAAAGCAACTGACCGCCAGCTATTGCTGTAAATAAGATCCAGAGCGGTGTTCGAATAATAGCTATGGTTGCTGGTTGATTGATCAAATTACGCATGCCGAAGAGTAGTCCCAATATTGACAAGGTACCGGCCGCTAACAGAAACACCTTAACTAGGCTTTTCAACTTTGCTTCGTTGTCCAATAAGTTTGCTGCAAGAATATAGGCCAAAGCTGATAGCGCAAAGATCGCCCACTGGGCAAGCTGAACCAAGGTCAAGTTCGCCGCTCGAGGTACTAGTGGGTCCCAAAGTACATTTCCAATAAACATAGATATCAAGGCGGAAAGTAGGAAGAGCAGCAAAGGCAGCAGCGTTTTAGAATAAACAAATCGTAATCGTCGATTAACCACCCGATTAAGTAACCATATTGCAGCAGCGATCGGTAGGGCAAGGACGAATCCATTCAGCTGCACATCAGTACCGGTGTCAATTCGAATTGGCAGCGCAAGCGCAATTAGCGGCAGCACCATAACGATAAGGAGGGGCGAGCGCAAACTAATAACAGTAGCAATAAGGACGAGAACTAGAAATAGCAGACTGTAGGACGCATTGAGGCCGAATATGATTGATAGAATAATTACTGCAGTGACCAACAGAATATTTAACACTTTGATATCGCGAAAGCTTCCCCGTCCAATGGCGTTCAACATGCTATTATCCTAGGAATTCGACTCCCCTGAGCGTAAACGGCCGACCCGAGAACTGAATCTTTCGCCTATATCATTCCAGTCATAGCGAGTTGCCACAAAATTTCTGGCTTGAATCGCAATTTGTTGTCTTAGATTTTTGTTCTCAAATAACATTAGAACCTGACGGGCAAACTCTTTTGGTGAATTAGCGATCATCAGATGCTTTCCATTCACTGCGTTTAATCCTTCAGCCCCTTTTGTAGTAGCCACAACCGGTGTTCCAAGGGCCATTGCTTCCAAGATCTTGAGACGCGTACCTCCTCCAGAGATGATCGGTGCAATAGCAACTTCAGCGGATGCGATCTCGCTTTTTATATCTTTCAAGAATCCAGTCAATGAAACGCCTTCGGTCATGCGTAAATGTTCGGTACTAATTCCATCGTTTCTACCAGTGATGTGCAGTTTTGCCTGGGGCATCTTGCGCAATATCAATGGCCAAATCTGACCCAAAAAGAAATCCATAGCTTCGTAATTTACCTGATAAGCAAGCGCCCCACTATACACCAATCGAAATGGGTGTGAGGGCGACAAATCCTCCGAAATATCCTCGGGGGCGACGCCATTTGGGTATATTTCTACCGGAGGATATTGGCCATTGAGAAGGCGTCTAGCAACGATAGCATCTTGCTCTGATACCATTGTTACCAAATCGAATTGCTTCATCAGCTTGCGTTCATATCGGTTCGCTTTTTGCCAACTGGTCCAATAACGGAGGCGGTTTTTCCACGAACGTCCCCCGATATAGCGTTCCTCCATCCATCGAGACATTGAGTTGTGTTCTTCCAACACTCTTGGAACTTGGCCTATGGCCAGCGCATATTCTGCCATAACGTAAGTCGCTGCAATAACTACGTCAAAGGATCTTTCTTTATGCAATTGCTCAATTTTCCGCAACAAAGCTGCGAAGGGCTTGGCAACAATTGGGCGTAAGGAAAAGAATCTAGTATTTTCAACGAATCGTCCGCGACGATAAGGATCGCGAAAAAAAACCGCCGTTTCCTCACAAAGCTCTGCGACCGGTTGCATTTCGGGGAGGGACCACCCGGCTGGATTAAGGGTCAAAAGAGTCACTTCATGTTCTGAGGTCAGCGCTTTTAGCAGATAGTAGACTCGCGTGCGTGAGCCTGTGTCAAGGGGGTATGGAAACCAAGGAGATAGATAACAGATACGCATAAGCGATTACTCTGCGTATAATCGCAAACCTTCGCGAAATCCCACGTAACGGCTACCAATGTATAAGCGCCAATATAAGAAACTTGTAATCTTCGGCCACATCCTTCGGTGATCTTGTGCCATAAGTGCCCGGTATAGAGTAAAACGAACGAGTCGGTTTCCCAAAAAGACCGCACGAGTCCGTTTCACTATGTTTTTGACATTCTTGGGTTCGGCGACGATCGGCATTAATTCATCTACTCCATAGATTCTAGTCTGAGTTTCTGGGTGCTTGCTGAGTAGTAAGGCCATGGATCGCATATGGGTACTCTGCTGCTGACATCGCTCCCGCAAGGTCCTCGGGTGATTATGATAACCAATTGCCGATGGCTGGTAGCTGAGACAATATCCGATTTTTTCCGCTCGATAGGCGAATTCTGTTTCTTCAGCTCCGGCATCTGGAAAGGTTTCATCATATCCACCGATCTGGTTAAACGCATCGCTTGTTAGCGAGAGATTTCCACCTAATGTCATATAGAAGGGCACTATCTTGGGCTCGTCGCCATAGTCCATTCCAGCTGTATCAGGATCAACAACTAGATCAAACCATCTGCGCGTGAGTCCTGGCCACGGTTGAACGCGACCTACTACCAACATTTCTGATTCAGGGGAATGGCTTTCGATATGTCTCTCCAACAAATTAGATTCTGGTATAACATCTGCATCTAGAAACAACAAGAGGGGAGCTCGAGCATACTGAACACCATTGTTACGTGTCGCAGCGGCCCCCTTGTTTTCCTGCCTTAAGTACACAAGATGCGTATCGTGTTCTAACGCCTTCACAATCTCCATAGTGTTATCTGAAGACCCATCATCGACCACCAGGACCTCAAACAACTCTGAAGAAATTGACTGGCTGGCTAAGTGTTTAAGTGTGAGTTCAAGAGCGTTCGCACGGTTGTAAGATGGAATTATGACACTAATCTTTGGGCAGCGATGAGATATTTTGTTCATGCTTGTTTGTTGGACGAATTTTTATCATTTAAAATATAGTCAATCTTGGGCTTCTAATTGCTGCTCGCAAGAGGTGTTTAATAGTTGGCGAAAGGGCTCGCCTTTGAGATAGCAATGCTGGGTTCTGTTTGTAGGCCATTAAAAATAAATGGGCGGCCGTTGCCACATCATTACGCTGGCTGGCCTCCCAAGCCTGGACAATCAATATCTCGGAACGGAGCGTTCGGAACCATTCATCAGACAACTGTTTGATATCATAAGGTTTGAGAAAATGAATGAATTCTTCTAATCTGCTGCCCGCGCCCTGTCCTACATAGGCGAGATGGTTTGCCAGTGAGTCATGATAAGGGGGGATCAGCCCATTTTGCTCGGAGTACACCGCAAATTCAGTCGCATATTTATCACTGAGCGCTATGTCTCCGACGAGAAAGTGTAACAGTGCCAACTCAAGCAGATTACTTGTCCAAGCCCGTACTAACAAGGGACGATGCTTAAACCACGACCGAGACTCCACTTCAAGAATGAAATCTTCGAGTACATTACACCTTTCAAGCGCAAAAGGTATCCCTCCAGACAGACTTCCTCCAATACTGGCCAGCCCGGTTTTGGAAGCCTCACTTAACCGGAATTTTGCTACTGTAATCGGCAAATACATGAAATCAGATCCAATCAACCACAGTTTGAGCCACAAAGCCCAATCAAAGACGTAATTTAGATGATCATCAAGCCAGCCCACTTTTTCGATTGAAGTACGACGGCAAAATACACCAGGTTGGGGTAATGAATTCCCTGCAAGAAGAGCCTCAACCCGAAAACTGGTTGAGGGCAACTCTTTTATTTTTTGATTTGACTCGTCTATCAGCGTGCAATTAGCTGTAACTACGTCTACTTTGGGGTTTTTTTGAAAAATTCCGACAACTTGAGAGATTGCTCCGTCGATATAGGCATCGTCCGAATTAAGCCAGGCTAGAATATCGCCCTTTGATTTTTGCCAACCACGATTAATGGCGTCGGACTGCCCAGCATCCGGTTTACTGATCCAATGGGCTATCCCACTGCTATGACGTTGAATTACCTCGACACTGTTATCAACGGAGCCGCCATCCATAACAATGTACTCTATCAAATCGTAATCCTGATCGATTACGGACCTGATGGCCTGTTCCAAGAATTGACCACTATTCAGTGATGGGGTGACGATAGATACAATAGGCGAATCCACTGAGTCCTTTATTATCTTTTGCCTCGTGACCAGAGTTGCCATCCAAACACCATACCAACCAGAAGTCCTGCCGCTAGGATAGGAATGACAATAACGCTGGCGCCCAAGCCAGTAGAAGGTGGGCTATCCAATTCTCCGGCAAGCAACTTATCGAAGTTAAGGTCAGCTTCTTCTGTTAATACTACTGTAGCTATCGGCGCATCTTGCGCTTCAGGCTCAGATATGCTGGGCATGGAAATAGATCTCGGAGTTGTTCCGGCAACAGGGAGTTGGAGAAAATTATAGACCAGTTCACTGCGAAATCGTTTGATTGGGTGTATTAAGTGAAGCTGATTTCCCAGGCCAATTGTGAACCAAGAATCAAAGTCACTTGATGATTCAGGTATCGTTACCATCGGTGACCAGGATTTTCCGTCCCAAAATGTATAGCGTGGTCGGGTTTCTTGGTCCTCCCAGTCAGCGATTGTAACTAGATGTAAGACATCCTCTGAGTCAACCTCCATTAAAGGCCATTGCGTTTGACCGCTTACATAGGGCGGCATAAAAGATTGGGGGTCTGACCAAGTTATCCCGTTATCTGGTGACCACATGTGATAGCGTCCGTCTCTGCTGCCGGCTCCTCTATTCCAGGCCAGGTGAATTTCGTCCTGAGCTCGAACGGCGACATTTATCCATCCGGCTGTCGGTTCGTCAGGTTCACTGTGATGGATCTCTTCAATACTCCAGCTATTGCCCCCATCAGTTGAACGAGCATAATATACAGCTACTCCTTGCCAACTTCGCTCTGCGTCGTTTAATGTCCAGACCACATGTAGATTTGATTGTCTGTCAATAGCGATTCGAGTTCCACTGACAGCCTCTATGGCCTTATCGACAACGCGCCAAACTGTCGACCAGCCAGTCCATGAGTCACCATAATCTTCAGAACGATTATAGACAATCGAGTTGTTATCTAGAACATAAGCCACATGTATCCGTCCATCGGTCTCCAAAATGATATCTGGGTCGCTCATGGCGTTCCGAGGAGACTCAACAAGCGTGGTCGTCCAAGCGCGAGGATTCTCAGCCATCGAGCTATGTGCCCGACTCAAGAACAAATCGCGTGAACTTCCTTGAGAAAACCACAATAAATTAATGTGGTCTCGGTCATCTATTGCAACAGAACCCAGATTCATTCTCTCTAAACCCGGAAGCGTTAGAATGTCTATTGCGCTTGTCCAAACTCCATTCTCTTGCCGGCGATACATGATTACATATTCACCCCCACTTGCTGGAGAATTCAGATTCTCGTCGACCCGGGACCGCCATAATGCATGTACGCGGCCGGCACGATCAGTAACAAGTCGCGGAAGCTGTCCGTCAACGTCTTCTAGGAGCACATTTTCGCTCCAGCCATTTTCCCCAGGATTTGATTCCTGAGCCAAAGCTGGAATTGCCATAGTCATTATTAGGGATACGCTGATGGAGAGCAGAACATATTTAATATGTTTATGAAATCTAGCGGAAATTGAGAAATTTCGGGTAACTGGAAAGGACACCTCGCCTAGTGTAATTTCAAGAATCCTGTTAATTATAGTGCCAGAGACGACACTGCTAATTATGGGTTGGAGCAGGATCCTCAGTATTCCCAATAACCTTTGTTTGTAGCGAACCTTTATGTCTCCCCATACGAGAAAATATAATAGCTCCCGATATTCCCAAACATGCCGCCAAGTTGGGAAGCGCTCTTGGGTCAACATGGTCGCTGATACCGGAAAACCAGTTAGCGCTGAAGATGTCACTCTTAGCCCATTATCAACTGCCCATCGGGTGGTTATCGAGCCTGCTCGAGGGCTTGCGTCATTGCAACTTGGCAGAGTTTGGGAATATCGGGAGCTATTATATTTTCTCGTATGGGGAGACATAAAGGTTCGCTACAAACAAAGGT
>PVMK01117334.1_pt1 | contig 22085 bp, 18 predicted proteins | sample 1853481 | NCBI WGS metagenome assembly PVMK01 (sample SAMN08533507, study PRJNA380276) | Marine sediment metagenome, whole genome shotgun sequencing project.
GAATGTCAGAAGGACTCCGGCCAAAACAGGCGCCATGTATCCGATGGCAATGGCTTTGGAATTGTGCCCCGCAGCCAGGATCACAAAGTTGTAGGATGAGAAAGCAAAAGCAAGGGCTCCAGCAATGGCCAGCCAGGGATTGACACGAAGGACTAAAAGTAATATGTAGAATCCAATTAGATAGAGAAAAACAAAACTGACGGGTCTGGGCCCGGCCTGTACAAGTCTGTCCAGGATTACTAGTTTGTTGCCTTTGTAAGATGTACTGATCATATACGCTGGCATCCCGCTGAACATGGAGTTGGTCCAAAGGGCCTCTTCACCGGTTTCCTCCCGATAGTCGACCAGCTCACGGGCCATGCCCCTGAAGTGGGCATTATCACCTCCCCCCAACTCTTTCCCATCCAAAACATCTGGAAAATAGGCGAATGAAATGACCAGGAACAGTACTATAGCAGATAGATAGGGAACTAACTTCGGGAAGTTAAACTTAATGTTCATAACAGAATGATTAGTACATTTGTGAGCAAGTAAAAATAATATTTTTTACACCAGGATTATTCATCCGATGGGAATTATTCAAAGACAATCCATCAAAGGTTCCATATATCTATATGCAGGGGCGTGCCTGGGATTTCTCAACCTGGCAATCCTGGCACCCAAGATTTTTACACTGGACCAGATTGGCCTTACACAAGTACTTGTTTCAATGGCCACCATATTTGCCCAGCTGGGAACACTCGGGTTCAACAGTATAACATCGAGATTGTTTCCCTACTTCCGATCCGATAAGGATAAACATAATGGGTTCCTGTTCATTCAGACAATGGTTGGCCTGATTGGTTTTCTTGTGGTGTTGATCGCCTACTATTTTTTAAGAGACCTCCTGATCGACAGGAATATTGAGAAATCAGCCCTGTTTACACAATACATTGATTTGCTTATTCCGTTGATTCTGTTCCTGTTGGCCCATACGCTGATGGACTCCTATAACCGGGTTTTGTATAATGCTACCTTTGGCACTTTCTTTCGGGAGGTCGTAGTCAGATTAGGAAATCTGGCAATTATTTTATTGTTTCACTTTGATCTTATATCCTTCCAGACATACGTATATCTTTTTGTAGCCATCCTGGGTATTCCACCGCTCATGATTTCTCTGTACCTATATTTCACAGGTAAACTATCCTTCAGACCAAACCTTGCCTTTATCGATAAATCCATGAGGAAGCAGATGATCGATGTGGCGATTTTTGGAATCATTGCCGGAATGAGTGGTATCGCGCTGGCCAACATCGATAAATACATGATTACTGAATACCTGGGATTATCGGCCGCAGGAATATATTCCATTTCATTCTATTTTGGAACCTTAATCCTTCTGCCTTCTCGGGCACTCACCAAGATATCAGTGGCACTCCTGGCGCAATCATGGAAGGAAAACGATGTGGCCAACATTGAGTCCATTTACAAAAAAAGCTGCTTAAACCAGTATATCGTGGGGGGATTGCTCTTCATTTTACTGATCGCAAACCTGGGCAATGTATTCCAGATCTTACCCGAGGAGTTTCAAAGCGGCAGGGGAGTGATCATTTTCATCGGACTCGCCAATGTACTGAATATGTTGTCAGGGGTGAGCATGCAGATCATCGGTACATCTGTCTTTTACAGGTATCAGAATTACTGGATGGTCCTTTTTATTATTCTGATTGTCACAACCAATATCCTTTTTATTCCTGCATTTGGAATGGCCGGGGCAGCATTGGCTTCACTTGTGTCTACTTTTACCCTCACCATTGTGAAGTTTACTTTTTTAAAATGGAAATTTGGATTCCAGCCCTACTCAATCGCCGTACCTATTATCACATTGATATCAGGTGGAACCCTCGCTTTAAATTATCTGATCCCCGAGATGGCATTCTGGCCCGATTTGGTGCTAAGGAGCGCGTTTATAGTGATCGTTTTTTCAGGTTTCATCTATTTGACCAGGGTTTCATCCGAGGTAAACTCGATCGCAAAAAGGGCATTCAAGCTATTAAAACCGAAAAAGTAAAAGACGGGCTAGGTGGTTCCTTTGATTTTATTTCTGATGCTTAAACCCAATCGCCCCCTTTGAATGTCCTGGCGAATGCTGTAAATCTTTTTTCGAGTCCTGCACGATTTCGATTGCATCTGATGAGCCCATTTTATTGAATACCTGTCAAATTCTTCATGGCCCGTCTGTTCGAAGAGGGCCCGCATTAGGCGCACATGTACCGACTGGTAGTAATAAGAGTTAATGGTGCCAGACAGATCATATAAACTCCAGTATCCCAGATCATAATCCTTAAGTGCATTTAATATGGTCTGAACACACTGATTCCAGGTCTCCTTTAGTTCCTGATGTCCCGAAATTTTATAATAATCCCGGATACCCCAGATGGCAAAAATAAACCCATTCAGGATGTGATTTGCAGGCAGTTTTGGAGCCTCTTCAAACCAAAGTCCATATTGATCTTCATATTTGAAGCCATATTGGTCACCCAGTTTCAGTTCAAAACTGTTCCAGGTCTTCCGGCACAACTCCAGGTACTTTTCATCCTTGCTAATCTCATAGGCCCTTGCAAAACAGGAAAGGATTTGTCCCTGGTACATGCCCGACACCCAGTCTGGCTCAGGATTAAATTCATTTAGACCATATGGGAAGGGAAAGACGAGCGCGTCTTGATGCGGCACCCCATTTTGGGCCAGCCAGTTGATGTTATTCCAGAACACATTCAGGTATTTTTGATCTCCATGTTCCAGGTAGAGATTGTAGTTTCCGAGAATGCAATTGGCAATCAAAACCGGGTGAAAATAGGTATCACCTTTGTCGTGTTCGGGAAAGAGGATCTCTGAGTTGATTTTATAGTGGTCCTTCAGTCTTAGTTTCATGGCAACGATCACACCTTCATCGTTAAATTTTTGCCAGGGAGTGCTGGAAATATCACTGTATCTCTCTTCATAGGGATAATAATATCTCAGGTTGTCGTTGACCATAAGCTGCATAGTAAAATTTGTGCAGCCCAAAGATAGTAGAATTCAGCTCGTCGGACAACGATTCGATTTGGGCTTATTTGATATCAATCGATAATACCATATCTTTGGTTCCTTTTACAGAATAGATGGAGAAAACAATAAATCGGGACTATATTTTCAAGTTGGTCGATCGGATTACACAGCCCGCTCCATACCGGGGTCCTGATCCTCTATTCAGGTTAAAACAGCGGGTTCCGGCATGCTTACGATCCATACTGTTTTCCTGGATCAATCCATTCTATGTTTTTTTTATTTACAGACAGGCCCTGAGGGACCGGAATCAGTTAAATTACAGGATGCGGAATCCCTTTACGGTTTCGTTTATGACATATTGTTTCCAGGAAGAATACAGCCTGGATCTCCATAGGTATTATCCTGAGCAGGATCATGAAACAATTGAAAAGTATGTTGAGAACAGGGCTAAATCACTGTTTGTGGACCGTTTACCCTTACAGGCGTTTTCAGACGAACCTGATCTGGAACTGAAGATTGAAAAAGGACTCGCAGGAATCGTGAAAGCGCATAAGGATGGTTCCTATTCCTGGAAATTGGGAGAAAAGTTATACCATATCTCCTCGCGCCCCGAAGTTTCGGCCACCTACTATAAGTTGGGATTGCCCCGGCTGCCCGACGAGATACAGGACAAGCTTGCAGGTACCATCTTCCTGGATGGAGGAGCTTTTAACGGAGATACGGCCATAGCACTTCTTCCTTATCATCCGGAGTCCATATGGTGCATTGAGCCTGACGATCTAAACTTTGAATTGCTAAATGAAACCATAAGAAAGAATGCACTGGATTCGGTTCTGCTTCCTTATAAATTGGGAATTGGTGACAGGGAGTACCAGGCTTCATTTGATAATTCCGGGATCATGGGGAGTAAGATTGTTGACCAGGGAGAATCGAGTATTCATGTTCAAACCATCGATAAGCTGACAGAAGCATGTGAAAGCCGGATCGGACTCATCAAACTGGATATTGAAGGTTTTGAACTAGAGGCACTGCAGGGAGCAGAGCAAACGATTCGGAAGCACCACCCTTTACTGATCATCAGTGCTTACCATACAGGGAAAGATTTTTTTGGGATTCCCCCTCTGTTGAAAGAGTTTTTCCCCGATTATGTGCTACGTTTCTTTGACCTGGAGCCCAATTCGCCCATGCTGGGTGAAAAGATGATCATCGCGTATGCAGAATGATGTTGAACATATCGTGCTCACCCGGTTTAACCTGGTCGGGATCGGAGGTTTGAAATCTGAGCAGGAGTGGGAAACATGGAACAAGCATAGGTTTCAACTGTTTAAGGAGTATTGTTTGCCTTCCATGCTTCAGCAATCGGCCTCATTTAAATGGCACCTCTATTTTGATGAACAAACCCCCGAGGAGCATCTGCCTGATATTGAGGAGTTGAAACGTCATTCCTGTATCAGGATTTTTTTTCTGAATGGAAAAAATACTTTTTTCAGGGATCACATGAGCGGTATTCAAAAGAACCTGTCTCCGGGTACCAGGTGGTTGATAAGCACCCGGGTTGACAATGATGATTGTCTACACAAGGATGCGATCTCTGCCATTCAGTCTCGATTCATCCCACAGGATCAATTTATCATCAATCTTTCTTCCGGGTATACATTCCAAATGGAGACCGGGTATATGTCACATTATTATTACTTGAAATCTCCATTCCTGAGTTTGGTAGAAGATGTGGGGAAAGATGTGCTGAAGGGGGTCTATATGAAGCGACACAGTCAATGGGAATCGGGCAAGGCAGCCCCATGGGGCAGGGTAATCAAATCCAGCCTTTCCCGGAAACAGAATTATGCCTACATCGTCGACAGGCCCTACTGGTTGCAACTTATACATGGGAAGAATGTGTCCAATGATGATCTGCGGGGTTTTCCGGTTCTCAGATCCTTTAAGCTGGGGGATTATGGAATTAACAAACAGGGTAAAGCGGCCCTGATTTCGGTGATCCCCAGGTATTACAACTTCATCTGGTGGAAAAGGTATGCGAAAGGACTTATCCTGAAACTGTTTTTTCCCAAACCCGGTTCCTGATTTTCCTTCTAAGTGGGGCGATTTATTGATAAATTGAAACGAGCACTTCTGCGTCTGCGTCCCAGTTGTACTTTTTTTCTACCCACTTTTTACCGTTTTCAGGAATCCCTTCCCTGAAATAAGAATCTTGCACCAGCTTGAACAGCATGGATGCAAAATCTTTAGTATCCTGGTCTTTGAAGATGGCCCCGGTTGAAGTTTCCAGAAGAATTCGTTTAAGTGGATCACAATCGGATGCCAGTGTTGGGATACCAGCATACATATACTGGAAAAGTTTATGAGGGATGGTGGAGTCGGTGTGTGGCGATTTAATATGAGGAATGAGTGCAATGTCCGATTGACTTACACGTTTCAGAAGTTCCTTTAAAGGCATCCAGTCATAGAATTCAACATACCTTTCCACACCAAGTTCAGACGCTTGACTTTTCAAGGTTTTTACATAGCTGCCTTTTCCAATGAGCCAGACTTTGATATTGGGTATCTTTGTTACAATTTCCGGCAGGGCCCCAATCACTGTTTGCAATCCCCTGTGATAATTAATTCCCCCTCCATAGACCATAGTAATATACTCACTATCCTTTTCCTGTTCAGTGAAATCGAAATGATCAGGATTAATGGTGTTTGAGACTATATAGATCCTGGATGGATCCACACCCAGCCCACTAATTCTTTCTTTGGCTTCTTCCACCACAACAATCACTTTATCCGCCAGAGAAACATATTTTTTTTCATAATCTTCCCATTGAGAATTTGAACTGAGCAACTTTCCAATGAAGGTATTGGTGTGCTGGGATATCCCCAGGAGTGCAGGCCAGTTTTCATGCAGATCCAGGACGAAGGGAATCCCATTTTTCTGACTCATCTCATAGCCCAGTTTGGCCAGGGGTAGATCGTGAATGTGTATCACATCAAAGGAGTGGGATTGAAAAAGGTTTTGTAGGAACTTTCGCCAAAACCTGAAGTAGATCCCTGATTTCAGGGCTCCCACACTGGTTTTGTAGACCAGTGGCTTAATATGGATTTTATGTATGGAATAGGGCAGGTGGGAAGGCACCTGAAAATCTTTCTTATAACTGTAGCACGCCACATGTAATTCGTGACCTGCACTCAACAGGGAGGCAATCTCATTTTCCACCCTGATGTCAGGGGGATAGTCCGACTCGAGTACCATTAATATCTTCATATTGCCTTTACTAATTGTTCTAATTCACTAGCCATTTCGGCCGTTAAGTTTTTACGGGAATACTTTTCTGCCAGGGTATCCAGGGTAAGCAGTTTTCCATCCACATGCATGTGTAACCACTTCAGCATTAACTCTTTAAGTTTAGCAGCATCATCAAAGGGGACCATCTCACCTGCATTGCACTCCCTGATTACTTCAGCTGCATCGCCATCTTCAGGTCCGATACCCAGGATGGGCCTTTTGGCAGCCAGGTATTCAAAAACCTTTCCGGTACGGATGGCCCGGGCATTGGGAGTATTGTTGATGGAGAGGTAGAGAACCGAGGCCGACTGCAGCAAAGGAATGATCTGGTCGTGGGGTAGATAAGCTTCAATTTCCACCCGGTCCAAAAGCCCGTAACGGCTTATATCCTGTTGCACCGATAGATCTGTTTTTCCCACCAGCCTCACTTTCAGTCCGGATGTGAGCTCGGGCTCTTCACCGATCAACTCAGCAATCACCTTCCAGAATATGGGATGGTTTCTGTCAGCATTCAATGCCCCCACATGAACCAGGTTGAATTCTTTACCTGAGTTTGCAGGCCCCTTCTTAAAATCGGCCTCATCGTAGCCATTGGGAATCACTGCAGATTCGATTCCGGCCATATCTTTAAATCTTTCGGCCATGTGATTTCCGATGACCACCACACGGTCGGCTTCTTTGAGAACCGACTTTTCCTGACTCCTGTGTTTTTGATCTGACTTTTTGCTTAGCTTGAGTTGATCGTAGAAATCAATCTCTGTCCAGGGATCCCGGAAGTCTGCAATCCATGGCAGCTTTAAGCGTCGTTTCAACTCACGTGCAATCAGGTGCATGCTGTGGGGCGGACCGGTGGAAATAATGGCATCCACAGGGTTTTCCTTCAGGTATTTCAATAGAAACCTGACAGAAGGTTTGATCCAGAATTTCCGGGCATCAGGAATAAAAAGATTCCCTCTTATCCATACGGAGATCCCCTCCTTTTTTTCAGATTGTTCGTTCTCCTTTAAGAATCCGGCATTAATGCGTTCCCCAGAACCCATTCCCACGAAGCGCTTGTAGAGGCTGTAAGGTTCCCAGATTTTTCTTTTGACTATCTCTGCCTTTGGGTGTATATCCTCAAGCAGGGAAGGATCATCCACGGGCGCCTCCGGATTTTCCGGGGTATATACCACGGGCTGCCAACCCTGTTCAGGCAGGTACTTGGTAAACTTCAGCCAGCGTTGAACTCCCGCTCCACCGCTGGGAGGCCAATAATAGGTTATGATCAGAACCCTTTTCAAAACAAACAGCGATTAGAGTTGCCTGAGCAGATTGCTCATATCCACCTTCTCTTTGATAATCTGTAAAAGGCTGCTTATTTCTACCCGTTCCTGTTCCATGGTATCCCTGTGGCGGATGGTTACGGTATCATCCTCCAGGGTTTGGTGATCTATGGTGATGCAGTAGGGCGTTCCGATGGCATCCTGACGCCTGTAGCGTTTCCCGATGGAATCTTTCTCTTCGTACTGACAATTGAGATCAAACTTCAATTCATTCATAATGGTCCTGGCTTTGTCGGGCAATCCATCTTTTTTGGTAAGCGGGAAGACCGCAAGTTTCACAGGTGCAAGTGCAGGTGGAAGCTTCATCACCACCCTGGAGTCGGTGGAACCATCCTCTTTGGTAAGTGTCTCATCGGTATAGGCTGCGGAGATAATCTGCAGGAACATCCGGTCCACTCCAATGGAGGTTTCCACCACATAAGGCACATAATTTTTATTTGTTTCAGGATCGAAATACTGAAGTTTCTTCCCTGAATACTCCTGGTGGCTCTCCAGATCGAAATCGGTCCTGGAGTGGATTCCTTCCACCTCTTTAAAACCAAATGGGAACTTAAACTCAATATCTGTGGCCGCGTTGGCATAATGGGCCAGCTTATCGTGATCGTGGAAGCGGTAGTTGTCGTCACCAAATCCCAGTGTACGGTGCCACTTCATCCGATGCTGCTTCCAGTGTTCAAACCACTCCAGCTCGGTTCCCGGGGGGACAAAAAATTGCATCTCCATCTGTTCGAACTCCCTCATTCGAAATATAAATTGTCTGGCCACAATCTCATTTCGGAAGGCTTTCCCGATTTGGGCGATGCCAAAGGGGATTTTCATTCGTCCCGATTTCTGTACGTTGAGGTAGTTGACAAAGATGCCCTGTGCAGTTTCGGGGCGCAGGTAAATTTTATTGGCGCTTTCTGATGTGGATCCCATTTCTGTAGAGAACATCAGGTTAAACTGCCTTACATCGGTCCAGTTTCTCGAACCAGACAGGGGACATACAATCTCTTCATCCACAATAATCTGCCTGAGTTCATCCAGGTCCGAATCATTCAAAGCCTTTACAAAGCGGCCATGAAGGTTTTCCAGTTTCTCCTTATTGGCCAGCACCCTTGGATTGGTGGCACGGAACTGATCCTCATCGAAGGTTTCGCCAAAGCGTTTTCTGGCTTTCCCGACTTCCTTATCAATTTTGCCTTCATATTTTGCCATCTGCTCTTCGATAAGCACATCGGCCCTGTATCTTTTCTTCGAATCTTTATTATCAATCAGTGGATCGTTAAAAGCATCCACATGACCTGAAGCTTTCCAGATGGTGGGGTGCATAAATATGGCCGAATCCAGTCCCACCACATTTTCGTGAAGCAATACCTGGGAGTCCCACCAGTACTTTTTAATGTTATTTTTTAGCTCCACTCCATACTGGCCATAATCATACACTGCTGCAAGTCCGTCATAGATTTCACTGGACTGGAAAACAAAACCATACTCTTTGCAATGCGCAACCAACTTTTTAAATAGATCCTCCTGGGCCATAAACTCAATGATTAGTTAAAAATATAAGAATCACAAAAGTACATCAACCCATTGTAAATAGGGCAAGAAACAGGAGTAAAATTGTGAGTTAGACCCACTCTGAGGTGGTAAGCACCTTTAAAATTTCCCGGGCAGCCTGGCCATTTCCAAAAAGAGGGGGGAATTGTTGAGGGGGAGCCTCCAGGTATTTTCGGGTGGCCTGGATGATTTTTTCAGTGGAAGCTCCTGTGAGTGTTCCGTTTCCCGAGCTGATGATCTCCACCCACTCCGTTTCGTTCCGCAATACCACTACAGGTTTCTCCATAAACCAGGCCTCCTTCTGTACGCCCCCCGAATCCGTAAGAATCACACTGGCTTCAGATTCCAGGCAAAGCATATCCATAAATGAGACTGCCGGGATCAATTGCACCTGGCTCGAGGGAGCATTCAGTTCCGGGACATTTTTCGCCCTTAAGCGCTCCAAAATGGCCGTGGTACGTGGGTGTAGGGGAAGAATCACCTGGATTTCGTTTTCTATGGAGATGGCGTTTAAAGCTGCCAGAATACTCCTGAGATTGGAGGAATCGTCTGTGTTGGCAGGCCGGTGTACCGTAGCCAGTATAAAGGGCCTTCCCTTGATGGATAGGTCGCTAAGCATGGAAGATGATTCAGTAGCCATTTTGCTGAAAAAGAGCGTATTGTCATACATCAGGTCGCCACAGTGAAAGACTCCCTGCCGGTCGAAAGAGTAGGGGGGCTCCTCACTGTGTTGAATACCTTCATTTTTCAGGTTCTCCATTCCTGTGGTGGTGGGCGAGAAGAGCAATGTACTCACATGGTCAGCTGTGATCCGGTTGATCTCTTCGGGCATCTGCTTATTAAATGAACGCAATCCGGCTTCAATATGAATCACCGGAATATGCAGTTTGGATGCAGCCAGGGCACCGGCAAGGGTGGAATTGGTATCTCCGTATACAACCACCCCATGGGGCTGCTCCTTTAGAATTACCTCTTCGATTCCTTCAATCATTTTCCCGGTTTGAATGCCATGAGTATCGGAGCCGATTTCCAGGTTGTAACCAGGCTCCGGAATCTGCATCTCGCTGAAGAATATATCCGACATGGATGGATCGTAGTGCTGACCGGTATGCACGATGACTTCGCTGATGGCATCACTGAAGTTTTCCCTGATAACCCTGCTCAGGGCAGCTGCCTTAATAAACTGGGGCCTTGCACCCACTATGGTCAGAAGCTTGATCATATCATTCAAAAATAGCAGAATTAAAATCATTCTCTTAAGGTTTTTCTATATTTGTCTTTGATCTCAGTATGGGTATTATGGAGAAACTGTATGATTTCCTGGTCATTGGATCAGGATTGGGCGGATTGAGTTACGCACTTAAGGTGGCAGAGCATGGAAATGTGTGCCTGATTACGAAATCGGAACTTGAAGAGACCAATACCCGCTATGCCCAGGGGGGAATCGCGGCCGTTACCTATGAACCCGACAGCCTGGAGAAGCATGTGGAGGACACTATTGTGGCAGGAGATTACCTCTGTAACAAGGAAGTGGTTAAGATGGTGGTGGAGGAAGGCCCGGCCCAGATCCGGGAACTGATCCAGTGGGGTACCAATTTTGACAAACAGTCCAGCGGGAAATATGACCTGGCCAGGGAGGGAGGACACTCAGAACACCGGATCCTTCACCACAAGGATAATACCGGAGAGGAGATACAACGGGCCCTTTCAGCCCAGGTACAACAACATCCGCAGATTGAGATACTGGAGAATCACTTTGCAGTGGATCTGATTACCCAACACCACCTTGGAAAACTGGTGAAAAGACATATGACCGATGTGGAGTGTTATGGGGCTTATGTTTTGAACCTGGAAAACGAGCAGGTGATCAGAATTCTCTCAAAAACAACTTTAGTGGCATCGGGGGGTGCAGGTCATCTCTATTCAACCACCACCAATCCGCCTATAGCCACGGGCGATGGCGTTGCCATGGTGTACCGTGCCAAAGGGATCATTGAAAACATGGAGTTTGTTCAGTTCCATCCCACATCCCTATACAATCCGGGTGAAACACCCTCTTTCCTTATAACTGAGGCCATGCGGGGTTACGGAGGAGTGTTGAAAAACCAGTTTGGTGAGAAATTCATGAACAAGTATGATGAGCGAGGGAGTCTTGCCCCAAGGGATATTGTGGCCAGGGCCATCGACAATGAGATGAAGATCCATGGACATGATTTTGTCTATCTGGATGCCACCCACCTGGAGGAAACAGCCCTGAAGGAACATTTTCCCAACATCTCCGAAAAATGCCAGTCAGTGGGCATCGATATAGCCAAAGATAAAATCCCGGTTGTTCCCGCTGCTCATTACATGTGCGGAGGAATCAAAGTGGACCTGGATGCCCAAACATGGATTAAAAGGCTCTATGCGGTGGGTGAAGTCTCATCCACAGGGCTGCACGGGGCAAACCGACTGGCTTCAAACTCACTGGTAGAGGCTATTGTTTTTGCAGACAGGGCTGCACGGCATGCGGTAGAAAATGCACCCAACTATGAAATGGCAGGTTTGATTCCTGATTGGGACGATACGGGTACCACCCATCCCGAAGAGATGGTTTTAATAACCCAGAACCTGAAAGAGGTGAAGCAGATTATGACCAATTATGTGGGGATTGTACGTTCTGACCTGAGGCTTGAACGTGCTGTGGTAAGGTTGGAAATTATCTATCGGGAGACCGAAGACCTTTATAAGAAATCTAAGCTTTCATTGAGAATTTGCCAGTTGAGGAACCTGATCAATGTGGGTTACCTGGTTATAAAGATGGCGCAGGCCAGGAAAGAGAGCCGGGGCCTTCACTATAACCTGGATTATCCTTTGTCCCAGAATCCCCCATCTACGGTCGGACAAAAATCACCGTAAGATTCCCTGATCTGTTCCAGTTGCTCAAAAAGATCATCCACATCCAGTGTGGTAAGTAGCTTCAGTCGCCTCTCTTTGAAGTGGGGCAATCCCTTAAAGTAGTTGGAGAAGTGGCGACGCATCTCATAAATCCCCACTGGTTCGGACTTTATTTCAAGCGATTTGGAAAACTGAAGTTTGGCCATATCCACCTTCTCCGAAACCGTAGGTTCCTGTAACAATTCGCCGGTCGTAAGAAAGTGTTTCACATGCCCGAAAAGCCAGGGCTTTCCCACTGCAGCCCTGCCGATCATGATGCCATCCACTCCAAATTTGTCAAAGGCTTCACGCGCTTCTGCAGGTGAGGTAATATCGCCATTTCCAATGATGGGGATATTCATTCTTGGGTTCTCCTTCACTTTCTTTATAAGGGTCCAGTCCGACTTCCCTTTATACATCTGTGCCCTGGTCCGTCCATGGATGGTAAGTGCACTTATTCCCTGGTCCTGCAACTGTTCGGCCACCTCTACAATGATCTTGTTCTGATCGTCCCATCCCAGCCTTGTCTTTACAGTTACAGGTACGCTGGAGGCTTCCACAATGGCCCGGGTCATCTCCATCATCAGAGGAATATTACCCAGCATCCCGGCTCCTGCTCCCCGGTTGGCGATTTTTCGCACCGGACACCCATAGTTGATATCGATCATCTCGGGTTTTGATTCAAGGGCACGATAGGTGGCTTCCACCATAGACTCTACAATGTGACCATATAGCTGGATCCCCATGGGCCTTTCATAATCATATATGTCTAGTTTTTTCACGCTTTTGGCTCCATCTCTGATCAAACCATCAGACGAAATAAACTCGGTGTACATCACATCCGCCCCGAACTTCTTACACAGGTACCTGAAGGATGGATCTGTGATATCTTCCATGGGTGCAAGGAAAAGGGGGCGGGGTCCCATCTCTATATCGGCGATGCGCATAATGCTCAATTAATGTAGGAAGTAAACTTTCAAATTACTTTCTTTGTGCTTCTAATTCGCCTCAAAAATACAAAATTCCGTGCCGAAGAAAGCATTACTTGCCGGATTGCGACCCGCAGAAAAATTCCTTTTAACACTTGTGATCCTTTTTACTCTGGGATTGATGTTCCAATTCTTTGGTGCTTTCCTGGCAGGTTGGATCTACGGTTTCCGTTTTTCGGAGATCCTTTCTATGGGTGCCTTCGACGATCCAAAGTATGTGGCAGCTTCAAAACTCATTCAGATTCTGGGCTCCATTGGGACCTTTATTATTCCTGCCTTTCTATTCTCATTCCTCTTTGCAGGGGATGCATTCTCCTATTACCGATTTCGTGATCCGGTGGGTGGGGTTCCCATGTTTCTCACCATCATGATGATGATTGCGATAATTCCCTTTATCAACTATATGGCGGAGATCAATCTGAGAATGGAATTTCCAATTAAGTCGGTGGATAGCTTCCTGAGAATGCTGGAAGGGGAAGCTGAAGAGATTATGCGGGCTTTTACAGCCACACGAACCGTCACAGGCCTGCTTATAAACCTGCTGATGATTGGGGTCATAGCCGCAGTGGGAGAGGAGTTGATATTCAGGGGATTACTACAGAATTTGTTTTATGGGATGGTCAAAAATATACACCTGGCCGTCCTCCTCACCGCCCTCCTTTTCAGTGCTTTCCACTTTCAGTTTTTCTCTTTCTTGCCCAGATTCTTTCTAGGTTTGCTGATGGGTTACCTGATGTTCTATGGACGATCCATCTGGTACCCCATACTGGCCCATTTTGTGAATAACGCCATGGGCGTGGTATATTACCATTTTTATTCCAGGGGAAGTGCAGACGATATGCTGGAGGAGATAGGAACCAGTGCCATGATGCCCATGGCAGCTCTCATAAGTCTGCTTGTGTTTGTCTTTTTTGCCTTGTTGTGGTATTACCAGACAGGGGCATATTCTAGCCAATCCCTTCCATACGGGAAGTCTGAAAAACATTAGAGTTGTTCAGCTCATTCTTCCTGAATACATAAACCAGGCCATAATCGGAAGCCTTATCCCTTCGCATCTCTTCAGGGAGGTCTCCATAGGTGCCTTCTACCTCGTTCCAGACCTGTTGAATGACCAGGTCCACCTGTGCCCTCATTACATTTAGCTGTTCCTGCGCGCGCTGGCTTCTCATCTTCAAGCTCTTCTGGTAGTTATAGTATTCCAGGAATTTGTCGTAATGAACCTTCAGAACTGCGATGGTGGGATTTGTAACGGGATTAAGGCCCCTCATCCGTCTATTGCGTTCCCCTTCTATCAATTTCTGACCCCACTCAATGATCTCCTCTTCAGAATTCAGATGAGGAACCCTTTTTGCATCCTCATTCAATCCAAAGTCGGCCCGGCAGTCTTGCATCAGTTCATACCGGGAGATAGCCATATTCACTACCTGGATAAAATGGGAAATATAGAGCCTTACCTTCTTAAGTCGGTTCTGATACTCTTTGTTTTTTTCCGCCTGTATATTCAGCGAATTCTTATGCTCGTAAATAGCATTTTCAAAAAGTGGCAGTACCGATTTTATCTTCATGTTTGAGTTGGGACTGAAGGCCAGTTTAAATGGAGGGAGGTCCTTACCCTTAAAATGAGCTGACTTAAGCGACTTTAAACGAGCAGAGTCAGTGTTTGGAAGGCGGCGATAGGGCATGTTAGTAAAATTGTTGATAAAAGGTTGACAATCGTGGCTTGGACTGCGAATATATAACTTTTCTATTACTGTGCAATTCTATTCGCATTTTTTTACGCTTTGGTTATGAAAAGGTTACATAATGAGACTACAAAAAGTCTACTTTCAAGAAAATAATGATCCTGATGGTGAATAACATGCAATTTTCGCATCATAGAATTGAATGTTTTAACCGTTTGTCAAAAATTGAAGTTACTTTTAGAGACTACAAACGAAATCATTTACAATTAATTAGCAAGCTATGTTCCCAAAAGAAGTCTACTGGCAAAGAAGAAAACTCCTTAGAGATTTGGTTGGAGAAGGATTAATTCTCTTTCCCGGCAACGAGGATAGTGCAATGAATTATAAGTCCAATGTCTACCATTTCAGACAGGATAGCAGCTTCCTCTATTTCTTCGGAATTAACAAGCCGGGGTTCTATGGAGTGTGCGATGCGGACTCGGGTAAAGATACCCTGTATGGGGACAATTTTACCATGGGGGATATTATCTGGATGGGCGATCAACCCAGTGTAAATGAGCTGGCTACTGGAGTGGCAGCCGATTCAAGTGATTCACTGGCAGCACTGACATCCACCTTAAAAAAAGCCATCCAAACAGGCCGAAAGATTCACATGCTTCCCACCTACCGGGGCGACCAGGTGATCACTCTCTCGGGATATTTGGGTGTGAGTTGCGAAGAGGTCTTTTCATTTCGGTCCGAGTCTCTGATCGGAGCGGTTGTAAAGCTGAGGGCAGTGAAAGACTCCTACGAAATTACTGAGATTGAAAAGGCGGTAGATGTGGCTGGAATTATGCATACCACAGCTATGAAAATGGGTTTTGCCGGTAACTTCGAACGGGAGCTTTCAGGTGCCATTGAGGGGATCGCCCTGGCCCATGGGGGGCCTGTTTCATTCCCGGTCATCCTGAGTATGAATGGACAGATACTTCACAATCATTACCATGGCAATGAACTGGTGGATGGCAGGATGGTGGTTTGTGATGCAGGGGCTGAAACCTCCATGTGTTACGCCAGTGATATAACCAGGACATTTCCTGTGGGTGGTAAGTTCTCAAGCAGGCAGAAAGATATCTATAACATTGTGCTAAAAGCCAATACAGATACCATTCCGGAGTCAATTCCTGGTCGCACTTACAGGGAAGTGCACCTGATGGCTGCCAAAATTATCGCAAGCGGATTAAAAGACCTGGGCATTATGAAGGGGGATATGGACGAAGCCGTAGCCGCTGGAGCACATGCTCTTTTCTTCCCGCACGGATTGGGTCATATGCTGGGTCTGGATGTGCATGATATGGAGGGACTGGGTGAAGATTTAGTGGGGTACTCCAATGCCATAAAGAGAAGTGATCAGTTTGGTCTTGCCTATCTGCGGATGGGCAGGGAACTGGAAACTGGTTTTGTGATGACCAATGAACCGGGTTGTTATTTTATTCCTGCGCTCATTGAACAGTGGAAGTCAGAGAAGAAATTCGAACAGTTCATTAACTATAATGAAGTAGATTCTTACCTCGATTTTGGAGGGATCCGCATTGAGGATGATGTACTGATCACAGAAACCGGAAGCAAAGTTCTGGGAACCCCCATCCCCAAAACTGTGGATGAGGTGGAGGAGACCATGACCGGGTAGTTTAGACGCTTGCCTTATAATATTCGCGGTTCAGCCGGGCTATGTTTGTCAGGGTGATGCCCTTAGGACACTCGGCTTCACAGGCCCCGGTGTTGGTGCAATTGCCAAAACCAAGTTCATCCATCTTTGCCACCATTTTAAGTACACGATCTTCAGCTTCCACATTCCCCTGAGGAAGCAAAGTAAGGTGTGATATTTTGGCTCCAACAAAGAGCATGGCAGAGGCATTCTTGCAGGCAGCTACACAGGCGCCACAACCTATGCATGCAGCTGCATCCATGGAGAGGTCGGCAAACTTCTTTGCCACAGGAATGCTATTTGCATCAGGTGCACTCCCTGTATTCACAGACACATAGCCTGACTCCTGGATCAGGATGTCGAATGCGGATCTGTCCACCATCAGGTCTCTGATAATAGGGAAAGCACGGGCACGCCAGGGTTCTATAACGATGGTATCGCCATTATTAAACTTTCGCATATGAAGCTGACATACAGTAATAAGTGAGTCAGGACCATGGGGCCTGCCATTGATATACATTCCACAGGCACCGCAGATTCCTTCCCTGCAATCGTCATCAAATACGATGGGCTCCTCATCTTTGGCAACCAGCTCTTCATTAAGGACATCAAGCATCTCAAGGAATGAGCTATCGGGTGAGACATCCTTCAATTTGTAGTTCACAAACTTCCCGCGTGTATTGGGATCTCTCTGCCTCCAGATTTTCAGTTTCAGATTCATGGCAATTCTTCTGTTATTTGTAATTTCTTTGTTTTACTTCGATGAATTTAAAGTCAAGATCTTCTTTATGAAGCTTTGGATCTTTCTCATCACCGGTATATTCCCATGCGGCCACATAGGTGAAATCTTTGTCATTTCGAAGGGCTTCTCCTTCTTCGGTCTGGTACTCTTCCCTGAAGTGACCCCCACAAGATTCTGCCCTGTTCAGTGCATCTATGGCCATCAATTCTCCCAGTTCCAGGAAGTCGGCCAGGCGACTGGCTTTCTGTAATTCGGGATTCAAATCATTTAACTCACCCGGAATCTTCACATTATTCCAGAAGTCCTCCTTTAAGTCCCTGATCTCCTCACGGGCGGTCTCCAGACCCTCGGCATTCCTTGCCATTCCCACATAATTCCACATAATCTTCCCCAGCCTTTTATGCAGTGTATCCACCGAATGATGGCCCTTCACAGCCATTAGCTTCTCCAGTAGATCTTTCACTTCTGTTTCTGCTGCATCAAATTCAGGGGCATCTGTATTAAAACGGGGTGTATTGATCTCCCCGGCCAGAAAATTCTGAATGGTGTAAGGAAGAACAAAGTATCCATCGGCCAGTCCCTGCATCAAGGCTGAAGCTCCCAGGCGGTTTGCACCGTGGTCGGAAAAGTTTGACTCGCCCGTAGCATAAAGCCCGGGGATGGTTGTTTGCAGTTCATAATCCACCCAGATCCCACCCATGGAATAGTGGATGGCGGGATAGATCATCATGGGCATTTCGTAAGGATTGTCATCGGTGATCTTTTCATACATCTGGAAGAGGTTCCCATATTTGGCTTCAATCACATCCCTGCCCAGCCTTTGAATGGCATCTTTAAAATCGAGGAAAACAGCCAGTCCCGTAGCATTAACGCCATACCCGGCATCGCACCTCTCTTTGGCAGCCCTGGAGGCCACATCCCGGGGAACCAGGTTCCCAAAAGCAGGATACCTGCGCTCCAGGTAGTAGTCCCTATCCTCTTCAGGAATATCCGATCCCCCTATCTCTCCCTTTTGAAGTTTTTTTGCATCCTCTGTATTTTTCGGAACCCAGATGCGCCCGTCATTTCTAAGACTCTCACTCATAAGAGTCAGCTTTGACTGTGCATCGCCATGGACCGGGATACAGGTGGGGTGGATCTGAACATAACTGGGATTTCCAAAGAGAGCCCCTTTCTTATAACATTGCCAGGCAGCACTTGCGTTTGCGCCCATGGCCATGGTGGAAAGGAAGAATGTATTCCCGTAGCCACCCGAAGCCAATACAACTGCATGTGCACCGAATCTTTCCAGTTTACCTGTGACTACATCCCTGCCAATAATTCCCCGGGCTACGCCATCCACAAGCACCAGGTTATACATCTCCATTCGGGGATACATCTCCACATTGCCCTTCTTAATCTGCCTGCTAAGAGACTGGTAGGCGCCCAAAAGTAACTGCTGCCCGGTCTGCCCCCTGGCATAGAAGGTCCTGGAAACCAGGGCTCCTCCAAATGAACGATTGTCAAGCGTTCCTCCATATTCCCGGGCAAAAGGTACACCCTGTGCCACACATTGATCAATGATCTCATTACTCACTTCGGCAAGCCTGTAGACATTGGCCTCCCTGGAACGGTAGTCCCCTCCCTTAATGGTATCGAAGAAGAGGCGATAGATGCTATCCCCATCATTCTGATAGTTCTTGGCCGCGTTAATTCCTCCCTGTGCAGCAATGCTGTGCGCACGACGGGGACTGTCCTGGTAGCAAAAAGATTTTACCTTAAAGCCCATCTCGGCCAGAGAGGCAGCCGCAGAGGCTCCTGCAAGACCCGTTCCCACCACGATCACATCAAGTTTACGCTTGTTTGCCGGGTTGACCAGGTTTTGATTGGATTTGTAGCTGGACCATTTATCTGCCAGTGGTCCGTCAGGTACGCGGGATTGTAGCTTAGCCATATTTAGTATTTGTTGTGTTTACTTGAAGTAGATCATCAGGGGGATGAGGGTGAACCCACCCACAATAACCACTGTATAAAGTATGGCCAGGGCCTGTATGATTGCTGTATATTTCTTATTATCCATCCCCAGTGTCTTAAAGGCGGACTGGAATCCATGGATCAGGTGAAATCCCAGGAAAATAAATGCTGCGATATAGAAAATCACATAGGGCAGCATTTTAAACTTATCCAGCATTTCGGTGGCAAAATCATGATAATGGACCCCATCCACTTCAATTTCAATGGCGTGACCAAGCTTGGCCTTGATATAGAAATCTGCCATGTGGATCACCAGGAACACCAGTGTAATGATGGCTGTGTGGATCATGAACTTGGAGAAGAACGATGTGTTGGAATAATTGGTTTTGCTGTACCTCCTGGGCCGGGCAATCCAATTCTGAATCTGTAAGATCAATGCATAAATGATATGCAGAAGTATACCTCCAAACAGCGCAATTTCAAAGATCTTGATCAGGATGTTTGAACTCATAAAATGGGCTGCCTTGTTATAGACCATAGGGTCGTCATAAATGATAACAAGGAGATTAATTCCAAGGTGTACCAGCAGGAAAGTGATTAGAAATATACCTGCCAGCGACATCATTAATTTCTTCCCAATGGAAGAGGTGAAAATTCCGGACATATGATTACAATTAAAATATGTTACTTAAATTGCATAAGGGTATAGAACAAATATAAGATTTTCTATTTCTTAGCATTTCTTTATTTTCATTTCCTACAACAGATACCTCTTTTTTGTTGCGACGATAATGACAATTTGAATATGAAGTCGACTCCAATTCCTCCCTCCCTCTTTATTCGCAATCGGGAAAAGCTGGCCGGATTGCTCGCTTCAGGTTCCATGGTAGTGATCATGTCAGCAAAGCGTATGCCCAGGAATGGGGATCAATTTTACCCATACAGGCAGGGTTCTGATTTCTTCTACCTTACAGGCATTAATCTGGAGGATTGCATCCTTGTGCTGAGCCCCAATCATTCTGATCCCTCTCTGCGAGAGATTCTTTTCGTCCCAAAAACAACGGCAAAATCGGAACTATGGTCGGGCCCTTCCCTCACCCAAAAGGAGGCTGAATCGCTATCCGGTATCAAAGAGATCAGGTGGGCAGATGAAGCAGATGAGTATTTTAAGTTGATGCTACCCGGAGCCTCGGTGGTATATGCAGATCAGAAGGAGAAATTTGAACGTGATCAGGATATTGCGCCCCTCTCTCCCCACATCACCCGCTTAAGAATGGTGAAAGAATTGGAGGAGCTGGAGGAGATTAAGAAGGCAGCCCAAATCACCCGAACGGCCTTTTTAAAGGTGCTGGAGATGGCTGAGCCTGGAATGATGGAGTACCAGATGGAAGCAGAGATCACAGGTGAGTTTATCAGGAGAGGTGCCGATGGACATGCTTATGAGCCGATTGTTGCTTCAGGTAAGAATGCATTGATTCTTCACTACATTCAGAACTATAGCAAATGTTTGGATGGGGACCTGGTACTGATGGATTTTGGGGCTGAAAAAAACAATTATGCAGCTGACTGTTCACGTACAATACCTGTGAATGGCAAATTTTCCGGAAGACAGCTGGAGTTGTATGAGGCAGCACTCAGTGTATTTAAACAAGCCGTGAAGATGATGAAGCCGGGTGTAATCATGGCCGATTTTCACCAGGAAGTAGGCTCTCTATGGGAGGAGGAGCATCTGAAGTTAGGACTGTATACTACCTAAGATGTGACCGCCCAAGCCTTAGCAGACCCTCTCTGGAAAAAATATTATATGCATGGAACCACCCACTCCCTGGGGCTCGATGTGCATGATCCATTCGATCGCTCTTTACCTTTTGAACCTGGCATGGTACTTACCTGCGAGCCTGGCATTTATATTCCGGAGGAGGGAATTGGAATCAGGCTTGAAAACGATATCCTGATCACGGCCCGGGGTCAGGTAGATTTGATGAAAGACATTCCAATAGAAGCAGTTCATATTGAAGAACTTATGTCCTGTCACAAATAGTTGAGTATGCTTAAGAAAACGACCCATAAAAACATTGATGTTTTTTACAGTGACCATGGAGAAGGCCCCTGTATTGTCCTCTTGCACGGATACCTGGAAACCCGTAAAATCTGGGATGATTTTGTGAAGCTGTTTCCCACTGGGTTCCGGCTGATTGCCATTGACCTGCCGGGTCATGGCGAGTCGGGCACCTGGGGGACTTTGCATGAGATGGATGACCTGGCCAATTCTGTAAATGCAGTTCTTAAGGAAGAGCAGCTGAAAAAAGTATTTCTGGTGGGACACTCCATGGGGGGCTATGTGGTAATGGCCTTTGCACACTTATTTCCCGAAAAGTTATTGGGATACTCGCTTTTGCATTCCACATGTTTTGGCGATTCTGAGGAGAAGAAACTAAATCGCGAAAGGGAGATTAGCCTGGTTCTCTGCCATAAGAAAAAACAGATTATCAATGTAAATATTCCCAAAGCTTTTGCTGAAGATAACCTGGAGAGGCTTGAGGCAGAAGTGGAGCTTGCAAGAAACATCGCTCATGTAAACCGAGAGGAGGGCATTGTGGCAATTCTGAACGGAATGAAGGATCGTCCGGACCGTACTTCCGTGCTGCAGGATCCTGCCGTACCGGTTCTGCTGATTGGGGGAATGAAAGATAATTATATCCCGGAAGAGGTATTTGAAAAACTGGTCTCACTGGCGCCGCACGCCAAAGTGCTCAGGCTCTCTGACAGTGGGCACATGGGTTTCATTGAAGAGCCCGAGTCTGTTATCCGGGCTTTGGTGGAGATGGTTTAATGTAGGGCCTAAGCTAAAGAGTAGCTAAGGTATCAATGGCCACCTGGAGGGTATGATCTATTTCTGAAATGATGGGGTAGAAACCCTCGTTGTCTATGAGATTTCTGGC
>PVMK01129550.1_pt1 | contig 22085 bp, 24 predicted proteins | sample 1853481 | NCBI WGS metagenome assembly PVMK01 (sample SAMN08533507, study PRJNA380276) | Marine sediment metagenome, whole genome shotgun sequencing project.
ATATTTTTCATTTTCAATCCATAACGGAACAGTGTAGCGGATTGGGCGTGACGGGTCCAGCAAGGGCAGTCCTGAACCGGCGGAACGCTGCATGTAATTGTTAAACCAGCCAACCATACTCTCTGACATCTCAAGGGGCAACTGGCAGTAAATCTGATAATGCAGCCTGCAAATCCAAAAAAATCCTGCTAGAAAAATAATATTAACAGCAACCATAGCCCAGGCCGTCGGGCGTTCCAGCACAGAACGCGGCCATAGTAAATTAATGATTCCTGAAACTCCCAGCAGCAGGCCAACCACTAAAAGGCCATACATAATGCCCTGTCCGCCCCGGCTGAACATCGTGAGATCAATTAATTCATTCATCATAATTTATTCCTGATCATGCGAAATATATTAGAATTAATTTTCCGGTTGTGTTTTAATACCAAAATAAATAACCACCATATCAGTTGAACCGGTATTTTTCAGCTCATGGCTTTCGTTAGGTTCAACAACTACACATGTACCTGCTTTCAAGGTTATAAGCTTCCCATTTACCGAGATAACACCCTGCCCGGACTCCACATAGAAGACTTCCGTCATATCCGCATGGCTATGAGCACCCGCTGTTTCTCCGGGAGGAAAGATCGCCCTGGAAAAGATTGTGACCTGATCAATTTCACCCTTTGAAAGCAACTCATGCTTCTTTATCTTCGGGTTATGAGAGACTTCCCGTTCTGCCTTACTTTCAATTGAGCTTACTTTCAAGAAACTTTCCTTTTAATTAACTTTCAGCAATTAAACCATTTAAAATTATTTCTAAATCCTCACTCCAAACTCCGCTTTCGATTGATGTTGACCCATTAAAGGTTCTGTGTCAATTATAAAATTAGTCAAAAAAAGAGGCGGACTTTTTGTCCGCCTCTTTTAAATTCAGATTACTCTTTTCAACTCTAGCTATTCAGCCTGTTTTTTCAGACGTTCATAGCGTGCGTTATATTCTTCCTCGATTACTGCACGCAGTTTCTTTGACTCTTCAGGGAAAGACTTTTCAAGGGTCGCATAGCGGACTTCACCGGACAGGAACTCCTGAAGATGTCCGTCGGGCGCTTTGTAATCCAGACTCAGGGCATTCTTTCCTTCAGCTTTAAGCATGGGGTTGTACCGGTAAAGCGGCCAGTAACCGCATTCAACAGCAATCTTTGATTCTTCCTGTGCTTTACCCATACCCTTTTTAATCCCGTGGTTAATACATGGAGAGTAAGCAATGATCAGAGATGGTCCGTCATAGCTTTCAGCCTCAAGCATGGATTTCATCATCTGCTGCTTATTCGCACCCATGGACACACTGGCCACATAAACATATCCATAGGTCATCGCCATGGCGCCCAGGTCTTTCTTTCCGGTTTTCTTGCCTGAAGCCGCATACTTTGCAACAGAACCGGCAGGTGTTGCTTTTGATGCCTGACCACCGGTATTTGAGTACACTTCAGTATCATAAACGATGATATTAATGTCTTCACCGGTTGCAAGAACATGGTCAACACCTCCGAAACCGATATCATAAGCAGCACCGTCTCCAAGGAATACCCAGAAGGATTTCTTGGTAAACAGTTTTGCCATTGAATTTATTTCGCTTAACAGCTTATTGTCTTTGTGGGCCGGAAGAATCGCTTTTAACTGATCTCCGAATTTCCGTGAACCTTCCGCAGACTTCATATTATCCAGCCAGCCCTGCAGAGCGTCCTTAACTTCCTGAGCAATATCTGTCGAGAGCGCTTCGATTACAAGCTCAGCCAGTTTTTTACGCTGATGCATAACACCCAGCATCATTCCATAGGTAAACTCAGCTGAATCTTCAAACAGCGAGCTGGCCCAGGTCGGCCCGTGACCTTCTTCATTAACGCAGTAGGGAATCGCGGGAGGAGAACCGCCCCAGATAGAAGTACAGCCTGTTGCATTTCCAATGATCATTCTCTCACCAAAAAGCTGGGTTAAGACCTTGGTATACGGTGTCTCACCACAACCTGAACAGGCACCGGAGAACTCCAGTAACGGTTGATAAAACTGGCTGCCCTTAACCGTGGTCCGTTTGGTCAGATTTCCACGTACTGGAAGCGGTACCACAAATTCATGGTTCGGCACTTCAGCATCAACCTGAGTCTCAAGCGGTTTCATCACCAGTGCTTTTTCTTTAGCCGGACAGATATCCGCACAGTTACCACAGCCCATACAATCCAGAGCGCTGACCTGCATACGGAATTGAAGGCCGTCAAACTCTTTACCGGTTGCTTTTAATGCTTTAAAACCTTCCGGAGCCTTGGCCATCTCGTCATCGGTTAACAGCACCGGACGAATCACTGCATGGGGACAGACCATGGCACACTGGTTACACTGAATACAGTTGTCTGCAATCCACTCGGGCACATCAATAGCCACACCGCGTTTTTCATACTGAGATCCCGCAACCGGGAAAATACCGTCAGGGCTGAACGCGCTCACCGGCAGTTTATCCCCCTGAGCAGCAGCCATGGGTTTCAGAATGTTTTTAACAAAATCAGATTCGTCTTTTCCGCCATCTCCTTCATCAGCCGCATCGGCCCAGGATTTCCGGATAGTTTATTTCTTCAAGGTTATCCAGTGCAGCATCAACCGCACCGTGGTTCATGGAAACGATCTTATCTCCCTTTTTGGAGAACATCTGGGTAATCTGGTCCTTTAAATATTTAATCGCGTCTTCAACAGGAATAACATTTGCCAGTTTAAAAAACACGGTTTGCATAATCATATTGATACGCTCGCCAAGTCCGATCTCAGTTGCCACCTTGACAGCATCAACATTGTAAAATTTGAGTTTTTTCTGTGCAATGGTGCGTCTCATGGCTGCCGGGAGTTTGGTTTCCATATCCGCCAGGCTCCAGTCTGAATTGAGAACAAAAATACCGTTATCTTTGATGCCTTCAAGCAAATCATACATATCCACATATTTTGACTTATGACAGGCAATATAGTCTGCGGAATCAATCAGATAAGTTGACTGGATGGGTTTTTTACCAAAGCGCAGATGGCTCATGGTCACACCGCCTGATTTCTTTGAATCATAGGCAAAATAAGCCTGGGCATACATGTCAGTATTGTCACCGATGATCTGGATGGCACTGCGGTTTGCGCCAACGGTTCCGTCTGCTCCCAGTCCCCAGAACTTGCACTGAACCGTACCTTCCGGTGCAACATCAAAACGATCCTCAACCGGAAGAGAAGTATTGGTTACATCATCATTAATCCCCACGGTAAAGGCCTCCTTCGGAGCATCTTTCTCCATGTTATCATAAACCGCCTTAACCATTGCCGGGTTAAACTCCTTGGAACCCAGCCCATATCGGCCGGCCAAAATAGTCGGAGTCATCTTCTTCTGTTCAAATGCAGTACAAACATCCATGTAAAGCGGATCACCGATCGCACCCGGCTCTTTGGTGCGGTCAAGAACAGAAATGATATTAGCGGTCTTAGGAATTGCAGCGAGAATGTGCTCTGCGGAAAAAGGTCTGAACAGACGGACTTTGACCAGCCCTACCTTTTCGCCCTTGTCCACTTTGTAATTAACAACTTCTTCAATGGTCTCACAGGAAGATCCCATGGATACAATAACGCGCTCTGCATCAGGGTCACCCACATAATCAAACAGGCTGTAGTTGCGGCCGGTTAAATCTCCTACTTTTTTCATATTGGCAATTACAATTTCAGGAACTTTTGAATAGTAGGCATTACGGGTCTCATATACCTGAAAATAGATGTCCGGGTTCATTGCTGTTCCGCGAAGTTCAGGACTCTCCGGGCTTGCCGCTCTTGCACGAAATTTTGCAATGGCATCCCAGTTTGCGATCTTTGAAATATCTTCATAATCAATGGCTTCTATTTTCTGAAGCTCATGAGAGGTTCGGAACCCATCGAAAAAATGCATAAAAGGAAGGCTTGCGTCAAGCGCGCTTAAATGAGCCACCAGACCCAGGTCCATAACTTCCTGAACAGAAGCTGAATTCAGCATACACCAGCCAGTCTGACGTGCAGCCATGACATCCTGATGGTCGCCAAAGATCGAAAGCGCGTGTGATGAAATAGCACGTGCGGTAACATGCATAACACCGGGGAGAAGCTCTCCTGAAATTTTATACATGTTGGGAATCATCAGCAGAAGTCCCTGTGAAGCAGTAAAAGTGGTGGTCAATGCTCCGGTTACCAGAGATCCATGCACAGCGCCCGCTGCACCTGCTTCAGACTGAAGCTGGCGGACAGTCATATCCTGTCCAAAAATGTTTTTACGTCCCTTGGCAGCCCATTCATCAGCAACCTCTCCAATTGGAGAAGATGGGGTTATAGGATAAATGGTGGCCACATCACTCATGGCATAGGCAACATGCGCAGCTGCTGTGTTTCCATCTACGGTCATCATTGTCTTGCTCATTTTTTAACTCCTTATAATAATTTTATATAATTTTTACAATTGATAAAGGAAGCCGGCACCCTCTTTTGTCCATTTTGAGTACCGGCCCGTTTTTATTATTTATAAAGATTAAAACTTTGTATAAAATTTGTATGCTAAACTATATGTATGCTAAACTATATATATACCAAATACAAAAGGTAAAAGCAATCCATTTTAAACATATCGATATCAGCCTTTTCAGGCAAAATATGATCTTTAAAGTCAGGTTTTTGAATATTTAATATTTAATGCAGAATTCATCTATCCTGCTTGATTAACCGATTATTGATATTCATACTAAACACGGGACCATAAAACTAAAATATAACTTTTAAATTATAATACAGCCTTAAAAATTTGCACAAATATTTATCATAAATTATAATGAAATTTTAATAGCTTAAGGCCATGCCTGGTTCTTTGCTCAACAAAACATAAAGAAACTTGACTTTTTTGTTTATTTTATTTAAATTAAGTAGTTATTATAAAATCATTTAAAAAGAAAATTAAACCATAAATAACCTTTATTTCTATAGGAGGAAAAATGGCCTGGAACGACGATGATGACAATGGGAACCCCTGGAAAAAACAGGGACCCCCAGATATTGATGCTGCATTAAAAAAGCTTAAAGAACAGTTCAAAAACAGCGGCTATACCGGCGCCATTGTCGCGGGTATTGTTGTAATCGGCCTTTTTGCTTTTTCATGCTTTTTCAGTGTTCAGGCAGATGAAGTCGGTGTGGTACAGAGATTTGGAAAATATTCAAGAATTGTTAATCCGGGTCTAAACTTCAAGTGGCCGGCAGGCATCGAAAAGGTAACACTGGTTAAAGAACAGAAGGTATATGAAGAAGAATTCGGAGCAAGAACCTTAAGGGCCGGGGTAAGAACACAGTATGCACCAAGCAACCAGTTCCTAAACGAATCACTGATGCTTACCGGAGATCTAAACGGAGCGCTTGTCCCCTGGATAGTTCAATACAGAATAGGAGATCCGGTAAACTATCTGTTTAAGGTTAAAAACGTAAACAGCACACTCCGTGATCTTTCTGAAGCTGTTATGAGACAAGTGGTCGGTGACAGAACAATAAATGAAGTCATCAGTGAAAGAAGAGAAATCGCCACCACCGCTGAAAAGAATCTTCAGCAGGCATTAAACGATGCGGAAACAGGAATCACCCTGATCAATTTGGAGCTGAAGCGGACAACCGTACCTGCCCCGGTACAGCCCTCATTCAATGAAGTCAACCAGGCTCAACAGGAAAAAGAGAAAATGATATACGAGGCCCGTGAGGCATATAATAAAATCATCCCTGAGGCCAAGGGAGAAGCAGAAAGAAACATCAAAAATGCTGAGGGATATGCCCTGGAGCGGGTCAACCGGGCAAAAGGAGATGCAAAGCGGTTCCTGATGCAGTGGAAAGAGTACAGCAAAGCAAAGGATGTCACCCGCAGACGGCTCTATCTTGAAACCATGGGAGAAGTCATCCCGAAGCTGGGCACAAAATATATTCTTGATCCTGAGCAGAGCGGACTGCTTCCGCTTCTTAACCTTGGTGAGAATGGAGGCATAAAATGATAAAAAAAATACTGAGCATAGCCGTAATCGCAATCATCGTTTTCCTGATAATTGGAAGACCCCTGTACACGGTTGACGAAACCGAACAGGTAATTATAACACAGTTTGGAAAACCCATAGGAAATGCAATCACCGAACCCGGACTGCACATAAAAGTACCCTTTATCCAGAAGATAAGCTATTTTGCAAAAAACCTTCTTGAGTGGGACGGTGATCCCGGCCAGATTCCAACTAAAGATAAAACTTTTATCTGGGTGGATACTTTCGCACGCTGGAGAATAGTGGACCCGTTAAAATTTTATAAAGCGGTTAACAATGAGATGGCGGCCCAGAAAAAGCTGGACGACATCCTCAACCCCACCATAAATAACTTTATTGCGGCAAACGACCTGATTGAAGCAGTAAGAAGCACAGACCGTTTATTATCAAAAGAGAGTAAAGAAAAATCAACCCGTTCAAAGGATGCCACGGAACTCAAAAAAATAACGCTCGGTCGGGGAGAAATGACCAAGGGAATTCTAAAACAGGCCGCCCCCAAACTTGCGGAGTTTGGAATCGAAATTGTTGATTTCCGCATTAAACGAATCAACTATGTTGAAGAAGTCCGACAAAAAGTTTATGAGCGTATGATCGCGGAAAGAAATCAGATATCTGAAAAATTTCGTTCGGAAGGAAAAGGAGAAAGCAAAAAGATCCAGGGAGAACAGCAGAAAGAACTTAGAAGGATACAGTCTGAAGCATACAAAAAAGTTGAAGAAATAAAGGGTAAAGCAGATGCGGAAGCAACAAATATATATGCGGAATCCTTCGGCAAAGACCCTGAGTTCTATTCATTTATCAACACACTTGAGATCTATAAAAAATCTCTTGATGAAAATGTAAAAGTTATCCTCACTACAAACAGTGATTTCTTTCAATATTTGAAGCAATATGATAAAAAATAAATAAGATCAAAATACAATAGAAACAGAAGGAAGGTAGAAAAATGTCACACAAAAAAGCAGGCGGAAGCTCAAGAAACGGAAGAGACAGTAATGCGCAGAGACGCGGAGTCAAACGCTTTGGCGACCAGTTCGTAAAAGCAGGAAACATCCTGATCAGACAGCTGGGCACCAGAATCCATCCCGGTGATAACGTCGGCATGGGAAGAGACTACACCATCTTTGCTAAAATTGACGGCTTGGTAAAATACGAAAGATACGGGAAAAGATAGAAAAAAAGTAAGCGTCCATCCGGTCCAGCAGTAAAACAAGTGCTTAGAGATAACCGAATAAAAGGCAACTGTGATCAGTAACAGTACCCGAAAAAATATCGTCAGCAGAGCCAAAAGGGTTGTCATAAAACTCGGCAGTTATGTACTCACAACACCTTCCTTCAAACTTGACAGGAAGGTGTTTTCAGATGTGATCAAATCAATAGCAGAAGCGCGGAAAAAGAACATCGAATCTGTTTTGGTTTCATCCGGTGCGATTGCCTCTGCCATGGGAACCCTTGGCTTAAACGAGCGCCCAAAGCTCATCTCACAGGAACAGGCCGCAGCTGCAATCGGCCAAATTAGCTTAATGGGCCTTTACAACCGGCTGCTGGGAAAATACAATATCCACGCTGCCCAGATACTGCTCACCCACAGTGACTTGAGAAACAGACAGCGGTTCTTAAACGCCCGCCATACCCTGAACAGCGTTCTTGATTACGGTGCGGTTCCCATCATCAATGAGAATGATACCACAGTTGTAGAGGAGATCAGGTTTGGCGACAATGATTACCTTTCTTCACTGGTAACAAATCTGGTTCAGGCAGACCTGCTGATAATACTCACTGATATTGATGGGTTTTATGACAGAGACCCCAGAAAATTTGATGATGCAAAATTCATTTCTCTGGTTGAAAATGTAGATTCATCAATCGAAAAGCTGGCCCTTGGCACAAAAAGTAAAATAGCCAGAGGCGGAATGGCCACAAAAATAAAGGCTGCCAAAACCGCGGCCCATTTTGGGGTACCCACCATCATTGCCAACGGTAAAACAAAGGGAAACCTTTCAAAGATATTACAGGGTGATGACATCGGCACACTTATTCTGCCGAAACAGAACAAGCTCACCAGCAGAAAACACTGGATCGCTTTTACCTTAAAGTCGCAAGGCAAAATAACCGTTGATAACGGCGCAAAAACAGCAATGGTTGAAAAAGCCAGGAGCCTTCTTCCTTCCGGCATAACAGGCGTTACCGGTGACTTTGACCCGGGCGAACCGGTTAGCTGCTGCGATGAAAAAGGAGTTGAATTTGCAAGGGGTTTAAGTGCCTATTCAGCTGAAGATATCGAAAAAATAAAAGGCGCCAACACCTCAGAGATAAAAAAGATACTGGGCCATGACAGTCATCCTGAAATCATAAACAGAGACGATATGGTAATTTTAAAAGAGAAATAAAATGGGCATTGCTGAACAGATCACAAATATTGCTAAGCAGGCAAAAAAAGCTTCCCGAAGTGTGGCGGCTTTAAATACTCAGCAGAAAGACAGGGTCCTTGCCGATATCAGAGACCTGCTGATTTCTGAAAAAACCCTGGTCCAGAAAGAAAACAGGAAAGATCTTGAAAAAGCCGAAGAACAGGGACTTTCAAATGCCATGATCGACCGCCTGACTTTAAGCGACAAAGTCATCGAAGAGATGGCAGAAGGCCTTGATGATGTTATAAACCTGCCGGATCCGGTGGGTGAAGTGGAAAAAATGTGGACACGCCCAAACGGACTTCAGGTTGGAAAGGTAAGGATACCGCTTGGAGTTATCGGAATGATCTATGAATCAAGACCTAATGTAACCATAGACGCAGCAGGGCTGTGTCTTAAGTCAGGCAATGCAATTATTCTAAGGGGTGGAAAAGAAGCGCTTAACTCCAACCTTGCACTTGTTGATATTGTTCAAAAGGCACTGGCCAAGTCAGGGGTTTCAGGAAATGCGGTACAGGTGATCCCGATTACAGACCGTGAGGCTGTCACAGAAATGCTGAAGCTGCAGGAACTGATCGACGTAATTATTCCAAGAGGCGGAGAGGGTCTTATCCGTACGGTATATGAAAATTCACGCATACCGGTGATCGCACATTACAAAGGTGTCTGCCATGTATTCATTGACCAGTCAGCGGATCCTTTAATGGCTGAACAAATTACCATAAACTCAAAAACTCACCGTCCCGGCGTGTGCAATGCCCTTGAGACCCTTCTGGTCCACCGTGCTTTTGCAGAAACACATCTTAAGGACCTGATCAAGGCTTTAAAAGAAAAAGGGGTTATCATAAAAGGCTGTGAAAAAACCGCTAAAATAGCAGGAGATATTGAGAAGGCAACTGAAGATGACTGGCACGCGGAATATCTTGATCTGCGCCTTTCCGTTCGTGTGGTTGAGAATTTGGAAGAAGCAATGGATCATATAGAATGTTACGGTTCAAAGCATACTGAAACAATTGTGACTTCAGATTATGCCAACGGAAGAAAGTTTCTTTCAGCTGTCGATTCCTCTGTTGTCCTGATTAATGCCTCTACCCGGTTTAATGACGGCGGACAGCTTGGACTTGGTGCAGAAATAGGAATAAGCACCTCAAAGATCCATTCATTCGGCCCAATGGGTCTTGAAGAGCTCACCACAAAGAAATTTATTGTTTTTGGCGAAGGACAGATAAGAGAGTAAAGGTGGAAAGGAATCCTGAAAATAACTTCAAACTGGGTCTTTTCGGAGGAACTTTTGATCCTGTACATTACGGGCATATAAACTCGGTTAAAGAAATCCATAATAGATTTAATCTAACTAAAACAATATTTATTCCAGCTCATATTCCGCACCACAAGAAAAAACCGGTGACTGAATCTGTTCACCGGCTGGAAATGGTAAAACTGTCTGTTTTAGGATTTGACTATTTTGAGGTATCAGATACTGAAATCATACGTGACGGCAACTCCTACTCATTTCAGACTATCGAATATTTTAAAAAATCCTACAAAAACAAAATAGACCTCTTTTTCATTTTAGGAATAGATATTTTTCTGGAAATCAGCACCTGGAAATATTACCCAAAATTTTTTTCAGAAAGCAATTTTATAGTAATGAACCGCCCCGGCTGTAAGAACATAAAACCGAGAGACATTCTGCCAGCTGATATTGCGACAGAATTTGATTATAATCATGAGAACAACTCATTCAAACATAAATCAGGATATTGCATACACTATGTTAATGTTACTCCTTACGACATATCCTCAACAGATATCCGTGAAAGGGTAAAAGAAAGACGGGAAACAACCGGTCTTATATCTGATAAAGTTTCAGAATACATTAATAATAATTGCCTTTACAGATAAAACAAAGAGCACCATATTCTTAACAGGGAGATTATCCTTTGGATTCACTTGAAAAAGCACTTTTTTGTGCGGAAACAGCAAACGACAACAAGGCTATAGATCTTGTTATGCTGGAGCTGAAAAACGAAACAGCACTTGCGGACTATTTTATAATCTGCAATGGAACTTCAGACAGACACATAAAAGCAATGGCAGAAAACATAGAACATAAACTTAAGGAAAAAGGCATCAAAGCCTTAGGCAAAGAGGGAATGCAGGAATCAAAATGGATTTTGCTTGATTATGATGACGTCATAATTCATATTTTTCAAAAAGAGGAAAGAGATTTTTATGATCTTGAACGCCTGTGGGACGAATGCCCAAGAATCCCCTGCAGTTAATACACAGGGACAACTTATCACAAACAAGACGGCTATGAATCTAAAAAGTTTTTTATATTCCTTGTCTGACTTTTTCTTTCCGCCGCAATGCCTGTTGTGTAATACATCTTTTACTCCTGAAAACAGTAGATATTTCTGCAATAAATGTTATGATGATTTTTCTTTTATCAAAAGTCCTGTCTGTGAAAAATGCGGCCTTCCATTTCAAACCCAGGAAGGGGAAGACCACCTTTGCGGACAGTGTATAACAGGTAAACATTTTTTTGACAAAGCACGGTCAGTCAGCACCTATGACGGAACACTAAGAAAAGCTTTACATGGCTTTAAGTACAATGAAAAATCACTTCTCTCAAAGCCGTTATCTCAAATTCTGGCAGCATATGGCGGAAATTTACTTAACCAAAAAGAGTATGATGCCATTGTTCCGGTACCGCTGCACTCCAAAAGGCTTCAACAGAGGGGGTATAACCAGGCATTGATACTGGCAAAAACAGCTGGGAAAATCATGGGGTATAAAAGTAGACATAAAGTCCCTTAAAAGGGTAAAATGGACAACACCGCAAACCGTTCTTTCTAAAAATGAGAGGCAAAAAAGAATAAGGGGGTCTTTTAACTGCAGCCCTGAAAGAGTAAGGGATAAAAACCTGCTAATAATTGATGATATATATACAAGCGGGTCAACCGTTAGTGAATGCGCAAGAATCTTAAAAAAGAATGGCGCATTAAAAGTGGACGTACTAACCTTTGCAAGGACAATATAGGAGATAAATTTTGATTTCTGTTGACAGCTTATTGGATTTGGTTAGAGAAGATATGGACAGTGTCGAAAAAATGCTCATCTCCTCAGCCTCAAGCGAAGTAGACATACTGGAAGATATCTGCCGTCATATTTTAAACAGCGGCGGAAAAAGGCTAAGGCCTCTAATGCTGCTGCTTGCAGCAAAAACATGCGGCTATACCGGAAACAAACACATTAATCTGGCCTGTGTGATTGAATATATCCATACCGCAACCTTGCTTCATGATGATGTAATAGACCACGCAGAAGTCAGGAGAGGAAATTCATCCGCAAACAAGTTATGGGGCAACCAGTCAACAATTCTTGCCGGAGATTTTTTCTTTTCAAAGGCTTTTTCAATTGCTATTGAAACAGGTGATCTGAAAGTCCTTAAGGTAATTGCAACTACTGCAAAACTCATCGCAGAAGGTGAAACATTTCAGGTCTCCAAAACAGACGATCCTCTGATATCTGAAGATGATTATCTTTACATAGTAAAAAACAAAACCGCCATCCTGCTTGCCGCCGCATCAAGAATCGGCGGCATGCTTGGGAAAGTACCTGAAAAAACGGAAAAAGCGCTTGAAGATTATGGCTTAAACTTAGGTATTGCCTTTCAGATAATGGATGACGTTATGGATTATTACTCAAATGAAAACGATTTTGGAAAAACAATAGGCAAGGATTTTCAGGAGGGAAGCATCACTTTGCCTTTTATCGCAGCACTTAAGAAAAGTTCTCCTGAAGACAAAGCCAAATTAATAGAAACCATGCAGAACAAAAGTAGGGACAGCGGAAAACTTACTGATGTGATCAATATTATCAACAAGTATCAGGGCAGTTCCTATGCCATAAACATTGCCAAAAACTATACAAAAAAAGCTATTGTCTCACTTGAAAATATAGCTGACCAGGAGAACAGGAAACCCCTTATTAAACTCGCAGAATTTATAATGGAAAGAAAGTCCTGAAAGTCCGCTATTATCAGTATCCTCTTTTTCTAGTCACCACCAGATCATGCTCCAGGTAATAAGTATAACCTGGAAACTCTATGGGTGTTTCCCAGTATAGCTCTATCACCGAACCGTCATTATTCTGAGTTATTTCAATATCCTCCTCATAAAGGTCGATATTAACTCCTTCCGCTTTATTAACAAGCATTTTCTTATATTGATCAACCTGAGGGTTCTTCTTTGTAGCAATATCTTTATCAGCTCAGAAGTTTCTTTTTTCATGGACTCGTAATTCCACTGGGCTTCTCCCCACATATAAGCAACATAGCCTATAAGGCAGATAATAAGCAGATAGATAGTACAGCCCACCTTTGAACTGTCTTTACTTGTAATCCCCATAGTTAAAACTCCTTCCGTTTAAAAATTTTTTTACTGTCCAAGAGAAAAGTAACAGGCCCGTCATTAACCAGCGACACTTCCATCCTTGCCTGAAAAACACCTGTTGAGACTTTAATGTTTTGCTGTTTCATGCCTTTGATAAAATCATTATAAAGTTTTTGCGCCTTATCCGGATCTGCGGCAGCTGTGAATGACGGCCTTCTTCCCTTGCGGCAATCCCCAAAAAGCGTAAACTGCGACACAACAAGAAGTTCGCCGCCCACATCTGAAAGAGCAAGGTTCATCTTTCCGTTATCATCCTCAAAAACACGAAGACCCGCAATTTTGTTAACCATATACTCAAGATCATTTGCCTGATCTTCTTTCCCCACTCCCAAAAATAACACAAAACCATGTTTTATTCTTCCGACTTCTTCTCCGGAAGCTGTAACAGAAGCTGTTTTAACCCTTTGGATAACTGCACGCATTATGTTATTCTTTTCAGTATTGATATGATACTAGAAAACATATACAAAATATATTTTATTTAGTTTTTAGCACAAGTAAAGAAAAATGTTTAATAAATATTTATCATACATAGTTATACTACTGTTTATATCTCTTTTTTCTATCTTTTCAGGCTGTGATTTCAGCTCAGATATAACAATTATCTACTCAAATGATATCCTGGCCGAGCTTGAGAATTGCGGATGTGATGACAAGCAGCTAGGCAGTCTCTCCAGAAAGGCAGCTGTTATTAATTCTCTTAAAAAAAAGGGCAAAAACATCCTGAATCTTGATGCGGGAAATCTTTTCTTCAGGAAAAAACCTTTAAATAAAATTGAGGAAAATGAATTCCTGTTAAAATCACAATATATCCTGAAAGCATACAACCAGATAGGGCTTGATGTCTTAAATATAGGAGAAAAAGACCTTATTTTTGGAATAGATGCTATTACTGAACTTAAGGAAAAATCATCTTTTGCTTTTATATCTGCGAACATATTAAATAAAAACAGAAATGTACCTATTTTTGAACCCTATGTCATAAAAGAAATTTATGGAATAAAACTCGGCATAATCGGTCTGTGCGGACAGGCTCCTTCTCTTTCATCTGAAATATCAATTGAAGACCCTTTTAAAACCGCCGAAAAATGGGTAGAATTAATAACTGACAAATGCGATTATATAATATTACTTTCAGCGTTGGGACTGGAAAATGATAAAAAACTGGCGGGCCAGGTCAAAGGGATATCTCTTATTATTTCAGCAAAATCTGAAAATTCAATTGAACAACCAGTACTTGTAGAAAAAACATGGATAACACAGACATACAAAAGAGGCCAGCAGCTTGGAAAACTTAAAGTAAATTTGAAAAAAAATTCAATATTTAAAATCAAGAACAGTCTGATACCGCTTGACAGCAGCACAGGTGAAAACCAGGAAATAAAAAATATTGTAAAAAATTACAAAACAGCCCTGATATCAATAAATAAACAGGAATTCTTCAAAGCAGCGCTAACATCAAAAGACGATAAATCCCCCAGACAGTATTTATTATCTTGGCGCTGAAAAATGCGGAGAATGCCATCTCCCGCAATATGAGAACTGGCAGCAGACTTTTCATGCTGAGGCTTATGCAACACTTCAGGAAGAAGAAAATAATTATTCTGTGGAGTGCCTGCCCTGCCATACTACCGGATACGGTGAACCCGGTGGTTTTGATTTTTCTCAGGGTACAGAATCCCGCTTTTTAAATGTACAGTGTGAGTCATGTCATGGACCGGGGAGTATTCATTCTGAAAAAAATGGTATAATCAGAAACACCGGTGAAAAAGGCTGTCTCATATGTCATGATAATAAAAACAGCCCGGAATTTGATTACAATGAATATCTTCCCATGGTAAAATGCCCGACAAACATGTGATTAAAAATTAAACTATTAAAAGGAAAACAAAATGAGCAGTAAAATCATACCTTGTGCAGTAATAGGTGCAGCCGGAAGAATGGGTCAGCGTATCTGCCAGATGATTCTTGACTCTGAGCATTTGGATATGGCAGGCATGACCGAACCGAAAAACAGTCCTTATATAGGAAAAACCCTAAAAGATGCGCTGGGAATACAGTGTGACTATGCAACTTTTGCTGAATCACTTGATAAAATAACTGTTGACTTTGATGTAATCATAGATTTCACCTTCCCGACAACATCAATGGAAACAGTAAGGTTTGCAAGTAAAAGAGGAAAAGCTGCGGTTATCGGAACCACAGGATTCTCAGAAGAAGAAAAAGTAGAAATTAAAGAGCTGAGCAGTTCATTCCCCTGCGTATGCGCACCTAACATGAGCATGGGAGTGAATACTCTGTTTAAGATTGCAAGTGATGTGGCAAAAATCCTGACCCAGGGTTTTGACATTGAAATAATAGAAGCCCATCATAGGTTCAAAAAAGATGCGCCCAGCGGAACGGCCATGAGACTGGCTGAAATTCTTGCGGATGCTTACAACCGTGACCTTGAAAAAACAGGTGTTTACGAAAGAAAAGGTTTTATCGGAGAACGCACAAAAGAAGAGATCGGCATCCAGACCATACGTGCAGGAGATATTGTGGGCGAACATACGGTTATGTTCGGCGGTATTGGGGAGAGACTTGAGCTTGTTCACAAAGCCCAGAACCGTGACTGCTTTGTATCAGGCGCGCTTTTTGCCGCTGAGTGGCTTGCAGGTAAACCGAATGGGTATTATGATATGCAGGACGTACTCGGGTTAAGATAACATGTCCATAAACAATACTGCCTTTATCGGGATAGGCTCAAACAGGGGTAATCGAAAAGAAAATTGCGAAACTGCTGTCAAAATTATCGCGGCACATAAAAATACAGCAATCATAAAGAAATCGTCCCTATATGAAACAGAAGCATGGGGAGAAGAAAGTCAGGACAACTTCATCAACTATGTTGCGGAAATAAAAACAGGCAAAAACGTATTCGACTTTTTTTCTTTGCTGCAGCAGACTGAAAATAAAATCGGCAAACAAAAGGAAGGTTTTTGGGGCCCTAGAAATATTGACATTGACCTGCTTTTTTTCGGACAGGAAATCATCAATGAACCTGAGTTAAAAGTACCTCACCCTTTTCTGCATTTGCGCCGTTTTGTTATTGAACCGCTTTCAGAAATTGCCCCAGACTTTATTCACCCGATAATAAATCAGTCAATAAAGGTACTGCTAAAAAATCTCACAGACACCAAGAAGGTACTAAAGATATGCTATTAAGAATTATCCTTATTTCGGTCTTTTTTTATCTGCTTTTAAGGTTTTTCAAACTGTTATTCTTAAAACCGCCTGTAAATAAAAGGCCCACGCAACAAAACACTTCCGGTCAGGTAAACGAGATGGTACAAGATCCGGAATGTAAAATTTACATACCTAAAAACAACTCTTTATCCATAAAGGTATCAGGGGCAACATACTATTTCTGCAGCAGAGAGTGTATGAATAAGTTCAAACCATAAAAGTCTTTTTTTCCTTACATAAAAGAAAAGTACTTAATTCTTAATTTCATTCTTTATTCCTTAAAGCGCACAAAAGCGATATTTTACAAAAACAAGGATTTACATAAAAGCGGCCAAACTATAATTAAATCCCCATATTGTACTAAAGTACAATAGACATCTTCTCAAAAACCTTATATAAAAAAATATCTCTAAATAGAGACCGCCGCCTTCAAAACAGGGCCTATGTAAAATACTCCAGTCAAGTACAAATTATACAAACATATAATTGGTATTGTTTTGGAACAAAATAAACACAACATGCCCGGCAATAAAAAGAAACAGCAAAGACTGTTTCTTCCAAAAGAAAATTCCGATCATGATCCTCTGGAAATATATCTCAAGGAAATAAGAAAAACACAACTTTTAAATCATCAGGAAGAAACATACTGGGCCACCATTGTATGGAATGAAAAAAACAATAAGATAAAGCTTTTTAAAAAAGCTGTCGGAATCTTAAGATCTCTTGAATACCAAAATCCTTTAAATCGGCTTTTGATTCTGAACAAAAAATCCATACACGGATACATAAACCTTAAAAACGCTATCCTGCTTCAAAAAAAACTCGCCAAAACAAAAAACCAGTTCTCAAAAGCTGCCTCTCCAAAAGAAAAAAACAGGCTTGCCAAAGATCAAATTAAACTTGAATCATCCCTTTCAAGCGTTCTTTTAAAAATAGATGTAAATGAGCTAAATGAGTGGCAAAGCACGATAGATCAGAACCTTGAACTTCCGGATAAAAAAACAAAGCAACTTCAAAAAATATGGGGAGAAATAAAACAGGTTGAACCAAAATTGAAAGAAGCAAGGCAAAAACTCATACAGAGCAATCTGCGCCTGGTTGTAAGCATATGCTCATATTACAGAAACAGTTCGCTGCCCTTCAGAGACCTCATACAGGAAGGCAATATAGGGCTTATAAAGGCTGTTGAAAAGTTTGACTATAGAAAGGGTTTCAGGCTAAGCACTTATGCATCATGGTGGATAAAAGAAGCAATAAACAGATCCATCGAAGAAAAAAGCCGGGTTATCAGAGTTCCGGTATATGTTAACGAGAAATTTTACAAAATAAAAAAAGCAACCAAAGAAGTCCTTCAGAAACAGGGGAGAAGAGCTTTCAATATCAGAGATTTCCTGCAAGCTTGACATCTCCCCCCAGGAAACCGTTAAGATCATCAATGCTTTTAAAGAACCCCTTTCCCTTGAAACCTCGATAGCAAGAGAATCGGATCCTCTGGAAAACTTTCTTTCAGACAACAAGCCCTCTCCAATTGAAAACATGTGCAAAAAAACTATTAAAAAAAATGCTTCCAAGCTTATTGAAACCCTTTCGCCAAGAGAGGCATGCATTTTGAAACTCCGTTTTGGGCTCGGAGAAGAAGGTGAAAAAACTCTTGAAGAGGTCGGTAAAATGTTTAAGGTGTCAAGGGAAAGAATAAGACAGTTGGAAAACAAGGCATTGAGAAAACTTCGTAAAAACAAAGACTTGAAAACGCTTTTTTCTCTTCTAGCCGTTGACTAAAATCAAACATGACAGACAAGTAAATTTTCAGCTTTCCACAGAACTCAAAGCAAACACCCTTGTAAAATTAAACACGCCTGCTTTTACCTGTCAATGAATATTCCCTCAGAACAAAACTGGAAAGAGCATTTTTAAAGACGATTAAACTTTTCTTGAAGACCTTATCTTAAGAACAATAAATACCACCATGGAACTGAAAGCAAAAAGAAAGGCAATGACCTGGGTCACTGGAAACTGCCCGAAAATAATTGCGCCCCTGATGTCTCCCCGGTAAAACTCTATTATTGACCTTAAACTGGAATACATAAAAACCCATATCATGGCAAGCTGTCCGTCAAAGCTTTTTCTTTTTCTAAGAGAATAAATAATAATAAAGGTGAATAATGATCCAGCAACAGAATATAGCTGAGTCGGATGGAGCGGGGTATTCAGCACAGCCAGACCCTGTGGATTACTAAAAGTTACGGCCCATGGCAATTTACAGGCCTTGCCAAAGCAGCACCCGGCAAAAAAACAGCCGAGCCTTCCAAAAAAAACACCTATAGCAAGAGCCGGCGCAAAAATATCAAAAGTCTGCCACAGCTTTAAACCGTTCCTTTTTATGAACCATACGCACACTATGAGAGCAAGAATAAACCCTCCATAAAAAACAAGGCCGCCCTCCCAGATTTTAAAGACATCAAGGGGATTGTCTTTATAATAGCTGAAACGTGTTGCAACAAAAAAGAGCCGTGCGCCGACTATTGCACCTATTATTATATAAACCGCAATATCAAGTATTATCTGGGGGGCAACATTTAAGCGTTTAGCTTCTCTTGTGGCAATAAAAATACCTGCCATAAAACCGATAGCAATAAGGAAGCCATAAGTCTTAATGGAAAAGAAACTAAAATCAAGAAGTATGGGATGCAAAGACCTTTTTCCTCTCTTTAGTTAAAAAGTCTGTATGGGACATGAACAGTCGTTAACCATCCATAGCAATAAACCTTTTACGCTAAGCCGGGGGAGTTTCTTTTTCCCTTTTTCTGCTTAGAAAAAGCTCATCAAAAATAATGAATATTATACCGACTGTAATGGCAGAGTCTGCGACATTAAATGCAGGCCAGTGATACACTTCAGCCCAGTGAACATCAATAAAGTCAACAACTTCACCGATCAACATACGGTCTATCAGATTTCCGACAGCTCCTCCCAAAATGAGGGATAGGCTGAAGGCCTGGAGCTTACACCCCCTCTTTAGCTGGGAAACAAGAAAGAAGATAAGAAAAACAGCAATCAGAGAAACAACTAACATGGAGATAAGTCTGTACTCGCTGCCGAAACGCTTGAAAAGTCCAAAAGCAACACCGGAATTTCTAACATGAACAATATTAAAAAACCCGTCTATCACCTCTATCTGTGAATAAAGAGGTAAAAGTTTGCATATAAAATATTTTGTAATCTGGTCCAGCCCAATGATCAGGACTGAAACGAGAAACAAAACAAAGTATTTATTTTTATTCGGCTGCATCGTAAGATTTCAAAGCCTCTCCGCAACGACCGCAAACATCCTGATTTGAACCTTGTGTCACTGTAAAATATTTCCAGCACCTTTCACATTTTTCACCCTCTGCCCTTGTAACAGAGACAGAAATGTTATCAGCCGAGTCTTCAAGTGACAAGTCCGCCATCGTTTCATTCAAAATAAGCTCCACATGGGAGACGATAAAAATATCAGCGAGCCTTTCCTTGTATTCACTCAGGAAAGCATAGAGTTTTTGAGGGGCTTCAAGCTTAACAGAAGCTTCCAGCGAATTTCCGATAACCTTGTCAACCCTTGCCTCTTCCAGAATCTTTAAAACAGAGTCCCTAACCTTAAAAACCACATCCCACCTGTCTGCCACCTCTTTGTTTTCAAACTCTTTGTTAGCCATCGGGAAAACAGAGAGATGAACACTTTCCTCTTTTTCACCCGGGACAAAACTCCACACTTCTTCAGCAGTAAAAGAAAGGACCGGCGCCAAAAGCTTGATAATATCACGCAGGATGATATAAAGGCTTGTCTGGGCTGCTTTTCTTAAAGGCTCATCCGGTGCTGAACAATAAAGCCTGTCTTTTAAAATATCAAGATATCTCGCGCTCATATCCGTAATACAAAAATTGGTTATAGAATGATACACCGTGTGAAATTCATATTTATCATAGGCACCTCTTACCTTCTCCGTCAGGAGGTTCAGCCGGTGAAGAACCCACCTGTCTATTTCCTCTAGATCTGATAAAGGCACCATGTCTTTTGCAGGATCAAAGTCACTGATATTCCCCAGAATAAACCGGCAGGTATTTCTTATCTTTCGGTATGCTTCGGAAAGACGCTGCAAAATATCCTGTGAGATGCGCATATCATCCTGATAGTTCTCAGAAGCAACCCACAACCGTATTATTTCAGCGCCATACTGTTTGATGATCTTTTCCGGCGCAATAACATTGCCTTCTGACTTAGCCATCTTCCGGCCCTTACCGTCAACCACAAACCCGTGGGTTAAAACAGACTTAAACGGTGCTCTCCCGCGCGTGCCCACAGAAGTTAAAAGGGAGCTCTGAAACCAGCCTCTATGCTGATCACTTCCCTCAAGATACAAATCACAGGGACTTTCAAGCCCGTCTCTTTTTTCCAGTACAGCCGCATGGCTCACACCGGAATCAAACCAGACATCCAGAATATCTGTTTCCTTCTCAAAATCATTTTTGCCGCATGAGGAACATTTTGTTCCTTCGGGAAGAAGTTCCAGAGCATCACGGGAGAACCAGATATCACTGCTCTCTTTTTCAAACAGATCAGCCACATGATTGATAATCTCACTTGAAAGAAGCACCTCTCCGCAGCCTTTGCAGTAAAACGCAACAATAGGGACTCCCCATGACCGCTGTCTTGAGATACACCAGTCCGGACGGTTCCCCACCATTCCCAGAATACGGTCCTTGCCCCAGTGCGGTATCCACTCCACCTTTTCAATTGTCTCAAGTGCTTTTTTCTGAAAATCATTTTTTTTCATGGAAATAAACCACTGCTCTGTTGCCCTGAAGATAATCGGCTTTTTACATCTCCAGCAGTGAGGATAGGAATGAACAATCCCCTCCTCTTTTAAGAGCGCGCCTTTTTCTAGCAGGGCCTCGTTGATGCCTTTATTCGCATCAAACACAAACTGTCCGGAGAAATCTTCAACCTCATCTGTAAATTTACCGAAATCATCAACCGGCGTATAGATATCAAGTCCATACTTCATACCTGCAATATAATCTTCATGCCCATGACCCGGCGCAGTATGCACACAGCCTGTTCCGGCCTCAAGGGTCACATGATGCCCAAGGATAATAAGGGATTCCCGGTCATAAAGCGGATGGGTTGCTTTCATATTTTCAAGCACACTGCCCTGAAACTTTTCAATGATCTCATATCCTTCGATTCCGCAGGTCTGCATGGTCTGGCTTAAAAGACCTTCAGCCAGAACAAGGATATCCTCTCCGGCTTTCACCGCAACATATTCAAAATCAGGATGCAGACAGATAGCAAGATTTGCCGGAAGGGTCCACGGAGTTGTGGTCCAGATCAGCATAGAAACTTTTTTACCCTGAAGCACCGGAACCTTCGAACCGATATCTGACGCCATTTCAAATTTGACATAAACCGAAGGAGACTTGTGGTCCATGTATTCGACTTCAGCCTCTGCCAGGGCTGTCCTGCATGATGCACACCATTGAATAGGTTTTTTCTGTTTATAAAGATTTCCTGAATCTGCGAATTTTCCAAACTCCCGTACAATGGTAGAAGTATATAAGGGGTTCATGGTCAGATACGGCTCATCCCATTCACCAAAAATACCCAGTCTTTTAAATTCTTCTTTCTGAATATCCACAAACTTTTTAGCGTATTCACGGCAATTTTCCCGTATCTCGACTTTTGACATGCCTGACTTTTTTCTTGCCCAGTTTTTTCTCCACATTAATCTCAATGGGCAGACCATGACAGTCCCATCCGGGTATATAGAGAGTACCGAAACCCTCCATGGTCTTGCTCTTGATAATTATGTCCTTGAGTATTTTATTTAAAGCATGCCCGATATGGATATTACCATTGGCATAGGGGG
>PVMK01135772.1_pt1 | contig 22085 bp, 23 predicted proteins | sample 1853481 | NCBI WGS metagenome assembly PVMK01 (sample SAMN08533507, study PRJNA380276) | Marine sediment metagenome, whole genome shotgun sequencing project.
TAGCCAATCTTTGAGAGAGCCGCTGAAAAAGAGGTGCAGGATACTTCCTGCCGGGAGTCTGGGGGTGTCCCCCAGCTTTAAAAGTCCCCCAAGATTGGGGGAGTAGGGGGTTGATTGAAACTATTTCAGCAGTCTCATAAAGATTGCTATGTGGAGACTGCTGAATTAAATTCTGGATTGCCCGATCGAGTCGGGCAATGACAGGTATATAAGCTTGGAATGACGTTTGTCTCCTTCCTTTTAATGCCAGCGAATGTGCTCCTAACCTTTGTTGGTTCTTATTTACGCTACTTGAATAGACTGTTATTTCCATTGATGCTAGAATAAGAAACGTACGATAGAGAGTGTTCTTTGTGCATCATGAAGCTGCTATGCAAGCGACTTTATTTTACGGAGAATTATGAGTGACGAAAGCGTTCGGGTGCGCTATGCTCCTAGCCCAACAGGATACCCGCATATTGGCAATATCAGGACCGCTCTGTTCAACTGGTTGTTCGCCAGACATGCAGGCGGTAAATTCATTGTTCGTATCGAGGACACCGATCAGTCGCGAAAAGTTGATGGCGCACTGGAATCTATTTTGGACAGCCTACGCTGGCTCGGCATTTATTGGGATGAGGGTCCGGAGGTGGGAGGCGAGTACGGGCCGTATTTCCAATCGGAACGCCGGGACCTATATCAAAAGTATGCGCAGCAGTTACTGGAAGGCGGCCACGCCTACAAATGCTATTGCTCCGCTGAGCGGCTTGATCGCATGCGCGCTGAAATGGCGGAGCGCAAGGAATCCATGCGCAGCTATGACCGCCAATGCCGCGAACTGAGCGAAAGGGAGCGTGTAGAGCTTGAAGCCGGGGGCATCTCGCCGGTGATACGATTCAAGGTGCCACTTGCCGGCCAAACAGCGTTTCACGACCTTATCCGTGGCGATATTACCTTTGACAACAGCGAGCTTGATGACCTGGTGTTATTGAAATCAGACGGCTACCCCACTTATCACCTGGCCAACATCGTCGATGACCGTTCTATGAAGATTACTCACGTTATGAGGGCAGATGAGTGGCTTTCGTCTACACCGAGGCATGTTCTACTCTACAGGGCGTTTGACTGGGAACCACCCCTGTTCGCTCATTTACCGATGATTCTGGGCCCGGACAAGTCGAAACTGAGCAAGCGCCACGGCGCTGCCGCGCTTATAGAATACAGAGACATGGGATACCTGCCAGAGGCAATGATGAATTTCCTTGCGCTTCTAGGCTGGGCGCTGGACGATAAGACCGAGATCTTCAGTAAAGAAGAGCTGATTCGGCATTTCTCCATCGGGCGTATTAGCAAGACGGCCGCTATCTTTAACAAAGATAAACTCGATTGGATGAATGGAGTCTACATCCGCAATGTCGTCATTGAAGCTCCCGCGGCCAAGGTAGATTCTGAGGCCCATGTACCCGTTATAACAACCGACGTAATACAGCAGCTAATGGGGTTCCTGGACAAACATTTACCCCACGAAGTGAATCGACCGATCTCGCGTGAATATGTCGAGCAAATATGGCCGCTAATCCGGGAACGGATAAATACCCTTCGGGAAGCGGCCGATAACTTTGGCTTCTTCTTTATGGACGAACTCGTCTATGAAACTGACTTACTTATTGAGAAGAAGTTGACGAGGGATACTGCGGTGACAGCCCTTGAAGCTGCCCTTCAGAGCCTAACCGACCTTGCTGCCGATTGGGACAGCATAGGTAGGGAAGCAGAGAAGCTAGCTGAAGATGCCCAATTGCTCGAGGAAGTTCTTCGTCCCCTCGCCGCCGGGCTGGGGCTTAAGACCGGTGAGCTTTTTAAACTGCTTAGGGTGGCTGTTACCGGGCGCACTGCGGCACCGCCCCTTTTTCAGACAATGGCAGTTCTGGGCCGGGTGCGGTGTATGAAACGGATCAGGGCAGCGCTAGAAAAACTCGAGCTAGCTTAATATCGAGAACATGCTAAATTAATCTACAGAGACTGCTGAAAAAGAGGCGTAGAATACTTCTGCCGGGGGTCTGGGGGTGTCCCCCAGCTTTAAAAGTCCCCCAAGACTGGGGGATATAGGGGGTTGATCAAGGCTATTTCACTATTCTCCTTCAATAGAGAGAGATCGTATGTATTGTATACTTTGTCTTTATTTCACCGAGCAGGAAGAGTGCCGTATACACGGCCCAAATAAACCCTGAGCAGCGTGACAAAGGGTGTGACCAATTTATCGAGCGCAGCTTTATGATAGTAGGTAGCAGTGGCTGCTGTGGTCTTTCCGGCTTACCCTTCGCCGATGTTCCCGAGGGAAGTGAGACTGATGACTAGCCTTTGCTATAGCAGGCATCTTACGATATAATATTTAACCACTGGGGAATTGTCTAGTGGTAGGACGGCTGACTCTGGATCAGCAAGCCCAGGTTCGAATCCTGGTTCCCCAGCCAGCATAGAGACGTTAGGCAATTGAAGGAGGGGACATCATGAGCACTGTAAGGATAATACTTCTAATCTTCGGACTCCTTTTCCTCTTGGCATCACTACCTTTAACTATCGGCGGCGGGTCGATACTATGGGCAAACGCTTTTCTTCCTGATGATGATGGGTTTTTCATTAGCGGGGACCATAGGCTTGATAGAAATTCCTATGCCATGGTTACCGAGTCAGCCGACATTGATTTTGATGAGGAATGGCAAGGGGGTTGGGGATGGTGTGGGGATTGGGATTCGGGCGACTTCGTCACTATTAAAATAGAAGGTAAGAATAACGATTCCTCTAAAGGTATCTTTATAGGAATAGCTGAGGAGTCGGATTGGGAAGAATACCTTAACGATGTAGAGTATGATGAGGTCACTGATATCAGCTTGGATCCTTTTACAGTGGATTATATTAACCACCCGGGCAATTCGTCACCTGAGGCACCCACATCCCAATCTTTCTGGACAGAGTCAATATATGGTACTGGACGCCAGGTACTGGAGTGGGAACCGGAAACGGGCACATATTCGGTCATACTGATGAACGAAGACGGCTCTCGCAGCGTGGATGTAGATGTAGCCGTTGGCGCGAAGGTTCCCTGGCTATTCGGGGTCGGTGTGGGAATGGTAGTTGGTGGGGTGGCAGCGCTCATTATAGGGATACTTATGGTTGTTTTTTCATTACGTGGACGTAAAAAATCGCAGCTATCAGAACCAACGCAGCCAATGCACGTCATTGAAGAAGTTTAAACCAACCAAAGATACTTAGGACTCCTCTTGTTATGGTATCGTGTTGGTATTTGGCGGGTTAGTACCTCATCAGAATATAGTCAAGCACGCACAAATCTATGGATAGGCTATGTGAGCTTATTCAATAGGCTGGATACATTTTCAAAGGAGGAAATATGAGCCGTAGGGCACCAAAATTGGGGAGGGGTGTGGCATTGGTGGGAGCTGGTATGTCGAAATTCGGCGCTTTTGCTGACAAGACTAGCCGCGATTTGTTTGTCGATGCGTTTAATGCAATGACCAAATCAATGGATAAAACGATTAATACAGAAGATATAGATGCACTATATGTGGGAAATTACTCCAGCGACCTCTTCGAGGGACAGGGACATATTGCTCCCATAATGGCTGATTGGGTGGGACTGGTTCCCAAACCAGCTACCCGCGTAGAGGACGCCTGTGCAAGCGGCGGTGTTGCTATAAGGGAAGGAGTCATCGCAATTGCCTCGGGGATTTATGACATTGTACTGGTCGGTGGGACTGAAAAAATGTCAAACCTTCCTACAGAACAGGTGACAGATACGCTGGCATCTGCCAGTGACGCGACCTATGAGGGCTCATGTGGTTTTACGTTTCCCGGGCTTTATGCTGCAATGGCCACTGCCTATATGGATAAGTATGGTGCCAGCGTGGAGCACTTCATGAAAGTGGCCATCAAGAACCACAACAACGGGGTGCTAAATCCAAAAGCTCAGTTCAACAAATCCATCAAGGATCTCATGAATTCTAGGATTGAAAAGGCGAAACAAAAAGGAGAACCGGTGCCGGTCTGGCCTGACGAACTTGAATTCCTCAAAGACCCTAAGGCCAACCCTATAGTCGCATGGCCAATGAGGCTATTTGACTGCTCACCCATCACTGATGGGGCTGCATGTATCCTCCTCGTCGCGGAGGACCTGGCTAAAAACTTCTCTGATGACCCGATATATGTTGTCGGTACAGGCCAGGGCAGCGATCACGCTCTGCATGAAAGGGATGACCTGACTTCCATACTATCGACAAGAATCGCAGCCCAAGAGGCTTATAAGATGGCAGGAGTAACGCCTGAAGAAATACAGATCGCAGAGGTCCATGATTGCTTTACCATTGCTGAACTGTTGGCGATTGAAGATCTTGGCTTCTTCAAACATGGTGAGGCATTCAAGGCAACTGAACAGGGTCTTACGGCTCGAGATGGATTAAAACCTATAAATACTTCCGGGGGTCTCAAATCCAAGGGTCACCCGGTTGGAGCATCGGGAGTAGGGCAAGTGGTAGAGATTTGGCATCAGATGAGAGGCGAGGCAGGCCCCAGACAGGTTCCCGGAAAGGACATTCGATTAACATTGACTCATAATGTTGGCGCTACCGGCGGCACCTGTGTAGTGCATATTTTCCAGAGGAGGTAACCCGTGACTGAGGAAAGAGAAGTAAACAGCGCTTCTTTCTATGAGTTCATAGCTGAGAAGAAACTGATGGCCTCTAGGTGCAAGAAATGCCAGGCATTATATCTGCCTCCCCATCCAATATGTATAAAATGCCACGGAAATGAGATGGAGTGGGTAGAGATGAAGGGTAAAGGGAAGCTTGCAGCCTTCACCGCCGTTGCTGTGGGTCAAAGCCGTACAATAGAAGAGGGATATAGCAGAGACAACCCCTACCTTGTCGGAATTGTAGAACTGGATGAGGGACCGAAGGTAAGCGGTCGAATTCTGGGAATTGACGCCAAGAAACCGGAGAATATTAAAGTGGGAACACCCCTCACCATAGAATTCACGGAGCAGGGGGAGGGTGGAAACTGTTTCGTAGCCTTCAAAGCTCAGTAGGCATTTATTCGGTTATTAGGAATTGCAGGAAATAACCATACCTCATTTATAGAATCCAGGTATTCTCTTGACCAAACCAGGATTTAATTCGGTAACCTCTCATGAATCTCTCGGCAGAATTAGCGTAGTTTCCAGTAGTTAATTCCTCCAGTCTCAATCTTACGAAGAATCAAGCTGCGAAACGATCTTTTAATGATGCGCCTTGTATAAGGAACTAACAGCACAAAACCAGCAATATCTGTAATTATTCCCGGTGTAAGAAGCAATAAACCGCCGGCAACAATAAAAGCTCCATCAAAGAGCTCATTGGCAGGTATGATTCCACTCGCTATGTTGCTGCGAATTTTCGAAAGTGTTGACAAGCCTTGATATCTTGCCAGAATAGCGCCGAGTATACCAGTTACCACTACGATGAGCATGGTGTACAGGGCGCCTATAATGGTACCCAAGTAAATAAGAATTGCCAGCTCGGCAAGCGGCACAATAGTAAATAACAGAATAAGCCTAAAAAGCATCGTACTGTGGTTACTCCCTATCGCTCCTTTTTCTCACCGATTTTTCACGACGTTTCATTTAGCCACCGTTTACTATAGGTAAGAGTGGCTGAAGTTACGTCTTTTGTCAAGAGGCATAGTCACGGTAAGACCAAACGCACAGGCTGTAGCATAAAGTGCGTCTTGTAGCTGTCGGAGTTTACTTATATGAAGAGGTCGCTGAAAAAGAAGTGCAGGATGCTTCCTGCCGGGGGTCTGGGGGTGTCCCCCAGCTTAACAAGTCCCCCAAGATTGGGGGATTAGGGGGTTGATTGAGACTATTTCAGCAGTCTAATTAAGGAAGAGATTTGTGCGTGTTTACAAAAGCCTGTTATCTAGACTAGAATAGAGAGGATTGGGGCAGTATGTTCCGTAAAAATTGTAAGGAGGTTTGAGATGGCAGACTTGGGAGACTATAGCGGCCCGTATAAACCAGATTTAAAACTTGAGGATTTCTCTAAAGCAGCGCTCATTAGATTATATGAAGCTGCATGTAAGGACTATCTGGGAATCGATGGAATTTGGCTGGCCGAAATTAGGCAAAAGTACGGGGAAAAAGTAGCTTTCGAGCATGACGTGGCGATTTGGGAAGGGGGCACTAAGGGTGAAGTACGCCGCACTCGCGAGGCTTTGAATATCTGGGGAGATGACGTAGAATCGGTTATGAAATATATCCAGACTAGTGCATCGCTGGGGGGACTATTCCATATAGATACCGAATTGATAGATAAAAATCATGGCAGATACACTATCACCAAGTGTCATGCTCTTGACTATTTTGAGAAGCATAAAGATGAGACGTTATTGAAACAGGCGTGTGATGGGCTGTGCATACCTTATAATCAGAGATCGGCTGACTGGTTCAATCCTAAGATAAAGTGGACAGCGGTCAAGCTACCGCCCCGCAAGAGCAAAGACGAGCCAGCATGTGTGTGGGATATTACGCTGGAGGAGTAGAGGGCAGCAGGAGAATACATTAGCGATATTAGGATTGACGTGCGGTTGCCTGCTTCAGACAGTATTAGGCATTTGGCGTTCTTATAATTGCGAAGGGTCCAAGAGACATCCTTCTATCCTGGTGAAGGCGATTTCCCTTTAGTAATTCGTCTAAACCGCCCTGCTTAACATAATCATTGAAACATCTCCAATGGTCCCTACCTGCAATAAACTCTATTGCTTTCACCGCAGTGGAAACCGGAATTCGCGGTAAAGGCATCTTATAATCAACAAAAATCAGGTTGCCTTCAATCTTTACTACTCTTTTCATTTCCGAGATTACCATATCTCTATCTACCCTTTCTTTCTCATGCAGTGACATTGAGATGGAGGCATAATCAAACATGTTCTCGTCGAACGGTAAGTTCAGTGCGTTTGCTGTTTGAAAGGAGACATATCTGAAATTGTGTTTCCCCCTCTTATTTTCGGCCACTTCTATCACACGAGGATTCAAATCGATCCCATCGGCGATAATACCTCTCTTCGCATAATGAAGTACAAGGGCTCCTGTACCGCAACATACATCTAATGCCCTATCCCCCGGCTTCATTCCAGCAAACTCAGGAATCTGAATCCTGATATTGCGCATTAGAGGTTCAATAATCCTGTTCAGGACCCACGGTACACACCGGGAGTTTTCGACCATAATAACCGCCGTATCTTTATAGACTCTTCTACTTACATCAAATCGTGAAGTTTCATCGGGTAATGAGAAGACCTTTGGGAGAAGTCGCTTTGAACCCTATAGATTCTGAGCTTCTTTTCACAACTGATATCATGCTGCAAGCTGTCCTGGTTCTAAATCGCTTACAATATCACCAAGTCCAATTTCCTCCAACTTTGACTTCGTCTGGAGGCCACTTGTGACATCCCATCCTCTCAGTTCATAGTATTCGTCTTTCATTGCCTCAAACTTATCTCTATCCACCACTTCGCCCTTTCGAGAGATTATATCGCCATCCTTCCCCGGCGCCAGACATTCGGGGTTGAGACCTACTGTCCTGAGCGGCCTGGTATAGAAAGATTCATCTAGTACGTCACCCTCTCGTCCGCGGTGGCCTTCCCTTGTGAGGATAGCCCTTTGCAGATTAAATATCCTTTCACCTATCATGTTTAGCTCATCCTCATCCGTGTCCCTTCCAGTAACCGCAAGGAGCATCTTGCTCTCAAGAGTGGGATCGCCCACATGGTCTTCTGAATACCGGACACTAGCGGCATTGTTCAGGGCAAAATCGCAGAGGATAAGGCTATCCCTGACGCAATGGCGATCCTGAATCTTTTTAACGGCCAGGGCTTTCCCATCATATGTAGAGAAGTCTACGGCGAGTTCGCTTCCCCAGAACCTCTTTGCGATACGGCGAAACACGTCGCTGGTTAGATAAGCTGTCTGAATTTTGTTTACCCAATCCAGCCACTGGTACAATGGCAGGCCCATTTCGTGCAACTGATTTATGGGCTGCCTCGGTTCCATTGCATACATCAGCCCGTGTGCGACAAACATTCTGGGCTCGTACAGCGTGAGATGTCCGGCCTTCGACACATAGTAGGTAATCAGCTCCCTGGCTTTATCGCCAATAGATTCGGCTGCTTTAACGGTGCCGTTTGCAAGAACATCCCCGAAACCCTCCCTTAGCGATATCTTCTTAACAAGGGTCTCTATGAACTCAAGGCTGCCTAGATTTAATATAGACATGCCTGTATCGGCATCGGTCAGGATTCCCCCGCGGTAGCACCTCCCCAGCCAGATTATCATTGCCGCAAGGGAATTGGTATCAACCCCGTAATCGTCGCAGAGCATGTTTGCATAGAAAGGCACCTCAATGCTCTCAGTGCGCCATTCTCCGTAGTACAATTTAGACATGTCCTGATAGAACTGGGCACCCGTGCACATATACTTGCTACGTGTCCCATCCTTGGCCTCGCAATCGGCTCTGATGCATCCCCGGATGCAGCCGTAGCAGGCTACACGCCTCATCTTCGGGCCTGGCATCAGTCCCTTCTGTGCCATCGGCATGCCATCTGTCAGCTCCCGGGCATATCTTGCGACATCACGAAGGCCGTCCGGGTCCGCTGCAGTTAACGTTCCGCTGCCTCTTACTGCGATAGCTTTTCAGCTTTTTTGCCCCCATAACTGCGCCGAGGCCGCTTGAGCCGGAGGCACCATCATCAGCAAGTACAATGGCGAAACTGACAAGGTTCTCGCCGGCAGGGCCAATGGCAGCTACTCGTACCGATTTTCCTAACTCACCTTTAAGCGCTTTCCTTACTGCAATGGCGCCCATGCCCCATAGATGGGAAGCGTCCTTTAACTGGACTTTCTCATCGTGTATCTCAGGTAGACCGGTTTTTCGGACGCACCCTGGACTATAATGCCATCGTAACCGGCAAACTTGAGGTGGGCACCCCAGCTCCCTCCCAGATTGCAGTAGGTGAAGTATTCTGGGGTAGTGGCAGGGGATTTGCCCTCGATGCCCCATCTGGAGCCGGCCAGTCCGGTAAAACCCGTTAGCGGGCCGGTCATGAATATCAGTCGATTCTCAGCATCGAAGGCGTTCACAGCTGGTCTCACTTCATCCCAGTAGATCTTGGTAGCGATGCCCCTACCACCGAGAAAGCTATTAGCATAATCCGCTGTAGCAATACTGCTAATGCTTCCTGATGACAGGTCCACTCTCAAAATCTTGCCGCTATAACCGAAGGATGCCATATTTACCCTCCTTTTTACCATCCAGATACAAGCAATCGTGGCCTGATTATACCAAATCCCTGCTGCCGTATGATATCATAGTAAATGTACAACTGGAGTTTGACAATGGAAAACTATTTACAATGCACCTATGCCATTGATTGCGAAGAAAAGTCCGTAAAAGAGCAAGCGCAAACGTTGACCAATGGTCAGGAAACGGTGATAGAGAAGGCTGTAACTCTCTTCTATTTCGTAAGAGACCAGATTAAATATAATCCCTACGTGCCACTCTATACTCTTGATGACAACAAAGCGAGCGCCACGTTAAAGAGAGGCGAGGGGTATTGTGTGCAGAAGGCGATCCTTATGACTGCTCTGGCCAGGGCGTCAGGTATTCCGACCCGTCTCGGGTTTGCCGATATACGTAACTATATAGTTCCTGAAAAAATAGCTAAGGCAATGAAGGGGAACAATCTGTTCATATATCACGGCTATGTTATTCTATACCTGGATGGAAAGTGGGTAAAAGCCACGCCAACCTTTGATATAGAAATGTGCGAAGAAAATAGCATTATTCCAGTAGAATTTGATGGCAGAAGCGATGCTCAGTTTCACCGGTATAATCAAGAGGGGAAATTACATATTGAATACGTTCAGGATCACGGCTACTATGACGATTTCCCCTGGGAGCAAATGTGTGAGGCCAGAACCGGGCACTATTGAGCCGGATACACCTTGCAAAGTAATGCACGATTACACCACCCACCGGACAGCTCGTCGCAAGCCTCAGGTTCATCAAGTGTAAGCACATTAGCATTGGATTCCCAAACACCGCTCAGCACCGGCTCGTTGGCTGACATTTCAGGAAACCACCAGTTAGCCTCGCAATTTACCACGTTGGGCAATATACCGTCGTTGTATCTCGCCTTTTGCTTTATCTTACCTCTTCTGGTCTCGATGTAGGCCCAGTCGCCGTCATCTATCCCCAGCTTCTGTGCAGTATCGGGATGAATATCCATAAGCGGATCCGGGTGTTTCACCCGCCCCAGCTCACGCTGCATGAACTCAGACTTGAACATAGGCATGAAGGTACCCCCGGTGTTAAGAATGAGTGGATACTCCTTTGCAACCTCGGGGGTACTTACCGGGCTTTCCGGTGGCTCAGCATAGTAGGGAAGTGGGTCGTAATCCAGTTTTTCCAGGATACTGGAGTAGAGCTCGACCTTCCCTGAGGGGGTGGGAAAGCCGGTTTTCAACCAGGGTTGCATGTCGAACTCATCCGGGAACAGTATCATCCTCTCCACGAACTCTTTGAAGCTGATGCCCGTGGGCTTAAGGCGGTATTCACTGGCCTCCTCGAGCGTCTTCCATGGCCAATAATCCTCTCCCTGTCCCACGGCGAGGGCAAGACCGCGGAAGAACTCGTATATATCCCGGCGCTCTCCCAGTGGCGGTATCGGTCTCTCTCCACCGACTACAAGGCTGCCGAAATCCATCATGTTACTGCACATTGCCCGCTCCATCCAACTAGCACCCGGCAGTACATAGTCTGCGAGCTGGGCTGATGGGGTCATCCACAGCTCTTGAACCACATTGAGCTCCAGGTTTGGGCTTTTCATCGCTTCGTATACCAGCTTGATATTACCGGCCCACGATAGTGGGTTTGAGCCCCAGGCGATCAGAGCTTTTATGGGATACGGCTTCCCACTGAGGATGGCACGCCACAGCATTGGCGTATGGGCATTTGTCTGGACGCCTACCGGTGCCGGCACACCGTAAACTCGCCCGATAGGTTCTGATGTCAAGCTCCAGCCGGTGAGGCTTAGAAGACGGCAAACATCGGCTCCCATTTGCTTTCGTCTTTCGTCGGGTGAGAGGCGGTCGATCATGATGAGCTCTGACTCGGTAACGAACTTACCTCCGTTAATCTTTTGCCCCGGGCGTGTGATTAGGTCGCCGCCCCAGACGCCGAGGTCGCCGGTTATCGCCTTCATGATGATACGGCACTGCTCGGTGCGTGTGCCATTTAACCCTATCTGGTCGATGGCGACTGAGTACGGTATGAAGGCCGGCTTAGTTGTGGCGTACATACGTGCTGCGGCAACTATCTTCTCTGCGGGCACGCCGGTAATTTCGGCAACCCTTTGTGGCGGGTATTCCTGAACCCGCTCTTTAAGTTTGTCAAAGCCCACAGTCCACTGATTTACGAAATCCTTATCGTATAGTTCCTCGTTGATGATCACGTTCAGCCAGGCTAGAGCGAGCGCTGTGTCCGTGCCCGGTCTCAACTGAAGCCATATATCAGCTATATCGGTGGTCTTAGTTCGTCTGGGGTCTACCGCGATCACCTTCACATCCCTCTTCTTCTTCTGGTTGAGTATAGCCGTCCAGGCTCTATGCCATGCTTGTGAGGGGTCGGTGCCCCAGTATACGACACAGTTAGACTTGTTGATATTCCCGGCGAAGCCGCTTACGTCGCCCATAACAGCGGCGTTAATTGCCATAACATTGGCACTGCAGATAGTCCCGGCAGCGAATATATTATGTGGATTACCAAACAGGCTGAGGAAGCGGCCTCGCGGCCAGTAATCGTTGCCGCGAGCAGTACCCTCGAAAATGCCCAGCGTCTCCGGCCCGTATTTAGCCTTTAGGTCGTTTAGCTTGTCTCCTATTTCGGCGAGTGCCTGGTCCCAGGTTATCCTTTGCCAGTTACCCTCTCCCCGCTCGCCCATCCTTTTCAAGGGATACATGAGCTGTTCCGGGTGGTAGAGCCATTTTAAGGCCAGGCGGTTCCTTTCACAGGCGAACCCACGGGTTAGAGGGTGTGACCTATTGGGCTCGATCTTCACGATCTTGCCATTCTCGACGTGAACCAGCATGCCGCAGTTACCAGAACAGAATGTACATACCGTCTTCTTGATTTCTATCTGTTTAGTCATATTGTTACCCCACTTTACCTATCCAGCTTGAACTCCCATTGGCAGCAGATATCGCTATTGCCCTTTCTAGGAGGAAGCTGAAGCGCGGTGACCTCTATATTTGGATTGAAGTAGTGAGCAATAGTATTCATCATCTTCGGTTCCAGCTCCTGGCATATCAGCCCCTCACGTCCCTGACCCTCTCTCTCCAACGCAAGCAATGTAGGGCAGTTACGATAAGTCACTATGGCATAATCATCGTTTGTTACGTCTATATCACAGGCATAGGTTAAAGCCCAGGGGCTAGCCTGGAGAGCCTTCATTACCGTGACGACATTGTCGCCGGTGGATATTCAACAGGCTGCTCAGCATTTTCATTTCATATACAACAAGTCTTTCCCATACCTTAATATCGCAATCCAAGGCCTCATCGTTGCCCCACTTCTCCATAACACTGAGATACCAGTAACCATCTATTCGGCGCATATATTCAGCAGTAGCTTTCATAAGATTGGTCAGCGTTTCCTGAGCCAATTTACCATGGCTAAAATTGCGGTCGAATGAACCGCTATAGTCCGCCATTAATTCTTTCATATCTACCTCTCCACTTTCAGTTCCCACTGGCAGCATATCTCGCTATTGGGGTCTCTGGGAGGTAATTTAAGGGGAGTGACAGTCATATTCGGATTAAAGTAACGGGCCTTGAGCTCCATTAGCTTCACTTCCAGTTCATTGCATATGAGCATCTCACGTCCTGTCCCGTCCCTCTCCAGAGCGAGTAATGTGGGACAGTTGATGAAGCTGATTATCGCGTGGTCGTTATTTATTAAGTCCACTTTGAATTGATAGCTCGATGACCATGGGTTAGCCTGCAAAGCCTTAATTAACGTGACTACATCATCACCATGAATGTTCAGTAAATTACAAGTTGTCTTCATAGTATATGCCTCAAGCTTCTCCCAGATCTCGGTATCGCAGGCAAAGGCAATATCGTTACCACACTTCTCCATAACGGACAAATACCATTGCCCATCTATCCTGCGAACGTATTCAGCGTCTGTACGAATGAGTTTGAGCAACGTCTCCCTGGTTAATTTGTCGAAGCTGAAATTGGGATCGAAAGGGCCGCTGTAATCCACTTGTTCAGTCATATTCCTCCTTATTAAATCATTAGCTCCGTAGCACTGGCTGATTATATCAGATTATCGCTGAAATTAGTAAATGGGTACATAGTGTGATTGAGACGAAGCTAGAACTACGCTCCTATTCATTTAACAGCGACGTCATCTTTCCTGATTCTTCACTATTGTGAGCACGACGTGCCACAGGAACAACCTCAGCATACATGTTTAATACATACCTCTCCAACAGGTTCGTTGTTGACCCACCAATCGCATTTACTATCGATGCCGGGGATACCGTCCATATGGTTGGGAACAAGCTTTGACCACTCTATATCACCTTCCAGACCACCAGCGGTAGGGCCACTCCCCATGCTGGGAATAGTAAGCATCAATCGCGGCTTGAATGGCATCATTTGCTTCCAAGCACGACATTGAAACCGTTGGCAGAGGTGTAGGAGTAGGCGTAGGAGAGGGTGTTGGTGTAGGCGTTGGAGAAGGAGTAGGTGTCGGAGTCGGAATGGGAGTCGGTGTTGGGGTCAGGGTGGGAACTGGTGATGGGGTGGAGTAGGAGTAGGTGTAGGTGTGGATATCGGCGTGGGCGTAGCCTCCGTATCAAACCCGCCGGAGAAACCAATCCCGGCAATCGTGGCTACAGAAATAAGGAGGACAACTATAATCGCCATAAGAATGAGTTTCATCAAGCTTCCAAATATCGCTGGCTTTGCTGGTGATTAATCATTAATGTCAGTGTTCCTGGCAATATTCTACTGTAATTTTTATGCCAACACAAAATCCTGATCCTGATGTAGATTATCCGATAGAGGTGCAGGATACTTCCTGCCGGGGGTCTGCGGGGGGTGTCCCCCAGCTTTAAAAAGTCCCCCCAAGACTGGGGGATATAGGGGGTTGAGCAAGACTATTTCAGCAGTCTCTATATATTCAGCTCCAAATGTATGTTGACGTATCATCTTCTGCTTGCTATGATGGCTAATAGCTACGTTAGAAGCGCATATAGAAACAGCATGTTATATTTATTCCTGGTGGGAGTCATTGCGATGAAAAGGGGGAGGGTGAGAAGTGCGCTGTCCAGTATGTAAAGTACCGATGATAATAGTTGAACATGAGAGAATAGAGCTCGACTACTGTACAAAATGCCTCGGCGTTTGGTTTGATGCTGGAGAGCTGGCACTTCTGATGGAATCGCTGGACCTTCACGTGGGCGAACTTAATATAGCAGACATAATGACTATGCCGGAAAAGGCTATAGCAGAGAAAAAGCGCAGGTGCCCTGTCTGTGTAAAGAAAATGCGAAAAGCTGCCATCGGACACGAGCCGGAGGTAGTTATCGATGTGTGCCCACAGGGAGAGGGCCTGTGGTTTGATGGGGGTGAGTTGGGCCAGGTGATAAAACAGCGCGTGGATAAATCTTCTGAGGAGTCAGGCATATCCGATAGGGTGGTCACCTTCCTGGGAGAAGTATTCCAGGCAAGAGAATAACAGAGACCGTTAAAAAGAAGTGCAGGATACTTCCTGCCGGGGGTCTGGGGGTGTCCCCCAGCTTGAAAAGTCCCCCAAGATTGGGGGATATATGGGGTTGATTGAGGCTATTTCCGCAGTCTCTGGAAAGAATTTACTTTTGGAGGTGTAAAGATGATAGCGTTGTATGTAATCATTGGGGTTGTTGTGGTACTGGCGATCATACTCTTCATGCAGTACAACTCGCTGGTGCGGCAGCGGAACCAGGTGCAAAACTCCTGGTCTCAGATCGATGTACAGTTGAAACGGCGGCATGACCTGATTCCAAACCTGATCGAGACGGCCAAGGGCTATATGAAACATGAGCGCGAGACGCTGGAATCGGTAACCAACGCAAGAACCTCAGCGGTGGAGGCAGGCGGTCGCGGTGTGGGCCAGCAGGCAAAGGCAGAGGGCGAACTAAGCGGGATGCTGACGCGATTCTTTGCTGTTGCAGAGAATTATCCAGACCTGAAGGCAAATCAGAACTTCCTCGCTCTACATGAAGAGCTAACCTCGACAGAGAATAAAATTAGCTTTGCCCGGCAGTTCTATAACGACAGTGTCTTGAATCTCAATAACAAGGTGCAGCAGTTTCCCTCCAATATTGTAGCAGGTATGTTCGGTTTCAAGGTTGGAGAGTACTTTGAACTGGAGGCACCGGCAGAGCGAGAGGTCCCCAAAGTAAGCTTTACATAATATATGAGACCGCTGAAAAAGAGGTGCAGGATACTTCCTGCTGGGGGTCTGGGGGTGTCCCCCAGCTATTAAAAAATCCCCCAAGATTGGGGGATTAGGGGGTTAATTGAAGCTATTTCAGCAGTCTCTATATGTGTGTGATAAGAAATCCTTAACATTTATCGGCGTTAAGTATATTGATCAGTTATGTGGGAACAGATTAGAGCGAATAAGATAAAATCCGTATGGGTTATAGCGGGCATGGGAGTCCTGTTGCTGGGCTTCGGTTACTTAATCGGGGAATTATTCTTCGAAAGCGGCATCGCCGGCATTGTCCTGGCATCTATAGTATGGCTAATAATGAACCTGGTCGCTTTTTTCCAGGGCGATCAGGTATTCCTCTCGATATCAAAAGCAAAGAAGCTTGAGCGCAGTGACCACCCCAGGCTGTTTAATACGGTAGAGGAAATGACGATAGCTTCCGGGCTTCCCAAGATGCCCGATATTTATATTATTGATGAGCCTGGTCCAAATGCCTTTGCCATGGGGAGAGACCCGAATAAAGCGGCCATAGCCGTTACCTCGGGACTTTTACAAAGGCTGAATCGCGACGAGCTTCAGGGCGTGATCGCGCACGAGATAGGGCACATTAAGAACCGTGATGTCCTTCTCATGACCATAAGCGGCATCACGATGGGTGCTATAGTTCTACTTGCCGACTTTGCGCTAATATACCTGATACTTGGAGGAGCTGGCGGAGGTCGCAGGAGCTCCTCCTCTGGCGGCGGCGGACAGGGGCAGATAATCATACTTATCGTGGGTATAGCGTTCATCATTCTCGCCCCAATAATCGCCAGGCTTCTATATTTCGCCATGTCGCGGAAGCGAGAATATCTTGCCGATGCTTCATCAGCTCTCTACACCAGATACCCGGAGGGGCTGGCTTCGGCACTGGAAAAGATCTCCTCGTCCACCAAAGTACTTAAATCCGCTAATCGCGTTACTGCTCCGATGTATATTATTAATCCATTACATAAACCGGGGTTGAAGGCTAGCGATCTTAGTAGCACCCATCCGCCTACCTCTGAGAGGATCAGGATACTACGGAGTATGGGAGGCAGCGCCTCGTTTGCGGATTATAATAGGGTATATAGCGAGGTTCATAAGGGGGGAGGGGGAGTTATACCCCAATCCGCGCTGGCAGGAGCCGCCGGTTTGGTGGAAATCCGGGGAGCATCGGCTGAAGAAGCCAGGCCGGAGAAGATAGAAAAGCTGGAGCGGACAAGGGAGGTCTCTGACCTCGTGGAGAAGCTCAACGACTATACCGCTCTGACCTGTAAATGTGGGGCGAAGTTTAAGGTTCCCACCGATTTCAAGGGCAAGAGCATCAAGTGTCCGCGTTGCGGTACAATCAATCACATCCCCGGCAGATAAAGCTCCTGCACTCAATTGATCCTTGATTAATGATATCCAAGCGCTATTTGCCCATTGGATACACCTCATTAGCAGACTAATAAATAACCTGTAAAGCCACGCTTTATCTCGACTAGCTGTAGCCGCGCCTTAATTTATAGAGCATTAAAGATTTCATCCTGTAAAAATAACAGGACCACTTGACAGATTCTTGTAGCGGGCATAGAATTCGAGCACTCGGGGCAGATAGAATATCGACAAATATATAGAGAGACCGCTAAAAAAGAGGTGCAGGATACTTCCTGCCAGGGGTCTGGGGGTGCCCCCCATCTTTAAAAATCCCCCAAGATTGGGGGATTTAGGGGGTTGATTGAGAGTATTTCAACAATCTCAGAGAGTTGTAAGTTGAAGTTATCATTCTGCTAATGAAGTATCGATTTGAGGGAGGATGAGCATGAAAGATAAACAGGCAATAGAGGAGGCCCTGGGGAGAAGGCTCCTCATGGGGGAAAGCCTCGCCCGAAACGCCCGTAAGTTTCCTGACAAGGAGGCTCTGATATACGGGGATACGCGATTGACCTACAAGCAGTTTAACGCTCGAGTAAATCGTCTAGCCCATGCTTTCTTAGATCTGGGAATCAAGAAGGGGTCCAAAGTGGCTATACTGGCCTTCAACTGTAATCAGTTCATGGAGGCCTACTTTGCCCTGGGGAAGATCGGAGGGGTGGCTGCGCCACTCAACTTCAGGCTTCACCCCGAAGAGCTAACATACATCGCAGACCACTGCGACGCCGAGGCCTTCATTATGGGAGAGGTCTTTGTGGAAACGGTAAAGGGCATCCAGAAAGACCTGCCCAAGGTGAAGAACTACATCTCCATCAGCGAGAAGCCGGTGGAGGGCATGCTGCATTTCGAATCCTGGATTGCTAAATACCCCGACGATGAGCCGCTTATCCTGATTGACGAGGATGATCCATTGTTTCTCATGTACACCGCCGGAACAACTGGGCAGACCCAAGGGAGCCGTTTTGACCCACAAGAATGAAGTAGTGATGTGGATGCTCGCCTCAAGTTATATATTCTCCGAGCCCGATCTTGGCGATGTCTGGAACTACAAGGCTTTTGCCGCTCCCCCAATCTTTCACCTGGCAGCCTTCGGTTTCTGCCAGTTCATGTTCTTCCTGGGTGCAACTGTAGTATTGCCGACAGAGGTGTTCAACCCTGAATACATCATGAAGACCATCGAAGGCGAGAAGATCAATACCATCCTGCTAATACCTGCCATGACCTTTTTCCTGTTGCAGTTGCCTGATCTGGATAAATATGATACAAGTTCCCTAAGGATTTGGGCAACGGGAGCGGCGATTCTTCCTACAGAGACCAGGAATCAAATCATGAAATACTTTCCCAACGTAAGGATCTTTGATTTGTTCGGGCAAACCGAGATGAGCCCGGTGGTTTCTGCTCTCAGGCCAAGCGACGCTGAAGGGCGAGATACATCGGTGGGCAGAGCGCTCCCCTTCATCGAGATACGGGTGGTTGACAACGAAGACAATGACGTTCCGGTGGGAACGGTCGGTGAGGCAATATATCGGGGACCGACTGTTATGAAGGAGTACTACAAGAACCCCGAGGCCACTGCGGAAGCCATGAAGGGCGGCTGGTTTCACTCCGGTGATCTGGTCAGGCAGGATGAAGAGGGGTTTATCTATATCGTGGACAGGAAGAAAGATATGATTATAACCGGGGCTGAGAATATCTACCCCGCGGAGATCGAGGAGGTTCTCTATAAGCATCCCAAGATCCTGGAGTGTGCCGTCATAGGGGTTCATGATCAGGAATGGGGCGAATCGATCAAGGCCGTAGTGGTCTGCAAGGCAGGGGAGATGCATGAGCGAGGAGGAGGTGGTGGAGCACTGCAAGCAGCATCTGGCCAGCTACAAGAAGCCCAAATCGGTTGATTTCATGGATGCGCTTCCCCGCAACCCGGCCGGAAAAGTGCTAAAGACCGTACTCAGGGAGAAATATGGCAAGTCCGTGAAGTACTAAATAGAAGGAGATCGCTGAAAAAGAGGTGCAGGATACTTCCTGCCCGGGGGTCCGGGGGTGTCCCCCAGCTTCAGAAGTCCCCCAAGATTGGGGGATATAGGGGGTTGATTGAGGCTATTTCGGCAGTCTCTAAATAGAAGATTCGTTTTCAGAATAATCTTTATCCAGGAGAGGGGTGATGCCATCTAATCACGTAAAATAGCAAATTGACTCTAATTGATAGAAATGGTACAGTATGTCTCATCTTATGAAAAGAGAGGATGGAGAATTATGGTAGGAATTACTTCTTACGGCGCTTACGTACCTTCATACCGGATCAACCGCATGACTATCTACGGTGCACTGGGGTGGTTGAATCCTGCATCTCTTCTGCCAGGAGAAAAAGCGGTGGCCAACTATGACGAGGATAGTATTTCCATGGCGGTAGCTTCTGCTATGGACTGCATAAGTGGTGTAAAACGAGAGCAAATTGATGGTCTGTTCTTTGCTACCACGACGACACCGTACAAGGAAAGGCAGAATGCGGGGATGATAGCTACCGCTATCGACCTTTCATCAGAGATTCGCACCTCCGACTTCACCAGCTCAATCAAGTCTGGAACCGGTGCACTGATATCTGCCTGCGATGCTGTGGCGTCGGGTTCAGCTAAGAACGTTATGGTCTGTGCCTCTGATTGCCGCATAGGGAAACCAGGCGGTTTTCAAGAGGAGATGTATGGGGACGGTGCTGCTGCTCTCCTTGTTGGTGACAATAAGGTAGTTGCCAGCATCGAGGGAACATATTCGGTATCCTATGACTTTATGGACAACTGGAGGGCAGATACGGACAAATACAACCGTACGTGGGAGGATAGGTGGGTCAGGGATGAAGGCTATAGCAGGTTTATCTCTGAAGCCATCGCTGGACTTCTGAAAAAGTACAATCTCAATCCCAAAGATATCGCCAAGGTGGTTTATCCCTGCCTCTATATAAGATCCCATGCGGATATAGGCAAAAAATTGGGATTTGAGCCTGGTCAGTTGCAGGATCATATGTTTACGCAGATTGGCAACACGGGAACCGCGTATCCCCTCATGATACTGGTGGCAGCCCTGGAGGAGGCAAAGCCAGGAGATAAAATTATTGTTGCCAGCTACGGGAACGGAAGTGATGCTCTGCTACTGGAAGTAACTGCGGATATAAAGAAGGTCAAGGGAAAGAGGGGGATCAAGGGACATCTCGCTTCAAAAAGAGACCTAACCAGTTATGAGAAGTATATTACCTTCCGTGAGGTACTTGATATAGACACCGGGGGTCGTGGCGACGAGGTGGCTCCTACTCAGATATCAACGCTGTGGAGGGAACGCAAGATGATTGCGGGCCTATGCGGTTCGAAGTGCAAGCGCTGCGGCATGCCCCAGTACCCACCCCAGGAGATATGTGCCAACCCTAAATGTGGAGCCGTCAATGAAATGGAGTGGTATCGCTTCTCAGATAGGAAAGCATCCTTGTTCACGTACACCGGTGATGTATTAGCTTTCAGTCCTAGCCCACCGGCGATCTATGGTATGGTTAATTTCGATGGTGGCGGAAGGTGGATGTTCGATATAACGGACACCGATCTTGATTCTGTTAAGGTCGGCATGCCCGTTGAGATGAGCTACCGCAGGAAATACCACGATGTAAAGCGCGGCATCCACGCTTATTACTGGAAAGCGACGCCAATTCGAGTTTAGAACTTGATCATAGAAGGGAGTAACTAACTATGGCTGACGGAATAAAAGATAAAGTTGCTATCATAGGGATGGGATGCACCAAGTTTGGAGAACGCTGGGACATGGGCCCTTCGGCATTAATGGTAGAGGCGTTCATGGAAGCTATCCAGGATGCGGGTATAGAAAAGAAAGATATCGATGCCGGCTGGTTGGGCACCTGCTATGAGGAGGTCTCTATTGGTAAATCCGCTATCCCCCTATCTGTTACATTAAAGTTACCGTTCATTCCGGTAACCAGAGTGGAGAATTTCTGCGCCACTGGCTCAGAGGCTTTAAGAGCAGCCTGTTATGCTGTTGCAGCCGGGGCGTATGACGTATGCTTAGCGCTTGGCGTGGAGAAGCTTAAGGATACCGGCTATGGGGGTCTTCCGCAGAACGACACACAACAGGGGACAACACTCAGGTCTGCATTCCCCAACTTTACCCCACCGGGGGCGTTCGCCATGATGGGGACCAGGTACTTCGCACAGTATGGACTCAGCCCGGATGAAGGCAAACGCGCTCTAGCACATATATCGGTGAAGAGTCATCATAATGGATCCATGAACCCCAAGGCCCACCTGCGCCGTGAGATCACTATCGATCAGGTTCTAAATGCCCCCATCGTTGCCTGGCCTTTAGGGCTATTTGACTGCTGTGGGGTAAGCGATGGCGCAGCGGCGGCCATAGTGACCCGGGCGGACTTGGCCAAGAAATTCCGACCGACCGGTCTATGTTAAGGCGCTACAGATCGCCGCAAGCTCCGGGGAGGAAATAATGTGCACCGACTGGGACTACGCCATGTGGAGACCACGGTACACGCCTCAAAGAGGGCTTATGACGAGGCCGGAATCAAGAATCCCCGGGAGGAACTAAGTATGATGGAGGTTCACGATTGTTTCTCCATCACTGAGCTCACCATTTATGAAGACCTGGGGATATCGCCTCGTGGCCGCGCCAGGGAGGATGTCGAGGCGGGGTTCTATGATATCGACGGTACAATCCCCTGCCAGCCTGATGGCGGACTCAAGTGCTTCGGTCATCCTATTGGCGCTTCAGGTCTGCGCATGATGTATGAAATGTACAAGCAGCTTCAGGGGAAAGCTGACAAGCGGCAGCTAAAAGACCCTAAATATGGCCTAACTCATAACATGGGAGGTATTCCCCGCTAAATGTAGTCAGCACTTTTATAGTCGGGCTCTAACAGTCACAGGAATTGAAGAAATAGTTCTATATAGCTTGTGTTATATAGAGAGACCACTAAAAAAGAGGTACAGGATACTTCCTGCCGGGGGTCTGGGGGTGCCCCCAGCTATTAAAAAACCCCCAAGATTGGGGGATTAGGGGGTTGATTGAGGCTATTTC
>PVMK01183317.1_pt1:0-15000 | contig 22085 bp, 13 predicted proteins | sample 1853481 | NCBI WGS metagenome assembly PVMK01 (sample SAMN08533507, study PRJNA380276) | Marine sediment metagenome, whole genome shotgun sequencing project.
GCGCGCGCAGTTGTGCGTCGCAGAAGGCCGCCAGCGGGTTCGCTTCGGCTACAGCGTGTCCGACGGGATCCGCGATTCGATTGCGTCGATTCGGGTGCGTTTCGGACTCTTGCGGCGATGAAGGCATTCTTCGCGGCAAGCGGGGTATGCGTTTGCTGCCGGTGTAGAATTCGGCATCGAGAAGTGTGCGCTGTTGCGCTTTGGAACCCTCTTGGAGCGAATCGACCAGGTTGCGCGCAGTCTCCTCAGGCGAGAGATTCCACGCTTCTAGTTCTTCGGCTGTCCGGTCCGCGTCGCCGACGTCTATCCGCGCCCTCGGGAGCGCCACCTGGTAGGCGGGAAAGGCCGCGCGGATCCGTCTGCGATCGATGAGCGGGATTTCCAACGCCTTGAGGCAGGAGCCGAGCACCCCGTCGCTCCCACTTCCCGCCATCATGAAGGGCTCGCGCATTCCCGGATATGCGACTGCTGCGGCGTCTTCCTCGAGGATCAGGACGCGGAGTCCGCGCATACCGAGTCGGATCGCCGCGACGAGGCCCGGCAGCGCGCTTCCAAGGACGACCGCGTCCCATCGTCTGACGCGGAAGGTAGAACCGACGGGCGGAAGTCCGCGCATCAGTCTCCAGTCGCTGCTCGTGGGTCGAAGACGAGAGTGGGTTCGTCGGGCCCCTTCGCCTCGACGGTTCCGATCCGGTAGGCCCGCTCGCTGAGCGCGGAGAGCCGGTCGAGGATTTCGTCCGTCTGCTCGGGCGGTACGATCGCGACCATTCCGATTCCGCAGTTGAAGACCCTGAGCATCTCTCCGTCGGAGATGCCGCCGATGCGCTGCAGCAAGTCGAAAATCGGCGGGCGCGGCCACGATTTCGGATCGATCTGCGCCTGCACGCCATTTGGCAGTATGCGGGGTAGGTTGCCTTCGAATCCTCCCCCCGTAATGTGAGCGATCCCCTTGACGCTGAAATCGCGGACCATGTTGAGAATTGGCTTGACGTAGATTCGTGTCGGCGTCATCAGTGCGGCGGCGAGTGAAGTGTTCAATTCTGGATTATCCGCGCGCATCTCCAGTTGGCCGTCCGCGATCCCGGCTTCGACGATCTTTCGAACCAGCGAATACCCGTTGCTGTGGAAACCACTCGAAGCGAGCCCGAGGATGACGTCGCCGTGGCTGATCCCCGATCCATCGACGATCTGATCGCGCTCGACGACGCCCACACCGAATCCGACGAGTTCGATCTCGCCCTCGGTGTAGGTGCCCGGCATCGTCGCCGTTTCCCCGCCGAGCAGCGCGCAACCAGCCCGTCGGCAGCCTTCCGCGACGCCGCGCAGGGCTTGCTTGGCGATATCCTGATCGAGTTGGTTCATCGCCAGGTAGTCGAGGAAGACGATCGGCTCGGCACCCTGCACGATGAGATCGTTGACCACCATCGCGACACAGTCAATTCCCACCGTGTCGTAGCGGCCCAACTCGGCGGCGAGTTTGAGTTTGGTTCCGACACCGTCGGCGCCCGCGACGAAGACCGGGTCCGTGTATCGATCCGGGGCCTTGAAGAGTCCCGCGAAGCCACCGATCGACGACAGGATTTCCGGTCGCATGGTGGGCCGGGTGATCTCCGCAATATCGGAGATGAATCCCTCGTCGTGGTCGAGGTCCACCCCTGCACTCCGCATAGCTGGGCGCGGTTTCGATCGTCCCGTTTCGAACGCTTCGAGGGCTTCTTGCGCGTGCCGGCGGCCGAGGACTTCTTGCTCGAGCCCGATGCCGAGGTTTTTTTGCTCGTGCCAGCGGTCGAGGGGTTCTTGCGCGTGCCGGCGGCCGAGGATTTCTTGCTCGAGCCCGACGTCGAGGACTTCTTGCTCGTGCTGGGTGCCGAGGGTTTCTTGCTCGGGCCCGATGTCGACGGCTTTTCGCTCATGACCGCTGGATAGGGGAGCCGCCCAAGGCCTGTCAAACGGGAGTTGCTATCGTCGGCCGGTGAGGCTCTCCGTGGTGATCCCAGCGTTGAACGAAGCGGATCGGGTCGTCGAGGCCATCCAAAGCGCACGCGCACCCGGTGTCGAGGTCGTCGTGGTCGATGGTGGCAGCGGGGATGCGACGCGCGAACTCGCGGCCGCTGCCGGGGCACTCGTCGTGAACAGCTCCGCCGGCCGGGCCGAGCAGCTCGCCGAGGGAGTCCGCGCGAGCTGTGGAGACGCGATTCTGCTGCTTCACGCGGATACCCGATTGCCCAGCGGGTTCGATCGGGCCGTCGCGAGCGCGCTCGAAGACGCCCGGACGATCGGAGGTGCGTTTCGGTTGCGGTTCGAAGAAGCCGGTTGGGCGCTGCGGATCGTCGAGTGGGGGGTGCGGTTGCGGGTTGCGATCTTCGGCCTGCCGTACGGTGATCAGGCTCTTTTCGTGAGGCGTCGAACGCTCGACGCGATCGGTGGGATTCCCGGCGCTCCGATCATGGAAGACCTGGATCTGGTGAAGGCGATGCGCAGCTGCGGACGATTGGCGTTGCTCGATCTGCCGGTGACCACCTCGGCGCGCCGGTATCGGACTCGGGGCGTCGCGAGAACCCTATTTCGAAACGCACTGGCGGCTGCCGCTCGACGGTTCGGTGTCGATCGCCGGCGGGTGGCGAACTGGTACCACCGGTGAGCAGCGCCGAACAGATTGCGGCCCAGCGCGCGGGGCGCAGTTCCGTGCGCGCGGCGATTGCGCGGCTTTCCAAATACATCGCGAGCAATCGCCGCTACTACGCGATCTGGTCGGTGATCGCTCTCGCTTATGTCGCGACGTTTCTGATCGTTCCCAAACTCACGGGCCAGACCGTCGGAGCCATCGAAAACGGCGAACCCGCCGATGCCATCGTCCGCTTGGCGGCCTGGTTGGCGGGTATCGGCATCCTGAGCGGTGTGCTCCGCTACTACTCGCGCGTTCTCGTTTTCAATGCCGCTCGCCAGATCGAATACGAGTTGCGCAACGACTTGTTCGCGCATCTGCAACGCCTCCCCCAGTCGTTCTTCCTGACCTGGCGGACAGGCGATCTGATGAGTCGGTGTGTGAACGACATCAACTCGGTGCGGATGCTCCTCGGCCCCGGTTTGCTCTCGGTCGTGCAGACACCGCTGCTCTATGTGGGCGCATTCGCGATGATGTTTTGGATGGACTGGCAGCTCACATTGCTGGTTCTCGTCCCCTACCCGCTGTTCATGTACTTCGCGCGCAGTTTCGGCCGCGGCTTGCACCGCTGGAACATCGAGGTCCAGGAGGGCCTGGGCGAACTCTCGAATCAACTCCAGGAGACGATCTCGGGAATTTCCGTAGTCAAGACCCATGCGATGGAGGACATCACCCGGGATCGCTTTGCGAAATCGAACGAGAGCCTGTTTCGCAAACAACTCAAGTTGGTTCGCGTGAGCGGTGCGATGCCCGCGATCATCGGACTGCTCCCGGGCCTCGCGATGTTGATCATCCTCTGGGTCGGCGGAACAAAAATTCTGGCCGGTCGGATGACGACCGAGGAATTCATCACCTTCGCAATGTTGATCTACGGGTTGACGTTTCCGACCTTCATCCTGGGCTGGGTGTTTTCGTTGGTCCAACGCGGTGCGGCGGCCATGCAGCGGATCGACGAGGTGTTGACCACCGAGCCCTCGATCGCCGACCGCCCCGACGCTGTCGCTGTGGAGCGGCTGCGCGGCGAAATCGAACTCCGCGATCTCACCTTCCGCTATCCGTCGTTCAATCGGGAGCCGGCACTGCGCGACCTCTCGCTGACGATACCGGCGGGCACGACGCTCGGTATCGTGGGCCCCGTCGGTTCGGGCAAGAGCACGTTTGCGTCGGTGATTCCTCGCCTGTTTGAGGTCGACGACGGCTGCTTGTTCATCGACGGCGTCGACGTGAACCAGCTCGAACTCCAGACGCTGCGCTCCAATATTGCGATGGTTCCGCAGGATTCTTTTCTGTTCTCGATGTCCCTCGCGGAGAACATCGCCTACGGACTCCCCGAGGCGGATCCGAAGCGTGTCGCCGAGGCCGTCGAGCGCGCACAGCTCACCAAGGACCTCGCCGAATTGCCCCACGGACTCGCGACGGTGGTGGGTGAGCGCGGCGTGATGCTCTCGGGCGGGCAGCGCCAACGCGCCGCTCTCGCGCGAGCGCTCGCGCTCGATCCGAGCATCCTGATTCTGGACGACACCCTTTCGAGCGTCGACGCCGCGACCGAGCAGGCGATCCAGCGCAGCCTCGCCGAGGCCTTCGCAGGACGCACCGTGATCTGCATCTCCCACCGCATCAGCAGCGTTCGCGACTGTGACCAGATCATCGTCCTGGAGAGCGGGCGCATCAGCGAGCGCGGCAGCCACCGGGAATTGCTCCTCGCGGGGGGCTTCTACGCGCGGATCGCCCGCCAACAGGCGCTCGAAGAAGAGCTCGACGGCATGGGGGCGGTCGCGTGAGCGCCGTGCACGACGAGCAAAGCGTCGGCAAGGCCTACGACGCGCGGCTGCTGCTTCGCCTGTGGCCCTTCCTGCGCCCCTACAAGTGGATCTTCGCGCTCGATTTGCTGCTTTTCGTGCCGCTTTTGCTGCTCGAACTCGCGCCCGCTTGGATCATCATGCACGGATTGGACGAGGTGTTCGGCGGCGGGACTCCGGCCGAATCAGTTTCCTCATCGGGCGCTTTCGCCGAATGGACGAGCGGCATTTCGCAATGGGCGACGCAGATCCTCGATCCGCCGTGGACCCTTTCGCCACTCAGTTGGCTCGTGCTGCTCTACGCGGTGGTCACGCTCGCTTCGGCATGCCTTCAATTTCTTTACATGTATCTGTCGGCCTTGATGGGTCAACTCGCGATGCGCGACCTACGCGTGGAGATCTTCGACCACATTCAAAGCCTCCATATGGGTTTTTTCGACCGCTATCCGGTTGGCCGCCTGGTGACGCGCGCCACCAACGACATCGAGAATCTCGCCGAGATGTTCTCGGCCGGGCTCGTGTCGTTGATCACCGATGTGTTGAAGATGATCGGCTTCGCGGCCGTGCTGTTCACCATCAGCTGGAAACTCTCGTTGGCCACGTTCAGTGTCGTGCCGCTGCTGGCTGTGGCAGCGATCGTCTTTCGGTTCAAGGTTCGCGACGCGTTTCGCGAAACTCGTCTGCGCATTGCGCACATCAACACGCAGATCCAGGAGACGATCAGCGGCATGAAGGTGGTGCAGCTCTTTACGCGAGAGCGGCGCAACACCGCCGAATTCGAAGAGGTCAATGCGCGCAACCGTGACGCCTGGCAGAGTTCGAATCGCTGGGAAGGGCGGCTGTTTTCGGTGGTCGAAGTCGCGCAGAACCTGACGATCGCGGTGATCCTCGGTTACGGGTTCAAGCTCGCCGCCGTGGGAACCTTTCTATCATCTTCATCGACTACATGCGGCGTTTCTTCATGCCGTTGCGCGATTTGTCCGCGAAGTACTCGGTGATGCAAAGCTCGATGGCGAGCGCCGAGCGAATCTTCGAATTGCTCGATACGCAGCCCGCGGTCGTCGACGTTCGCGGGGATCTCGCCCCGGACCTAGGCACCCGCGGCGAGGCCGCTGCGGACGCGCGCGCGACGCTGCGGCCGGGCCGCCGGGGAGCGGTCGCGTTCGAAAACGTCTGGTTCGCCTACAACGATGAGGAGTGGGTGCTCGAAGATGTGTCGTTCCAGGTGGAGCCGGGCGAAAAGGTGGCGTTCGTCGGCGCGACCGGGTCCGGCAAGACCACGCTGATCAAGCTACTGACGCGGCTCTACGAGCCGCAAAAGGGCCGAGTTCTGCTCGACGGTCAGGATCTGCGCTGCATCCCCCAGGCCGACGTGCGCCGCAGGGTTGCCACCGTGCTGCAGGATGTCTTCCTCTTCAGTGGCAGCATCGCCGAAAACATCGGGCTGGGCCGCGAGAGCCTGAGCGACGCGGATATCGAGCGCGCAGCCAGGACTGTCGAGGCCCACCGTTTTATCGAGTTGCTTCCCGACGGTTACCAGACCGAGCTTCGCGAGCGCGGCGCGGATCTCTCAGCGGGCCAACGCCAGCTGCTCTCCTTTGCGCGGGCTGTCGCCCACGGCTCCGATGTCCTCGTGCTCGACGAGGCGACCAGTTCGATCGATACCCAGACGGAATTGTTGATCCAGCGCGGGATCCACAACCTGATGGAGGGCCGAACCGCGATCGCGATCGCCCACCGACTCTCGACGATCCAGGACGTGAATCGGATCTACGTGCTCCACAAGGGCCGGATCGTGGAGTTCGGCTCCCACGAGGAGTTGCTGAGCCTCGAGGGCGTCTACTACCGGCTCTACCGGCTCCAATATCGCTCAGAAGAGACGCACGCGATTGCGGCCGGTTGACACCAGACGGCGAATTGTCGGCGGCGAGCCTTCCCACGACGAAATCCGGGTCAAATCTGCCCCAACGAATTGCTTGCAATTGTCCCCATAGGGGTGGTACCACTCTGCAGTCCCCCAACCTCCTCCGCTCGGCGTCTCAACTAGCACCACTTCGTGGTCTGGCGGCCTGGGTGTGCGCGTGCTGGTCGTTGCAGCGAGGATCGAGTGAAGCTCAAGAGCCTGGAACTCCACGGCTTCAAATCGTTTGTGGACAAGACCACGCTGGTCTTCGAGCCCGGCGTGACCGCGGTGGTGGGCCCCAACGGCTGCGGCAAATCGAACATTGTCGATGCCATGCGCTGGGTGATGGGCGAGCAGTCGCCCCGCCGCCTGCGCGGCAAGGGCATGGACGACGTGATCTTCCAGGGATCCGAGGGGCGCAGCCCCGTGGGAATGGCCGAGGTGGTTCTCACCTTTGACAACAGCGGTGGGGATGGGCCGCCCACATTTTCGTCCTACACGGAAATCCAGATCACCCGGCGCCTCTACCGGACCGGGGAGTCCGAGTACCTCATCAATCGCACGCCGTGCCGGATGCGCGATGTGCACGACTTTTTTCGGGATACCGGCATCGGCACCAAGGGCTACACGATCGTCGAGCAGGGACGGATCTCCGAGATCGTCTCCGCGAAGGCCGAAGAGCGACGGATCCTGATCGAAGAGGCGGCTGGCATCGGCAAATACAAGGCCCGACGCCGTGAGGCCGAATCGAAAATCGGGTCGACGGAGCAGAATCTGCTCCGGGTCAGCGACGTGCTCGCCGAGATTCGCCGACAGATCAATTCAATCGACCGTCAGGCCAAGAAGGCCGCGCGCTACAAGCGGCTTCGCGAGACGCTGCGGGTCTTGGAGCTCTCGATCGCCGCCGATGAGCGGCGTGCGCGTGTCGAGGACCACGAAGCCGCGAAGCTGCGCCTCGCGGCGCTGGGCGAAGAGGTTGCGGACCTCGAAACCTCCCTCGCGCAGCGAGAACTGGCCGTCCAGGCCAATCGCCTCGAACTCGCGGAATCGGAGCGGATCCTCACCCACGGCAACGAGAGCCTTCTGGCGCTGCGCACCGACATCAAACACCACGAGGGGCAGATCGAGTTTGGCCGCAGGGAGCGCGAATCACTCGCCGAAACGGTTGCCGCCCGGCGCGGGGAACTCGAGCGACTGAACGAGCAGGTGCGGCTCCAGGAGGTCGATGACGAGGGCGCCGCAGACGAGCTGCGATCGATCGAGAGTGCAATCGCTTCGGAGGCCGAACTGCTGACTGGCAGCGAAGCGGCGGTCGCCGAGGCTCGCGAGCAGCTGCAGGAAATCGAGCGCGAACGAGAGATCGCCAACGGCACACTCGTCGAGGCGCTCACGGGCATCGCGCGCTCGGAGGATCGACTCTCCACCATCAGTGACCGCCGAGCCGAGATCGACACCCGGTTTCGCGCTTCAGACGACGTGATGGAGGCCGGGCAGTCCGAGTCTTCACGGGCGGACAGCGACCAGCGCGAGCTCGAGGAGGGATTGCGCAACCTGCTCGCCGAGCGAGATCGCTTCATGGGTCTGATGCGGCGCGCACTCGACGCCCATGAGGAGGCCGTTGTTCGGGGCCGGGAGGCGGCCGAAGCGCTGCGAGAAGTCCGCGAGCGGAGGGAGATGCGCAAGGCCCGGCTCGACTCCCTGCGGGAAGTCGTCGAGCGTCGAGATGACGTCGGCAGCGGCGCGAGGCATCTGCTGTCCACAGACGGCCCAGCAGCGGCCGACTCTCGAGTTCCGCGGCCTGGTGCGGGATCTGCTGGAAGTGGATCGTGAGGTTGAACTCGCGGTCGAGGCCGTACTCGCCGAGCGCGCCGAGGCGATCGTGGTCGACCGGCCCGCCACCGCAATCGCGGCTTTGGAACGGCTGCGCGCCGACCAAGCGGGCCGCAGCGTACTCGTGTCGTTGTCCAGCAACGAGCCCGACGTGGCGGGGTTCGCCCCCCTCGGTCAGCCGCTTCTCGAGAGGGTCCGGGCGCACCCCGGTTTCGAGGGCCTCGCCCGCACACTGCTCGGCGGTGTCAATCTGGTTGACGATCTCCGGGAAGTGTTGTCGGTCTACGACGCCGGCCGCATCCCGGCGACGTTTGTGACGCCCGACGGCGATGTGTTGGCGACCGATGGCACCGTACGCGGTGGCGCGGGAGCCGAGGGGCCCGGTCAGGGTTTACTGGCCCGGGTGGGCGAAGTGCGCGAGTTGACGGTCGAAGTGGCTGGCCTCGATCGGCAAGTGGCCGATGCGGAAAGCGCGAATCGGAATGCCGAGACGCAGCTGGCCCGTACGGCCGACGAACTCGACAATCTGCGAAACCGACACCACACGGCGGCTCTCGCCGTGGCGAATCACGAAAAAGACCTCGAGCGCACCCGCGAGCGCGTCAAGGCGCTGGGAGAGGCCCACGAGGGCCGTACCGCCGAGCGATCCGAGATTCTCGCGGAGATCGAATCGCTGACCGAAGAACACGCGCGCCTCGAGCGTAGCCTCGAAGATGTGCGCAATGACCGCGTGAAGCGCCAGCGAGACCTCGATGCGCTCGCATTGCGGGCGGGTTCGTGCGGGCGCGAGCTCAACCGATTGGAGACGATTGCAACCGAGCGAAGGGTGGAACACGCCGGCCGATCCGAGAAATACGACCGGCTGCGTTCGAGCCACGAACGCGCGGTCGCCGCGGTAGCGGAGACGCGAGAGTGGATCGAGCGGCGCAACGGGGAAATCGCCGCCGCCGAGGCAAGGCGGGAGGAACTCGCCGAAAAGATCGCGAATTCCGAGAGCAGCCTGGAAACCCAACTTCGCGAGGAGGAGGCCGCTCGCGCGGGAAATGATGCCAAGCGCGAGGCCTATGAGCGAATCTCAGATGAGGTGGCGAGACTCGACGAGGGCGCCCGCGAGTTTCGAAGTGAAATCTCGAATCGCCGTGACCAGGTCAACGAAGCGGAGCTGCGCAGTCGCGAGCTGGAACTCACACTCGCGCACCTCGAAGAGTCGATCCGGGACAAATGGAACGTGGAGATTGCGAGCTGGAGCCCGCCCTCTGTCGAATCCGAGGAGCCTGCGACCACGCCGCTCCAATCCGTGGAGCCGGCGGCCGCACCGCTCGAATCCGAGGAGCCGGCGGCGGCGGCGCTCGAATCAGAGGCCGAAGCGACCGGCGACGAAGAAGAGGAGGGCGGAGCGCCCAATGCTGCGCGCGACGCCCGCGAGAACGCGCTGCTCGCGACTCTTCCCCTCGAACAGAGGAAAGAGCGACTCGAAGAGGTCCGCCGCAAGATCCAGAGTCTGGGTGACGTGAACCTCGGTGCGATCGAAGAGCAAGAAGAGCTGAGCGAGCGCTCGCGATTTCTCACGGAGCAGAAGGAAGACCTGGATCGCACGCTCGCCTCCCTTCGCGATGCCATCCAGCGGATCAACCGCACCAGTCGGCGTCGATTCAAGGAGACCTTCGAAGCGGTCAGCAAACGTTTCTCGGAGAACTTTCCCCGTCTGTTCAACGGCGGCCGCGCGAGCTTGTCGCTGACCGAAACCGACGACGTTCTCGAGGCGGGCATTGAGATCATGGCGATGCCCCCCGGCAAGCGTCTCCAGAACGTCAACCTGCTCTCCGGTGGCGAGAAGACGCTGACCGCAATCGCGCTGCTGGTTTCGGTATTCCAGGTTCGCCCCTCACCATTCTTCTTGCTCGACGGAGTCGATGCGGCGCTCGATGACGCCACTGTCGGACGCTTCAACGAGCTCGTTCGCGAGATGGCCAGCTGGTCGCAGTTCGTCGTGATCACCCACAACAAGCGCACCATCGAAGTCGCCGACATCCTGTATGGCGTCACGATGGAGCGCAAAGGCGTGAGCAAACTCGTTTCCGTCGAGATGCACTGACCGGAGTTCTCTTTCGGCCCGTCGCACGGGCTTGCCGCGGTTCTCGTGGCTCTCTCGGCAGTCGCGGAAGGCCGCTATGTTCCGCCCGCGATGGAACAATCCCTGATCGCCATTCTCGAAGGCTGGGTGATTCGCAACCCGCTTCTGCCGGCTCTGCTCCTGGGCCCGATCGCGCTGGCTGTCGCCGGGGTCATCGGCTCCGCCTGGCGGTCCGGTCGGCGGTCGGCGGCGGCGGCTCCCGATCGCGAGTTCGCCGCGCCGGCAGCGTCCGCTGCGCCCGCCATCGAGCCTCCGAAAATCGCGCGAATGCGCGATCGCCTGGGATTGACCCGAGAGGGACTGGTCGGTCGGATCGGCCAGGTGCTCGGCGGCCGCACCGTCGACGCCGCGCTGCTCGACCAACTGGAGGCTTTGCTCTTCGAGGCGGATCTCGGGGTTCAGACGGTTGACAGCCTGCTCGCCAAGGTGCGCTCGGAAGCGAGCGGTGGCGACGCCGACGCGGTGAAGGGCGTCCTCCGCGACGCGATCCTCGAGAAGCTTCGCCGCATCGAATCTACCGCGGGACTCGCTGCGACGGGGAGCCCCCATGTGATCCTCGTCCTCGGCGTCAACGGGGCGGGAAAGACGACTTCCATCGGCAAGCTCGCCGCGCGCTACCGGGCCTCTGGACGCAGCGTGATCCTCGGCGCGGCAGACACCTTTCGAGCGGCCGCCCTCGAGCAACTCGAGGCCTGGGGCGAGCGAGCGGGCTGCGAAGTCATCGCCGGCCCGTCCGGCGGAGATCCGTCCGCGGTCGCGTTCGACACCGTCAAGGCGGCGGTGGCGCGGGGGGCTCGACGTCGCGATCATCGACACGGCGGGGCGCCTGCAGACCAAGCGCCCGTTGATGGAAGAACTCGGCAAGATGGTGCGGGTGATCGGCAAGGGACTCGCGGACGCGCCCCACGAAGTCCTGCTGGTTCTCGACGCGACGACCGGGCAGAACGCGATTTCCCAGGCGCGCTTGTTTACCGAGGTCGCGGGTGTGACGGGTCTCGTCCTCACCAAGCTCGACGGAACCGCCAAGGGTGGCGTCCTGATCGGATTGGCTGATGCGTTTGGTATTCCGGTCAAATTTGTCGGGGTCGGCGAGGCCGTCGAGGACCTTCGCGATTTTTCGGCAGACGAGTTCGTCGAAGCGTTGTTCGAGGGAGAGATGGACGCGGAATCGGACTGAAGGATTTTACGGTGGATCTTTGGAGATGACCCGATTCGCAATGGCGCTCGATCAGGGAACGACTTCGTCCCGCGCCATTCTCTTCGAGCGCGACGGGAGCATCGCGGCGGTCGATCAGTATGAATTTCCGCAGCACTTCCCCAAGCCCGGCTGGGTCGAGCACGATCCGCTGGAGATCTGGGAGAGCCAGCTTCGAGCCGCGCGCGGTGTCCTCGCAAAGGCGCGCGCCCAGGCCAGTGAGGTCGCGGCGATTGGGATCACCAATCAGCGCGAGACGGCGGTCGTCTGGGATCGAGCGACCGGCGAACCGATCCATCCCGCGATTGTCTGGCAGTCGCGACAGACCGCCGCGATCTGCGATGAACTCAGGTCCCGAGGTCTCGAGGACGAGGTCCGCAAGCGCACCGGCCTGGTGATCGACGCCTACTTTTCGGCGACAAAGGTGCGCTTCATTCTCGACCGGGTAGACGGCGCCCAACAGCGGGCCGAGCACGGCGAACTCGCGTTCGGGACGATCGACAGCTGGCTGCTCTACAGGCTCACCGGCGGACGGGTTCACGCGACGGAAGCCTCCAACGCTTCGCGGACGCTGATCTACAACATCCACGAGCGTGAATGGGACGATCTGCTGTTGGGCGAGCTGCGGATTCCCCGCGCGATGCTTCCCGAAGTGCGCGACAGCAGCGGAAACTTCGGGGTGGCGGAATCCGAGTGGTTGGGCGCTGAGGTTCCGATTGCGGGAATTGCGGGGGACCAACAGGCCGCACTCTTCGGTCAAGGCTGCACGGCGCCCGGCCTCGCGAAGAACACCTATGGGACCGGCTGTTTTCTGCTGATGAACACCGGAGAGGATGCGCACGCTTCGAGTACCGGCCTGATTACCACGATCGCGTGGTCGATCGGCGGCCGGGTCGAATACGCACTCGAGGGCAGTGTGTTCGTCGCTGGAGCGGCTGTCCAGTGGTTGCGCGATGGCATGGGTTTGATTCGAGAAGCGTGCGATTCGGAGGCCGCCGCGCAGTCCGTCGAAGACACCGGTGGCGTCTACCTGGTGCCCGCATTCGTGGGGCTCGGTGCGCCCTATTGGGACGAGCGTGCCCGGGGCACCATCGTCGGGATCACACGTGGGACGACTCGCGATCACATTGTGCGAGCGGCGTTGGAGTCGATCGCGTATCAGACCCGAGACGTGGTCGAGTGTGCTCGCGCGGATTCCGGACTCGAACTCGACACTCTGCGCGTCGATGGCGGCGCCGCGGCAAACGATTTTCTCATGCAGTTCCAAGCCGATATTCTCGGCGTGTGCGTCGAGAGGCCCCCGGGTGCTCGAATCCACGGCGTTGGGTGCCGCGCTGCTCGCGGGCCTCGGTGTCGGGTTCTGGTCCGATCCCGCGGATCTCGAATCGGCAGGCGAGCGCGCGCAGGTCTTCGAGCCGCAGTTGGGCGCGGAGCGACGCGAGGCGCTCTACGCGGGATGGAAGAGGGCGGTCGAGCGATCCCGGAATTGGGAAGAGGCCTAGGCCGGTGCGACGCGAGCCGCCGCTGGTCATCGCGCATCGCGGTGCCTCGGGTTATCGCCCGGAAAACACGCTTTCCGCGTTTCAGTTGGCCGTCGATCAACGCGCTGACATGGTCGAAATGGATCTGCACCTCTCGCGTGACGACGCGATCGTCATCCGCCACGATGAGGACCTCGCGAGCCTCGGCCTGAAGCGCGAGATTCGCGCGGCGGATCTCGCACAAATCCAAAGCCTCGATGCGGGAGATGGCGAAAAGATTCCGACGCTGAACGAGGTACTCGACCGGTTCGGATCGGAGATTGCGTTCAACCTGGAGATCAAGACCGGATCGGATGGCGCGTATCCGGGATTCGAGGCGGCCGTGCTTCGCGCCGTGGAAGGCCGGGGGCTGCTCTCGTCGACGCTTTTCTCTTCTTTTTGCGACGGCGTTCTCGGGCGGCTGCGCGCCCTGTCTTCAGAAGCGCGGTTGGCCGTCCTGGTTTCGGCGCGCCGACCCGCGGGCGCGCTAGAGCGCGCCCGCGCGGTTGGCGCAGAGGCTCTCAATCCCTGGTTCGGGCTCGCCAATACGCCTTGGGTCGATGTTGCGCACACCGAGGGGTTCGCCGTGTACCCGTATACGGTCGACGCGCATGCGGAACTACGCAGGTGCCTCGAAGCCGGGGTCGACGGACTCTTTACCAATTACCCCGATCGACTCCGCGAATTGGTGGGCGCTTCGCTCCCGCGATCCCAGTGTTCGTTTGACTGATCGCAACGCAGTTTGATCGGGGTTTCTTGCCATCTTCCGGCTCGCCTGATTCGACCGCTTCTTTGTTCGACAATCGCTTGACGTATTCCATCGGTCCTCGGTAGGATCGCAGCACAACGGGGGATCTCTTCATTTCCAGGGCAGCCTCGAAATCCAGCGATTTTGATCGACTCGAGCGCGCGATCGGTGCGCTGGTCGAATCGCACGACCGGCTCAGCAGAGAAAATGCGGGGTTGCGGACCGCACTCGCCGAGGGCGGGCAGCGCATCCGGACCCTCGACTCGGAATTGATCGCCGCGAATCAGCGCAGGCAAGACGCCTACAAGCGCATCGATGAGCTGATCGCTCACCTCGATCAACTCGATGCCCAACTCCTGGAGGCGGGCGAGTAGTGTCCACCAAACCGGTTGTCGCGGTCAGTATACGGGGCCAGGAGTTTCGGATCCGAACGGACGACGACGAAGCCTCATTGCAGCGGGTCGCCAGATACCTCGACGACACCATGGCGACGGTCGAAAAGAAGACCGGCACCGTCGATTCTTTGCAGCTGGCTCTGCTGTCGGCGCTGAATTTGGCGCGTGAACTCGTCGAGCTTCGCGAGCGCGGTGGCGCACAGAGTCCGTCTGCGGCTGCGAACGTCGATCCAGATCGCTTCGAGTCGTTGATCGAGCTCGCGGAGTCCGCTCTCGAGGCCCACGCGGTCGGGCAATAGCCGGGCGCGCGTTCTATGGTGAGGGCGATGTCCTCCCAGCTCACGGAATCCAAGCGCCGACTGCGTCAGCAAATGTCGCGGCTGCGAGACGACGTTACACCCGCGGATTCCGCGCGGGCGGGACAAGCGGCCGCAAAGGCGTTGATCGATCTCGAATTGGCGAGGCGCGCGGTGCGGATCGCCCTCTACGCGGCTCTTCCCTACGAGCTTCCCACGCGGCCCCTGTTCGACGCAGTCATCGAGAAGACGGGTGCTGCCATCCTGCCTCGCACCGTGGGCTCGCTGGGGCTCGAATTCTTCGCCGTGGAGCGTTGGGAAGACCTTCGCCCGGGCGCGTTCGGTGTCTTGGAGCCCGGGGATGATGGGGCCGCGGTTCGCCTGAAGTCCGGCGATCTGGTGGTGGTGCCGGGGGTCGCGTTCGATGGGGACGGTTACCGTCTCGGCCACGGCAAAGGCTACTACGATCGCGCATTCGCAGCCGAACTCGGCGATGCTCCCACGCTCGTGGGTTT
>PVMK01165773.1_pt1 | contig 22075 bp, 22 predicted proteins | sample 1853481 | NCBI WGS metagenome assembly PVMK01 (sample SAMN08533507, study PRJNA380276) | Marine sediment metagenome, whole genome shotgun sequencing project.
AGGGGAGCGCACGTTTGTCGACAACGCGACCACTGCCGACGGCATGGCCATCGACACGGGGGGAAACCTGTTCGTCGCCACGTTCCTAGGCGTGCGCGTCTACGACCCCGAGGGCAATCTCTGGGGGATCATCGAGGTTCCGGACGGTCGCTTTCCGGCCAACTGCGCATTCGGCGGCGATGACGCGCGTATCTTGTACATCACGGCTCGGGAGGCACTCTACGAGGTCTCGCTCGTTCACCCCGGGCTGTATTAGAGCGTGAGCGGCCATCGGTAGGATTCCCGACGTGGCATGAGAGGTAGAGACCGACCAACGCGGAGAGCCACGTCCGGAGACGGGGGGCTCGATGTGCGACGTGGGGGCGTTTGAGGTGCAGGAAGGGAGTTTGTGATGGGACGACTAGTTTTGAGTTGGGTATGTGTCTTCGCGTTGGTCGCGCTTCACGTTGGTGGACAAGTGTGTTTGAACTTCGGATGCGACGAGCAGGCGTGCATTGAGGTGGGAACGGCCGCGTTCGGCTTCTTCGGCGACGGCACCACGGTTTGCGCTGAGGGCTTTGCGACCGGCGACCTCGAAGGTCTGACAAACAGCGCGGCACTACAGCCCGAGGGCGCACCGGACGCTGGTGTAGCGAAGCACATCGCAGAGGTGGTTTGTAACGCCATTGCCGAGTGCGGTCTCTGCATCCCGGGAGGCCCCCTCGGCGAATGCGCAGGGTTCTGCCCCCTGTAAAGGGTCAACGAACCCGCTGAAGCGGGCATGACGCATCGTGCTGGAGACGCTCCGGCTTTCGCCGGGGCGTCTCCCACGGTCGGGGACACGCTAGCCCCCCGAAGACCCTCTTTTCTCAGACACGAGGCGCAGTAGACCGACCCCGGCATCGATTCGCAGCTTCTATTCGGGTTGTTCGATCGACTCCCACGTTTCTTCCACTCCTCTGGCGATCAGCCACCGTCGGAGCACGTCCTCCCGAATAAGCTCTCTGGAAATCCGACGCATCGCCTCGATGTCGCGAAGGTGTTTTTCTGAACCGCCTTCACGATAGAACTCCAACTTGCGGACGATGAGGAGTGTAGAGAAGAACGAGGTCAGTCTCGGACATGCGAGAATGCTTCTCTCACCGCAGCAGCGACTTGGTCATCCGACCACCCGGGGTGCTGTTGGCGTATGAATGCCTCTTTGAGACGACGCATGGACCAGTACAAATCGCGCGCTGCGCTCCAACGCTCGCCCGGCGTCATTTGTCGAAATCGCGCGATCTGAGCCTCTCTGGCCTCGGAAACGTGGTCCACTCGATCGAGCGTATCGTGTTTGGTCGAAAGCTCAAGCCCAGTGCTTAGTAACATCTGCTCGTGACTCCACTAGGTGGTCGTGATGAGCGTCCGTGCAATCTTGGGGGTGGCTTTGGCTGTCACCGGGATGGCGATGGTTTCCGGTGGGTCGCTTAGCAGTGCCGTTTCCATCGAGTCGATAGACCACCTTCGATTGGTCGCCGATGACGGGCAACGATGGAAGATCGACGGCGAGGCCGACACCGGCAAAGCGGACCTCCAATCTGTGCCTGGGCACAACGCATTTTGGTTTGCGTGGAGTGCGTTCCACCCTGGCTCGGAGGTTTGGGGGGATGAGCCAATTCCGCGCGCGGTGGTCAGGGCCGACTCTGAAGGGAAGTGCACGGTTCCGTGCGAGGAGATCTTCCAAGGGTGCCCTGGCCGAGACTGCATTCCGCCACTTGATTCACCGAAGATGGTGGCGGCCGATAGTGCTGACGCTGGCTACCTCGGGGACCTCGACATGATCCTAGGTGTGCGCACGGCGAAGGGGCCCCGCGCCTACCCGCAGAATATTTTGTGGTGGCATGAGATCGTGAACGAGAAGGTGGCCGGCGAAGCCTACGCGATCACGTTCTGTCCCTTGACCGGCTCTGGGTTGAAGTTCGATCGCCGCGCCTTTGTGCGCGGGAAGACGGTTCGACTCGGCGTCTCGGGGCTGCTCTACAACTCGAATCTCGTGATGTGGGACCGAGAGACGGAGTCGCTCTGGAGCCAGATGCGCCTCGAAGCCATCAAGGGTCCCAAGAAGGCAACCGCCGCTCCTCTACGGGGCGTGCTCGAGATGACCTGGAAAGCCTGGAAGACGCTCCACCCCGATACGCTCGTCGTCTCCTCAGAAACCGGCTACGCCCGCGACTACCAACGCTACCCCTACCAAGACTACCGCACGAACCACTCGAACACGTTCCGTGGCACCAATCCCAAACCGGACGCACGGTTCAAGAACAAGGCTTTGGTGTTCGGCGTCGTGGTCAATGGCAAAGCGAAAGCCTATGTCTGGAACAGCGTGTTCGCGAAGCTCGGTGACTCGGGAATAATTGAGGATGAAATAGATGGCGTACCCATCCTCGTGATGTTCCACCGCCCAAGTCGCTTCTTCCACGCCTTCAGCCGCAAAACGCACCTGACTTTGGGGACACGCTAGAAGATGCGGGCGCCGAAGGCTAGGAGGGCTGAGATGTAGGGGGGGGCGAGTAGCCAGGGGGTTGGGAAGGCGTAGCTGGCTCTGATGTTGAGTTGGTAGCGGCCTGTGGGGCCGAAGCGGAGATCGCCGAAGAGGGCTAGGCCACCGGCGCCACCGTAGGTGCTGAGTGCGCCGACCCGGTAGACGTCGTTAAAGGCGCCGCCACCGACTAGAAGGCCGAACTCGTGTTGCGAGGTTTTCTTGGCCTTTAGGTGAAGGCCGAGCTGGCCTGCCAAGAGGCGTTCGGAGATCAGTCCGGGCCAGGGAAGACCTGGTACCGGAACCACGTAGGGGTTGACGCCGCCGATGCGACGGCGCGTGATGTCGTCCTGCCTCCAACCGTAGTTGGCCCATTCATCGAGCTGCAGGCGGACGAACGACCCCATTTGCCAGCCCGCTCGAAGCCGTTGACTGACGCTGTAGACCGCCTTCCCGGGGTCGTTGCGCCCATCGTCGATGCCCCATTGTCGTGAGTCCGACCGCACATCGACGCCGCCCTGAATCCCCACTGCGACCCCTTTGATTCGGGGAAAAACGCGGTGGGCTTCCCATTCCTCGGCGGGCGTGTCGATATTCCAATAGTTGTATCCGATGCGGGGCTCAAAAACCCAGGTGTTTGCTGGAAGCAGGTAGGCGGCGGAGGTGTCGCTTCGATCACCGAACCACCAACGCCGCACGGGCACGATGATCTCGAGGGTCTGATGCTTGCCCGGATACCATTGCAGCTTGGTACTGAGCAGGACGTAGCTCGCCTCGATTCCGAACTCACTGAATCGGCGCCCCTGCCGGAAGTAGTCGTTGAGGAGTTGCGAAATGAACGCTTCGCCCTCGATGAAAGCGAAGAACGCGAGCTTGTCGTGGGCGAAGGGAAGCCTTTCGATGCCAGCATGGATCTTCGTGGTGTTGTAAAACAGGCGGAGGTTGCCACCGCCTACGATTCCGACACCGACACTATCGAAAGCAACCCAACCATGCCCGGTGAGTTGTTGGTCTAGTCCCGGTACGAAGTTGAGCTCCCCGCCTCCCAAAGCCGCAGCATGCCAGTGCTCCGGTTCCGCCATACTCGCGGTGGGCCAGGCGATGGCAACGACCGCCGCCACACCCGCAACAGTACCGGCCCATCTCATTCGCATCGGTTTGGCCTAGAGTTCGAAGTCGCCGTACTCGAGGATTTCGCTGATTCGGTAGAGGAAGCCGTTGGCGTTGACGCCGTCTACGACTCGGTGGTCGTAGGTGAGGGCCATATGCATGACGGGGTGGATCGCCATGAGGTCTTCGCCTTCGTGTTCGATGACGACGACGCGTTTTTTGATCGTGCCGAGGCGGAGGATGCCTACGTTTGGTTGGGAGATGATGGCGCCGCCGACTAGGTTTCCGCGGCGGCCTGGGTTTGAGATGGTGAACGTCTTGCCTGCGAGGTCGTCTGGGGTGAGCTTGCCGTCCCTTGCGCGCTCGGCGACGTCGGCCACGGCGCGGGCAATGCCGCGGATCGTCAAGTCGTCGGCATTGCGAATGACGGGAACGACCAAGCCCTTGTCGGTATCTACCGCGACGCCGATATTGACCTCCGCGAGCTTGACGTACGCATCCTCGAGAACTCGCGCGTTGAGGTCGGGCAACTCGCGGAGAGCACGCGCGGTCGCGGCGATCGCAAACGAGAGATAGCTGAGGCCGATGCCCTCCTTCTTGTACTGGCCCTTGTGTTGATCCCGCAACACAGCTGTACGGTGAAGATCACACTCGGCAAACGTCACGACATCGGGAGCGGTTTGCTTCGAAAAGACCATGTGGTCGGCGATGATCCGTCGACGCCGTGTGAAAGGGACGATCTCGTCTCCGTCTTTGGGCACGTAGGGGGGGAGCCGAAACGCGCCGGCAGGCCCGGTGGCGCGCGCCGCGGCCGGAGCAGGACGAGCAGGTCGCGGTCGCACTGATTGCTGAACCGCCTCAGGCGGAGGCGGAGGCGCAGTGGCCATACGCTCTGGTGCGGAGGGTGTGCCGATCGCAGCCATCACGTCGTCGTGAAGAATGCGCCCGCCGTCCCCCGACCCCTTCATACTCGAAAGGTCGACGTCTTTTTCGCGGGCAAGCTTTCGAACCGAGGGCGAGGTCGGCGCCGGTGCTGCGACTTCTGACGTGTTGGGGGCGGCCTCTTGGGCTGCGGAAGCCGATCCTCCGCTTGCCGAAGCTCGTGCGTTTTCGTCGATTTCGCAGATCGGCTCTCCAACCGCGACGATGTCGTCTTCGTTAGCGAGCAACTTGGTGACGACACCGGCGACCGGTGAAGGAAGCTCGTTGTCTGCCTTATCGGTCAGGATCTCGACGATGGGCTGGTCCTTGGTGACGGCATCCCCCACCGACACGAGCCACTTGCCAATCGTTCCCTCGACAACGCTTTCCCCGAGTTGGGGCATCGTGACTTGGTGGGCCATCGGTTGCGGAAGATAGCCCAAAAACCGAGCAGGGGTAGCTTCTTGCCTGAAGGTCACGGAAACGTCGCCTTCCCACTAGCGTCCCGGCCGCTGCTCGGAGTAGAGTCCGCCCATGCTGGAAGGGCTGAGCCGGGAAGACAGGATGCAACTGATGAGGTTCGTGTGCTCGTTCGCATGGGCCGATCTGGAGATCCGCCCCGAAGAACGCGACTTCATCATCAAGATGATCACCCGCCTCGAGTTGGACGAAGACGAGACAGCTGAGGTGGCGCAGTGGTTGCAAGTGCCGCCTCGTGCCGACGACCTCGACCCGGAAGACATTCCGCGTGAGCACCGTAAGCTCTTCCTCGATGCCGCCAGAGCAATGATTCTCTCGGACGGCACTGTCGAACAGGTCGAAGCGGAAAACCTCATCATCCTCGACGCGCTTCTTCGATAGTGAGCTAGGGAGCCATGGATATCGATCCGAACAAATTCATCGATCCGGTCATCGAATATGGACCGAAGGTGATTGGCGTCCTAGTGGCGCTGGTCCTCGCACTGATGATCGCGGGATGGACCGAGCGGGTGGTCCGGGTCGCGTTAGAGCGACGTAGTTTCGACGCCACGCTGACGCGATTCTTCGCGAAGCTCGCACGCTACTTCATCCTCATCGCCGCGGTACTCGGATGTCTCGGGGTGTTTGGGATTCAAACTGCCAGCTTCGCGGCGGTGCTGGCGGCAGCGGGCTTTGCAATCGCTCTCGCTTTCCAAGGCACTCTCGGCAATTTCGCAGCGGGCGTGATGCTGCTCGTGTTTCGGCCCTTCAAGGTCGGGGATTACGTCGAGGTGAATGGCGAGACCGGGACCTGCGAGCACATCGATCTGTTCACCTGCGAGTTTCGGACGCTCGACAACCGCAGGCTGATCGTCCCGAACGGCTCGGTGTTCGGAAACACGATCACGAACTACACGGGATACGAGGTGCGTCGCGTCGATATCGACGTGGGCGCCGAGTATTCCGCGGACGTCGACGCTACCCGCGCAGCGCTCGAAAAAGCGGCTGCAAAGGTCGAAGGCAAGCTCACCGATCCACCCCCTCAGGTATTCCTGAAGGGGCTGGGCGATTCGTCGATCGATTGGCAGGTTCGTGTTTGGTGCAAGACACCGGACTACTGGGATGTTTGGCAGGCTACGGTTCGTGCAACCAAGCTGGCGCTCGACGAAGCCGGCATCGGGATTCCATTCCCCGCAGCGGGACGTGCACTTCGACGAGGCTGTCGTCAAAGCGTTGTCCAACTAGTGTGCGGATCTTTTTCCCTCGCACACTAGGTTTCTGGCGTTGCTGCGCTCACCGGAGTGAGGATACGACGGTCGCGCCAAGTGGTGGCGCCGATACCGTGACCGTATCGAGGAGCTCGAAAGTCGCTCCGCTCCCGTCATACAAGCGCACCCCTTCGGTGCTGATAGGAATCAACAACAGCTCGCTGTCGGGGTCGTAGGCGCCTTGCCCGATTTTGAATGAGCCAGGGGATGTCGAAGAGCAACGATTGATCGCCGGTCTCTACGTTGAGGACGTACGCCTCGTCGGTCGTGGTCGCAGCATCGCCATTTGCGACCGCGATCGTTTCCCTGTCGTTGAACGGAACGAGATTGGCGATCGAGTTGGCTGCGCCGGGATCACTCGACGGAAGCCACGAGCGGACGATCGACGCAACGCCGTCTTGATCAACTTCGATGACGAACACGCCTGCCGTCATCCGTTGCTCAGCCGGGTCAAACGTCGGTGAGGCACCCAGGCAAGAGACATAGGCTCGATCGTCGACGCCTGGGATCGGCACAACCGTCCCGCAGTTCTTCACGCCCGGGAGCGAAAAGCCTGTCCCTTCGCCGGTTGCGATCTCGACGATGACGACTTTTGCGGGCATCGCGCGAGGAAGTTTTCGCCGAATCCATCGAGCCCGACCAACAGGAAATCCCCCAGCCGCACCAATCGATTGGGCCTCGCGTACACGGTGACCCCATCGATCTGCTCATTGAACGACGAGAAATCGATTCGCCCGCCCGTGAGCGTCATGGTCGACGGATCGAACTCGAATAGATCGTTTCCGGCCACGTCGGGCTCGGGCGCTTCCTCGAAGCTGGGCTGATGGCGCGTTATCCATGCCGAGCTGTCGCTCAGGAACACGCAGTCTTGGGGATTGGACGAAAACGCGGCCACGCCGCTCGTGCCTTGTGTGCGCATCTGTCCGTAGAGCCCGCCGGTCGCCATTTCGAAGCGCGAGATGACGTCGGTGTTCAACCGATCGATGACGACCAGGGTGCCGTCGCCCAACTGCTTGGTGGGAAACGCGACATCGCCCGACAACGCCGCAACGAGTATCGGCGATGTGCTTCCAGACGTAAGCCATTCATCGGCGAGGACATCACCATCTTCGTCGAGCAGGCTGATCGCGCTCGAAGTGAAAGCGAGGTCGACGCTCAACACAGCGAATGCAGGATCGCCATCAACCGGGTCGAGAACTTGCGGCGGATTCGAACCACTCCCACTTCCGCAGCCGGCCACCGCCGAAACGAGCACAGCTGCGCACTTCCACAAATAGATCTTCTTCATGATAGGCCTCCCATCCCCGAGGGGGTTGGCTTTGCACACCATGGATAGGTCTCCGGGCTCGCGACCTTGGTTCCGATCCCCTTCCCGACCGAGATGGTCAGTGGGTTTGTGATCGGCTTTTTGACCGCATACCGTGGCGGGTCCGCGTCGGCCTTTCACCGACTTCCCTTTTCGGGGACTGCTATCGCAGCTCCCTATCGCCAGCATCCACCGGGATGCTTTTGACCCATGATGGCAGCGATGCTGCGATCAGCAGGCGCTCGTGTCAAACTGTGAACGTGAGGGTTGTTGGGATCGCGTGCGTTTGCGTGCTGCTGGCAGCAAGCGCCTCTGCGCAAGTCGACACGGGCGGCGAGGATCTTGCCGGCCCCGACGAGGAAGCGGTCGGCGAGATCCCCCGCAACAAGACGACAGCAGAACGAATCTCGTCACCGAACCCGACCACCGAAGGCGTGCCATGGAGCTTCCCGCTTTTTTGGGACCAGACTTTGTCGATTCGAAGCTTCAACGAGAGCTCACAGCTGACCCACAGCCCCAACTACACCTGGTGGTTCACGATTGCCCCGCGATGGATCTTCAATCCGGAGCATTCGATCGGCTTGAACGCCACGGTGAGCATCGAATGGACCGACTCGGCTTCCGAAGAGTTCAACCGCGCTGGCTTCTACAGTCGCGAAGCGTTGTGGGAGGACCTACGGCTGGACTATCTCTTCTCGATCCCCGGGCGGCCAGCGGGCTTCATGTTCTTCGTCGCCGCAGACCTGCGTCTACCCACTTCGAAGTTCAGCCGGTCTAGGCAACGTTACTTCTCTCCGGGAGTTCGTTTCACGGCAGTGCGACCGTTCAAGGTAATGCAAGGGATGCAACTCGGAGTGACCACCGCGTTCTGGGGTTGGTTCGCCGGATCGAACGTCGTTCTCGCGCCGAGCGAGGTCACTCCTTGTCGCATCGCGCCGGGTCCGGGTGGAATCGCCACCGTCGACACGTGCGGGGGCGCGACTGCTTCCATCAAAACGACCACGCGGCTATCAGCATTCTGGACCTTCGTCCCAGTCGACAGGCTCGCACTCGGGCTGAGCTACACGGCGCTCTGGGCGCGAGCGAACGACCTTGCAGTTGGCTGTGTCTCGACTGCGACCGGCGAGGTATGCATCGACGACGGAAGCCCCAACAACCATTGGAGGAGCTTTTCCAACTTCCGCGCCATCGTCGGGTACGACATCAAGCGCTGGCTCACGATCGCCCTGAGCTACGACGTATGGGCGCAGCACCCAGACTCGGATGGCGGACGCGAGAACCCCTTCTACAACGAAAATAGCCGACTGATCTTTAGCCTGACCTTCCGCACCGATGGCCTCTACGCCAGCATGCGCGACAAGCGAATAGAGTCGGCGGCCTCAGGCGCAGGGGTCGAGGAGCTCTGAAACGGCGGGGCGCGCCGCAGCGAGGCTGGCGCCCATGCTGACCACACCCAGCGGATCCAAATCGAACCGCGGCCGCTTCCCGAAATAGGACTCGACATACCTGCGGAGGCCCGGCAAGAGCGTACTACCCCCTGCCATGAACACGGCTTCGATCTCTCGCGCCTTCACACCGGCGTTCGCAAGCACTTCATCGCAGATTACGAAGGTTCGACGAACGAGATCCAAGGTGAGTTGCTGGACTTCGTCGCGCGTGATCTGAATCACACCACAACTCTCTGGCGCCGCAGGATCGACGCTCGGAATCGCGATCGCCGCTTCTTCGGATTCGCTTAGCTCGCACTTGGCGAGCTCGCATGCGCTCACCAAGCGGTCGAACGTCACTGCGTCATTGGTCAGATCCCAACAGTCTCGCGCGAGGGTTCGGTCGGCGACATAGATCGCGATCGTCCGGTCGACGTCATCGCCGCCGAGGTAGGGATCCCCGCCATGCCCCACGACGTGGAACGGGTACTGACTGCAGTCGACGACCGCAGCATCGAAGGTGCCGCCCCCGAGGTCGTAGACAAAGGCGTACTTCAGGCTGCTCCGGTTGAGATAGGCGAGCGCTGTCGCGATGGGCTCTTCGACGACCCGAACGGATGCGAAATCCGTCTTGGCCACCGCTTGCGATGTCGCGTCACGACGCTCTTTTTCGAAGCCCACAGGGGCCGTCACCACAGCGTGCACGTCCTGCACTGGACAATGCGTGAGCTTGCAGAGGCCACCGATGATCTCTCCGCCGACGTCGACAGGGCTCACCAAGCCAGCTCGCGTGTGAAAGATGACCCCGCCGTCGGGGGTTTCCAGCAAATCGTAGGGATAGTGGTCGCGAAACTGGGTCGCGTAGGACGAATGCCAGCGAGCGCCGATGACACGTTTCGCAGAAAGGATTGTGTTTTTAGGGTCCATCGCGCGGCGCCGGCGGGCTGGTTTTCCGATGAGGGTTGACCCGTTCGGCAGGAAGGCAACGACGGAAGGCATGATGCACCCGCCACCCTCGATGCGGAGGGCTTCGAAGTTGCGGGCGATCACGGTATTCGTGGTACCAAGATCGATTCCGACTGTCTGCTTCCTACGGGTAGACACGGAGCGACGAAGTGGGGGGGCTGTAAAATTGGTGAGGTCCATCGGCACTGGCCTCTAGGAATCAAGCAAGCTACGTGATTCTGGCGCCGACCGCCACAGAGACTTCGTCGGCTGGACCGACCGGGGCCCGTCACCTAGAGTGAAACACGTTCTAGTCGGAGTCGCAATCGGATGCCCGCGGACTTTCACAAACTTCAAATATCTGGAATCATTCAGGAAACACACGATACGCGGTCCTATGTCCTCGATGTCCCCGAATCGCTGAAAGAGGAGTTCCGCTATCGAGCTGGGCAATTTCTGACGTTCGAGGTCCCGTGGAATGGGATGGAGCTGCACCGGTGCTACTCGCTTTCGAGCGCGCCGGAGACCGATCCGTGGCCGAAAGTGACGGTGAAGCGGGTCGACGAGGGTCGCGTTTCAAACTGGTTCAATGATGAGCTCCGGGTCGGCGATACGATCGCCGTGCAGCCCCCCGAGGGTCGCTTCGTGTTGCGTACCGACGAGGGAGACCATGGAATTGCCCTATTCGGCGCCGGAAGCGGGGTGACGCCGATCATCGCAATCCTAAAGTCCGCCCTCCGGACCACCGATCGCGATGTGAAGCTCATCTATGCGAACCGCGACAAAGACTCGATCATCTTCAAAGACGAGCTCGACCTGTGGCTCGCCGAGTTTCCGAAGCGCCTCGAAGTCGTTCATCACCTCGACAGCGAGAGCGGGTTCATGGGCGTTACCGACGTCCAAGAGCACCTTCGTGGCTGGGAGGATGCGGAGTTCTTCGTGTGCGGCCCAACCGAATACATGGACACCGTCGAGGAGGCGTTCAAAGCCTCGGGGATCGACGCGAGGCAAACGAAATTCGAGCGCTTCAACTCACTCCCCGACCCCGATCGACGACCGGAGTCCGGCGAGACCGTGCCCGAGCAGTCGGACGATGAGATTCCGCACTCCTTCAAGATGCTGCTCGAGGGCCAGAGCCACGAAGTCCCCTACGAGAAGGGCGCTACTTTGCTCGATGCCGCGGTGAGGGCCGGTCATAAGCCACCGTCTTCGTGTGAAGACGGCTATTGCGGATGTTGCATGGCTCTGTTGAACAGCGGCAAAGTCAGCATGGCCAACCACGATGCACTCGAGCCAAGCGACATCGAGCGCGGCTGGGTCCTGGCCTGCCAATCCCGCCCCTCGAGCCGAGAACCAATCGAAATAGACTTCGACGCACAGTACTAGCCCTGAGTCCATGCGGGGCCGTTGCCCCGGTCTTTGCGCGTGCGTTTGTTGCGGTGATCGGGGTCGTACTTCTCGAGGGCGGCGGCGTATTGCTCGAACTGTTCGAGGCCTAGCTTCTCGGCCCAGTAGTCTTCTTCCATCGACCATTGGTCGTTCCCGGCGTACTGGAGCACCGTGAGGCCGGGGAAGTCCATCTTGCCCTCGCCGCTCGGATGATCACGGCGATTGATCATACGGAAAACGACTCGGCCACTCGGGTCGACCTCGTGCCAATCGTAGACGCCGTAGATCTCGCCGTACTGCTCCATCAACGGGACGATCCAGTTTCGAACGGTCTCACGCCCATGCATGGTACCGAGTACGCGCTCGTAGTAGACGACGTCTTCCGTGAAGAGATCCGCCCAAGCATTCCAGTCCTCGCGAACCATCCCGGTATGCCAAAACTTGCGGAACGCTTCTTCGATCTCTTCGATGTCGAAGGCCACCATTACTCGGCGGCCTGTTGCTCCTCGGGCCACGAGTAGAACTGGGTGCACCAGCGTCGGAAGATGCCGATCGGCCCATCTCCGTCGCAAAGCAGGGGCTTCTCGTACTGGACCTTGTGTTCCCAAATCGGAATGTCCTGCTCGAGTTGGCGGCTGACTTCTGCGACGAACGCCTTTCCGACGCCACGCGCCATGTCGGCCCCGCCAGTCTTTTTCACGCAGAAATTGAATCGCAGGTGGATGTTGTCCGCATCGACCGGCGTCGTAGCCGCGACGTTGAGCGTCTCGACGATGCCTTTGAATCGCACGATGGAAAGACCAAACCCAAAGTTGACGCTCTCGATCGAGCCGTCCACGGTGCCGCGCGGGGTCTCCATGCCAGCGCCCGAGTAGACGCGGAGAATGTGCCCATCCACCGACGCTTCCGATTGCGGCATGTTGGTGGTGCCATGAAGGTAACGGAAGTGCGCGGAGTCGACGGCGTTCTCGGCCATCTCCTGATTTTGGGTACGAATCTTCCATTGGCGTTCTTCGAACTCGGTCCACTCTTCGTTTCGCACGCCATCCTTGGTTCCCCATTCGGGAATCTCGTCCGGGATCTCCCACTCTGGCGGCTCACCCTTCGCGTGGTGCCAAACCAAAACCATGTTGGCGAGCTCTCTGGTGTGCCAAGTGGGAACGGTGGCTTTGCGCGGCACGTGCTTCGCGTATGGGACCGCCGTGCAACGACCGTCCGTCCCAAACTGCCAGGCGTGAAACGGACACTCGATCGAGTTGCCCTTCACTTGCCCCCCGTGCCCAAGGTGTGCACCGAGGTGCGGGCAGAACGCATCGAGCACCGACAGCTCGCCCTCTTCGGAGCGCCAGATGACGAGGTCCTTGCCGAAGTACCTGAGCGGTTTCACGTCGCCGGGTTTGATCTCGTTCGAGTACGCGATCTGGAACCAGCCATTGGGAATGGGAGGGGTGAAGAACCGGTCTTGCATTTAGCAAAAATAGAACGTGTTTCACTTTTTTCAAGCGAAAACTTCGTTCAATCGCTATTTCCATAATGATATCACTCGAATTCACGGGGATGATAGTCTCGGCGCTCGGAGGCAGGCATGGCAACGATCGATGTGGGCGCGAGCGCCCCGGACTTCACCAAGACGACGCAAAGCGGCGACACCATCACGTTGTCTCAGTTTCGAGGCGAGAAGACCGTGGTGCTCTACTTCTATCCCAAAGACGAGACGCCCGGTTGCACGGCGGAAGCATGCAGCTTTCGCGACAGCTTCGAAGACTTCGTCGAAGCGGGTGCCGTGGTCATCGGGGTGAGCCAGGACAGCGAAAAGAGTCATCGAAGCTTTGCGGAGCACCACCGCCTGCCGTTCTTGCTGGTGAGCGACCGCGACAAAGCGCTGCAAAAGGCCTATGGCGTGCCCAAGACGATGGGTTTGCTTCCCGGACGGGTGACGTTCGTGATCGACCGCAACGGGGCCGTGCAGCACGTGTTCAACTCACAACTCAACGCGAAGAAGCACGTGCGCGAGGCCCTCGACGTCGTCAAGCGACTCGGCGCCTAGAGCGCGAAACGAGGACGAGCAGAAGCGCGGCTGCCCAGACGGCACCAAAACCGCCCGAGGTACGGGAAGCGTGGCAACCCGACGAACCGGCAGGCACCGGCGTGGCGCCTGGGACGTTGCCGTCAATGGGGGGAGACTTGATTCCGCAGGGCTCTCCGTCGCACGAGGTCTTTTCGCAAAGACTGTCGCCGCCCCACCCCTGCTCGCATAGCTGCGCGACAACCGGTGCGAAGTAGTGGATCGCCTCGCCCGCCTGGCTGTCGTCAAAGGTGTTCACACGATTACACTCCTCGTCGGGCGAAAGGACGTAGTCAGGCGCCCTGCCGGCCACGAGAATCCCAGCGAGCTCATCGTTGGAGTCGAATGTGGCACTCCCCGAGTGGCCTGCGAACGCATCGGGATTCGCGACGAAGTAATCGAGGGTCTCGGTGCGAGGATCGGCAATCGTCCCCCCCGAGTCGATCTTCGCGGGAAGGCCGCTGCCGAATCCGATCATCGTGATCGGCTCCTGTTCCACCAAAGGAGTCGTGGCGGGACGAACGGCGACCGGCTGGTGGTCTCCGGTGACGGGACGATCGAGTTGAATGACCGCAAAGTCGGGCGTGAGGGCGTCGTCGGTCGTCTCGTCGCGGAGCGCGATCTGCTTGCAGTGGTAGACGTCGTCATCCTCGATGCTCGCGAGCAGCGTCGGACCATCGAGGTAGTAATTGAAGACGAAGCTCTTCCTCTCGCACTCGGCCTGCGTCCGAACGCAGTGACCCGCGGTCAAGACGAGATCATCATGAATCAACACCCCCGAGCAAATCGCCGCGGTCGGTTGGTTCGTGAAGCGCTCGTCGTCGCAGAGGCCCTTTGATTGTTGAAGCGTGAGCGCAGAGATGACGTACCGGCCGTCAGGGCCTTCCTCTAGTTGGTCGCTGTTGATGAGGGCGACGATCGACCGTTGTGCGATCTGCCGGAGCTCATCGCTCGGGTGGTTGTAGACCTCGACACGGTCGTCCGCCCCGTAGACGACGGGGGCCGCGAGCTCGCCGATGAACGCTTGTTCGTCAGCACCACAAGCGACCCCAAAAACAGCAAGCAAGACCAAGCCAGAGCGCACGGGCATACCCTTAGTATCTAAGGCCAAAACGGGCCAAGGGCTACTCGGAGACTCGAACTTGGATGCTGGTGACCAAATCTCCAGTCGCAGTCGCAACATCGGACACGACCACTACGGGCTCGCCGGCCTCGACCACGTTCCGCTCTCGCAGCTTGGCGAGGGCATTGACGATCGTCTTTTCAGGGTCTTTCGAGAGGTTCATGCGAAACGGGACGACCGAACGATTGAGCCAGAGCTTGCGCCGGGTCGTGCTCATGTTCGTGAACGCGTAGATGGCCGCCCGCTTCGGTCGATAGCTTGCAACCAGCTGACCGAACTGCCCACGGCGTGTCATCACGACGATGGCCCGCGCGCCGAGCGAATCCGCGAGCCGGCAAGCGCCTTGCGCGATATGACCGCGCTGTGTAGTAGGTGGCGGACGTTCGAGATAGAAATCGAGACCAGGCCCTTCCTCGATGCGTCGCGCGATCTTGTCGAGAACTTCCACACATCGTACTGGGTGCTGCCCGGCAGCTGTCTCGCCACTCAGCATGATCGCATCGGCCTGCTCGTAGACTGCATTGGCAACGTCGGTTACCTCGGCTCGAGTGGGGACTGGGTTCTCGATCATCGATTCGAGAAGGTGAGTGGCCACGATGATCGGCTTTCCGGCGATCGCGCAAAGGCGCACCATCTCGCGCTGCAAGACGGGGAGCTCCTCGAAGGCTACCTCGACGCCGAGATCGCCGCGGGCCACCATGATCCCGTCGGCCTCCTCGAGGATGGAGTCGAAGTTGTCGACGCCTTCCTGGTTTTCGATCTTGGCGATCAGTCGCTGATGCCCGCCTGCCTCCTCGATGATCTGCCGAACCTCCAAAACGTCTTGGGCGCGTCGGACGAATGACAGAGCAATGAAATCCACGTCTTGCTCGATCGCAAAGGCGATGTCCTCGCGATCCTTTTTCGTGATCGAAGGAAGGTTGACCCGGACCCCAGGAAGATTAACGTGCTTGCGGGAGCCCAGGGTACCGCCGTCGAGGACCCGGCATTTGAGGCGGTGCTCCGAAACCTCCAGCACCTCGAGGTTGATGAGGCCGTTGTCGACGGTGACTCGTTCGCCGACCTCGAGGTCGTTGACCATGTCTTGATAATTGACGTGAACGCTGCGCTCCTCCGCGTCATCGGCAAGAACAGTGAAGTAAAAGACATCGCCTGCAACGAGGTCCAAGCTCTTGGCGAGCTCCCCGGTACGGATCTCCGGACCTTGAAGATCCATCAAGATCGAAATCGGATGGGGCAGCTTTTTGTTGAGGCTCTTGAGATTGCGGATCACCTGCAAGTGCGACGCCTGGTCGCCGTGCGACATATTCAAACGAGCCAAATTCATGCCCGCCCCGGCAAGCGCCAAAAGCGCGTCCCACGATCGCGTGGCGGGTCCGATCGTGCATACGATCTTGGTCAGTCGCGCCGGCCGTCGCTCGGTAGAGGGCTCCATCGCTGCGCGAAGCGTAGCATGGGTCACGCGCGTGAGATTCGGCGTTGGATCCAGACCATCCCAGCGAACAGGAGGAACGCCGAAAGCGGAGCGCCTCCGCGGGATTGAGATGCTGTGCAAGAGCGGATCCGGTCGAGCTCGGCGCCCGGTAGCGCGGTGTACGCCTCGGCGCCAGCGGGCCGAAACGCCACGGGCTCGGTATTGGGAAGCAGACGAGGCGCAAAACGGGCCCCCGCCGTTTGCTCGATCCAGGAAAGATAGGCCGAAAGTAACGTATAGACCCCTCCATCTCCACAGTCGCGCTCTACATCGGAACGGCCGCGAGAAACCAGGCCTACGAGAAAATCGCCGTACTCCGTGGGCACGTAGAAGGGACCACCCGAATCGCCGTAGCACGAGTCTCCCATTTGATCGGGGCGTCGCGTGAGGAGCTCTTCTTGGGCGAGGATATCGATGATGGCATCCGAGATGTAGAGCTCACCCGACAGGTCTTCATCGACGTCGTAGATCCCGTAGCCTGCGACGAAACCGACGTCGCCGTGTCGAACCAGCTTCTCTGCCTCCGTCGGCGACAGCATCGGCGCGTTGGGGATCCCGTCGAACGGGCTCGCCAGAAACAGAAGCGCAATATCGTTTGGCGAACCGATCCCGCCCTGCCCTACGCCCGTACGACTTCGCCCCATGATGAAGTCGTGGTCATATGCCTCGTGCACGCGTAACTCAGTGACTGAGCGAAGCATGGTGCTATCCACCAGTGAGCTCGACAGATGACCCGCAACGACTTGAAGCGAACCAGGCGCAGCTGCCTCGACTCTTCCGGGCTCGGGCTCGATCACGACGCAGTGCGCGGCGGTCGCAACCAGGAGCGGCGAGATCAACGCGCCCGAACAGAAACCGGAGGTCGCGCCGGTCCGTCGGATTTCCACGGTAGCGAAAATCTGTTCAGTTGTGGCGGCCCACCCGCCGACGATCGCGGCACTCGTCGAGTCCACGTCGCCCTCGAAATCGACGCCCCCGCCAGGATCCCCGCAAGCCACCAACGCCCATAAAACGGGCGCAAAGAGGGCCGTGTGTGCCTTCGGGAGACGCATGGGACAAGGTAGGTGGAGGTATCATGGTTGCTTACGGGTTACTAGAGGGGGCTGTTGTCCGAGTTGCCTCAACTGACCTTTTGGTAAGTTGGCCAACGTTTGGGATGCGGAAAACTTGGTTCGTGCGCCGTGCGGACAGAAAGTCGTGCGGGGGGACCACATGGGCCGTCGCGCACGCCGCAAGGAAGAAACACTACGCCGCATCGAAGAGGCCGGTTGGCGGCTCTTCACGACGAATGGGTACGAAGCGACCTCGACGCGCGAGATCGCCGAAGCTGCAGACATCGCCGCTGGAACGCTGTTCAACTACTTCCCAGAGAAACGCAGCCTGCTCATTCACCTGATGCAACGACAGATCGACGGCGCTACTAGCCGTGCCTTCGAGACCATGGTGGCATCGTCGCTCGAGGAGCAACTCACTCACCTGTTCGCTGCGTTGACCCGATGCTACGCGCGGGAGCGTCGCTTGAGCCGAGTGTTCATCAAGGAGCTCTTGTTTACCGACGGGAGTCAACGCGCAGATACGGCAGCTTGGACTTTCGAGCTCGTCAGTCGCGTGGCGGAGCTGATTCGACACGCGCAGCGTAGCGGGGAGCTCGACCCCTCGGTGGATGCGATCAGCGTGGCACAGCAGGTTTTCAGCACGCACTACTTCGGCATGGTCACCTGGCTTGGCGGTACGATCCCATCGCGAACCGCACAAGAAGAGCAATTTCAAACGGCGCTACGCCTGTTGCTCCGCGGCATCCGACGAACCGCGGCTTAGACGCTCGTTGACGTCGCGCACGGCGGCGGCGATCTCGTCTGGCACCTCCTCTTGAAGGAAGTGACCCGCCTGCGTTTCAGTTACGGGTGGATCGCCGAGGAGCGCCTTCGTGCGCTTGAGGGCGCGCGCCAGCACCGGATCGCGTCGCCCCCAGACCATCGCCTTGGGCCCATTGAAACCCCGAACGAACTCTGCGCATTCTTCGAGCGCGGGGATGGAGGGGTGACCCATGCGGTCGACCGCCATGCGCGCCGTTGCGAGTGGTGCGACGCGATCTCGAAAATGCCGGAACGGGTAGCGATACGCGCGCGCGACGTTGCCGCGAATGCTGGACTTGTCGCCCTGCGCAAGATGCAAAGCGGCCTGGGGAAGGGGCAACACGCGGAACACGAAGTCGCTCACCAAAGGTAGATGAGAAAACCGATGAAAGCCGGTCGGCTTGAACCCTGGCGGCGGCGCATCGAGGACGGTGTTGAGAACGACCATGCCCGCGAGGCGCTCCGGTCGCGTGACGAACGGATGGGTACCGAGAGCTCCGCCCCAGTCCTGCACGACGAGAATCACTCCTTGAAGATCGAGCTGGTCGATCAACGAGCCCAGCCAACGGCTGTGATTTCGAATGCGGTGCATGGAGAAGTCTCTTGGCTTGTCGCTCAACCCAAAGCCGATGAGGTCTGGCATGATCACCCGAAGCCCCTGCCCTTGAAGGGCCAGCGCAACCTTGCGATAGAGAAAGCCCCAGGTGGGATTCCCGTGCACCATCAACACCGGCCGCCCGCGTCCCGTCTCCATCACGTGCATGTGAAGGCCATCACCAACAGCAACACGGTACCGAGTGAACGGCACTTCAGCGGCGATCCATTGGGGAAGCTCAGGTGCGGGGAGGCGCTCCACGGCCGGGAGGTTACCGCCCAAGTAGCGACAGCGCCAGCGGCAGCGTTCAGCGGCAGCGTTCAGCGGCAGCGTTCAGCGCCAGCGGCAGTTGATCTCGTCACTCGATAACGCTCGCCTTCCATTTACGAACGATGAAGATCCCCCCTGCGGCGATCGCCACCGCAACGACCACGAGCCAGGGACCGATCTGTTCCCAAGGCCAAGTCGAAACGGGGTGAGCGTCGAGCCAGACACTCGCACGGATACCGAGTAAGGTGGTCAACAACGTGAATGGCGCGACTCCTAGGATGGTGCCAAGCAAGCAAGGCGCTATCTTCACGCGCGAGACGCCGAGCGCGTACTGGACCGTGGGGGTCGTGTAAAACACGAGGCGCAAAAGAAGCACGGTCACGAGCCCGCGCGTATAAAGCCGGTCATCAAACCGCCGCACGCGCTGCGGAAGTCGCTTCTGCACCCAGTCCCTCGCGATGAAGCGGGCAACCAAAAAAGAGAACACACCAGTCCCTACGGTGCCTATCCAGTTCAGAAGGAAGGCGTCCGTCGGGCTCCAGATCAAAGGAGCGCTGAGCAAGAAAAGCAACCCGTTTACTCCGAACGGCTGCAGGCAGGAATACGCCACTACGAAGAGGACCCCTCCCCAAACCCCCGCATTTCGAATCCAAACGCGAATCGCCTGTGGATCTACCTCTTCGTAGCTTCCGCTGGCATAGAACCAAGCAATGAGGCTGACCACGACGGCGACCAGAGCGATCTTCAGTAGGCTTCCCCGATCCACGCCGGCCTATGCTAACCCAGAGACGCCGACACCGGCACCAAAGCCATGACTCGCCGTCGCACCCGTCCCGATACGTCTTCGAAACCGGGCTACGTCACGCCTGAGGGATATCGCCGTTTTGAAGAAGAAGCGGATAGGCTGTGGAACGTCGACCGTCCGAAGATGGCGAAGGCGGTGCAAATCGCTGCGGCGGAGGGCGACCGCTCGGAAAACGCCGAGTATCTGTACAGCAAGCAGCGTCTTGCGGCGATCGATCGACGCCTTCGATTTCTCGGCCAGCGTTTGAAGGCGCTCACGATTGTCGACCAGAAACCCCCGGACGACGGACGCGTCTACTTCGGCTGTTGGGTCACCATCGAGGACGGGGAAGGAACCGAGCTTACATACCGACTCGTCGGTCCCGATGAGATCGACGCGGAGAAAAAGTGGATCAGCATGGACTCTCCGATGGGCAAGTCGCTCATGGGGCGTCACGTCGGCGATGAGGTGACGGTGCAGCGTCCTCGCGGCGAGGCGACCTGCGAAATCGTCGAAGTCCGTAGCACCCCGTAAAGCCGTCGCTCCGCGCCGTCCACGGGGCTTCGCCCCAATGGGCACCGCTTGGAAATGGGGTTGGGCGACCTCGGTTGGTTATAGTTCGCGGGGAGATGGGCATCGCGAGATCACTTCCGAAGCAGTGGCCTGCGGTGGCTTGCGTCGCGCTTGTGATCGTCGCCTACGCACGAGCGCCCTTCGGCGGTTTTGTATGGGACGACGTTCACCTGATTCTCCGTGATCCGAGACTGCAGTCCTGGTCGAGCTTCGTCGACGTGGTGAGCTCGTCGTTCTGGTCGGGATCTCCGTTGACGATCAACGAGTTCTACGCAGCGGTTTACCGCCCCGTGGTGAGCGCCGCCTACCTGGTGGAGATGCAAACATTCGGCGTGAACGCGGTCGGCTTTCACATCGTGAACATCGTGTTGCACATCCTCTGCACGGTCCTTTGTATTCGATGGATCGCGCACCGCATCCCAGCGGTGCCTCCGTTGGCCCTCTTCTTCGCCGGAATGGTGTTCGCGGTGCACCCGAGTCGTGTGGAGACCGTCGCGTGGATCTCCGGATGTGTCGACATGTGGATGGTGTTCTGGCTGCTGCTTGGTCTCGAAGCTTGGCAGGGCCGACGTAGCGTGTTGGCTGGCCTGTTGTTCGCTCTCGCGCTGTTCTCCAAAGAAGTCGCGGTGGTCGTGCCGCTGTTGCTCCTCACCGATCACTTCCTACTTCGACGTGGCGGGCGTATTTGGCGGCCATGGTCGATCTCGACTGCGATCATCGCGTCGGCTTTCGCGTTCCGTATCTGGCTCGTTCCACTCGCAGCCGCCGGTAGGCCGGGGTGGGCCGAGATGCCAGAGCGCGTGCTTTCAACGCTCGGGTATTTCGTGCAACGCGTCGCGTTTCCATGGCCCCAAACGGTTCATCCAGCAGCTCGCGCCTACGATGACATGGGCAACGAGATTTTCGCGCCATGGGCCATCGCGCTCGGCGTCGCGGCACTGTCTTGCATTGCCGTTCTGGCATTCTTGGCCTGGAGACAGAAGGAGAAGTGCCGACCTTGGCTAGCCGATTCGCTCTGGTTCTTCGTCCCACTCGTCCCGACGCTCAACGTCTTGGACATCGACGCCATTGCGCGAGCCTCGGACCGGTTCCTTTACTGGCCACTGATGGGCGTCTGCGCGCTCACGGCACGCGCCATCGCTAGGGCCCTCCCTCGTGGGGTGTCGACCCGTAGAGCAGCAATGGGATTCGCCGCGGGAGTCTCGCTCCTATTCGTCCTAGCTACTGCAATTCACGTGAGCCACTTCAGAACCGACTACACCCTTTGGGCCCACGAATACGAGGTAGACCAAAGCAATACCGAGGCGCTCTGGGCTCTGGCAGGAATCGCAAAGTACGAAGGGTTCTCCGATAGCGCTCACCAGCTGTGCACCGAGGGGTACCAGGCGGCCGACCGCAAGCGGTATCAATGGACCGCAATTCGTTTCGCGCTCTGCCAGCTGGAAACGTCGCTCGACCTCGCAATTCCAGACGACCCCGCGGCCGTGGTCTATGTGCGCGGGGTGTACGACGAGCTCATGGACAAATCCTTGCTGTCAGCCGACCGAGGATCTCTAAAGTTCGACATGCACATCCAAAGCGAGACCCTCAGAGGCCGATTGATGGCCGACCCCAACAACGTGGCGCTTCCGAGAGCACGCGCCCATCTGGTGTCGGGAAACATCGAACAGGCGATCGTGCAGCTCGAACAGATCACGAAATCCTACCCGGCGGCAAGAAACGGTTGGGGCATGCTCATCGCGGCGTACCGCAAGAAGGGCGATGACGACCGAGCATCTGCTGCGGCGATCCATGCCGGACGACTGTTCGGAGAAGAGCTGGATAGGTAGAGCGATGCAAAAGGCCCGCGCGCTGTCCCTGATCTTGCTCTGGGCGGTCATTTTCGCCGTCTTCGGGATCGGGCTGCGCGGCGAGTTCGTGTGGGACGACTTCTCGCTCATCGTAAATAACGCCACCCTGCGCGACCCGAGCCTCCTCGGTGAGCTGCTGACGACGGGGTTCTGGAACATTTCC
>PVMK01140205.1_pt1 | contig 22073 bp, 21 predicted proteins | sample 1853481 | NCBI WGS metagenome assembly PVMK01 (sample SAMN08533507, study PRJNA380276) | Marine sediment metagenome, whole genome shotgun sequencing project.
GGCCCGGTCCGGATCTTTGATACCCGGCAGCTGAATCAGTATCCGCTTTTCTCCCTGGCGGCGGATATCGGGCTCCGCCACGCCGAACTGGTCGATGCGATTGCGGATCGTTTCGAGGGCCTGATCGACCGCCAGTCTTTTCGTATTTTCGGCTTCCGCTGCGGGTATCTCAAGAATTATTGTTGAGGTGCCGTTTTCCGTCCGCGGGGAGCGCTTCAGAAAATCAAAATCCGCTTTTAGAAGCTCGTTAAATTTTTCGAGAATTTGCGGGTCTTGAATTGTTGCGGATATTTTATTTCCATCGATGCGGTTCAGGGAAACTTTGCGAAGCCGCTCTTTTTTGAGCTGGTCCCGGATTTCCTGTGTAATGCGCTCAACCTGGCCCTCCACGGCTTTGGCAGTGTCGACTTCCAGTACCAGGTGCATTCCGCCTTGAAGATCAAGACCCAGGTTTATCTGTTTGTGCGGCCATAAACCCGGTTCAAATGTCGGAATCACATGAATAACTGCTGCGACGATAACCGCAAAGACCCAAATCAGTTTCCATGAAAATTTTTTCAATGGTGCCTTCCTTCTTTTTGGCGGTATTTTATTAACAAGCTAGCGGTGCAAAAACTTTTCACTTCGGTGTCAAACCGTATCTGCAGGTTGCACCGCAATTTAATCTCCAAATAGACAAATGGTTGAACGTTTAAACAGCCATTTCATCGAACCGTTTAACCATTCAACCATTTTACAACCGTAAATCGAATTCGAATTGAACCGACCGTGGATTCTTGGGGGTTATTTTTTTTCCGGTTGCGGCTGGGAAGCTGGCTGAACCATAGCCGACACATTGGAGCGGGCAACTTTTACCCGTACTTTGTCTGCTATTTCTACGGTTAGAGTCGTGTCGTCTATTCCAGTTATGTGACCGTGCAAGCCACCGCTGGTGATGATTCGGTCTCCCTTTTTCAGATTCGATACCATAGTGCGGTGATCCTTTTGCTTTTTTTGCTGGGGTCGGATCAGCAGGAAATAAAAAATAACAAACATCAGGATGATCGGGATAAATCCGCCAAATCCTCCGGCACCTTCTCCGCCGCCTCCACCCAGTGCATATGCAATACCAATCAAAATAATACCTCCTTTATTTGAGATACAAGAAATTCAGCTTTCACTCGCGCCTCAACTATCATGATTGAAGCGCTATCTCGAATCAAAATGAGGATAGATACAGCAATATAAAAATGCTGTCAATATCGAACTTTTAACCCCCAACCCGGACGAGCCGGAACAAATTGCCACAAATGCACCAAGACACAAAGCGAAACGCGTAACTTTTTGGTTAATATTCATCTTTGCGTCTTTGTGTCTTGGTGGCGTAAATGTTTTGCCACATAATGCACAAAAATAATTTCTAAGGACCTAAGGATTTTTTTGGTCGTTAAATATAAACTTGCTGTCTCCCGGTGTCATCGATAGGTCGCCTTCAATTTCGACACTCAGGTTACGCCGTTCTTCCAGCTCGGCAATTTCTTTGCGCTTTTTGTTTAAAAGATATTCGGCGACATTTACCGGTACGACCCCTTTTACGGAGGCGATTCCCGGGTTAAGGGTTTCTAAACTGAGTTTTCTAAGAAAGCCGACTGCGAGGGTCTCTGTGGATGCAACCAGTCCTTTACCCCGGCAGTACCGACAGGGATGATAACTGCCGAATTCAATCGAAGGTCGGATCCGTTGGCGGGACATTTCCAGCATCCCGAATCTTGAAATTTTCCCCACTTTTGTTTTGGCTTTGTCCTCGTTGGCAAAGCTGCGCAGCCGGCGCTCAACTTCTGAACGATGCTTTGGCTCTTTCATATCAATGAAATCAATGACAATGAGGCCGCCCAGGTCTCTTAGCCGGAGCTGACGGGCAGCTTCTTCAGCCGCCTCCAAGTTGGTGAGAAATGCTGTTTTTTCGATCGATTTTTCATGAGTGGATTTGCCGGAGTTTACATCAATGGACACCAGGGCTTCGGTTTGTTCGATGACAATGGATCCCCCCGATTTTAAAGTGACCCGGCTTTCAAATATGGTCGCAATCTGGTTTTCGATTCCAAATTGAGTGAAAATAGGCTTGGCGCCTTTATATAGTTTGACGATTTTATGGTGTTTGCGGGAAATGATTTTGATGAAGTCCAATACTTCCTGGAATACAGCAGGATCATCGATTAGAATTTCGTCCACCTCCGGCGTAAAGTAATCACGGATCGATCTTAGAACGAGGTGTCTTTCCCGATAAAGAAGTGCCGGCGCCGGTTCCTTAATTACGCTTTTTTTGATGTTTTTCCAAAGACGAAGCAGGTATCTTAAATCGCGGGACATGAGGGTTTTGGTGCAGTTTACACCAACGGTCCGGACGATTAGACCGAAACCTTCCGGGGGCTTTAATTTATCCATCAACTCCTTGAGGCGACTGCGCTCATTTTCATCATCGATTTTTCGAGAAACCCCGCGGTTATCACTGCCGGGCATCAACACCAGGTGGCGGCCTGCCAAAGAGATGTAGGATGTCAGCATGGCGCCCTTTTTCATAAACGGCTCCTTGGTGACCTGAACCATAACTTCCTGCCCGCGCTTGACCATCTTTTCTATTGAATGGGCTCCGCCTTCACTTTCTTGAAAATAGTCGCTGTGTATTTCATGGCGCTGTAAAAAGCCGTGCCGCTCGGCACCGTAGTCCACAAAAACCGCCTGAAGGCTTGGCTCGATTCGTGAAATCGTTCCTTTATATATATTGCCCTGGGTGATTTCCCGGGAAGCGCTTTCGATATAAAATTCTTCCAGATTTTTTGCTTTGACCTTGGCGACCCGGCATTCTTCCGGATCAATCGCATTAATAAGGATTTTTATGCTCATAAAGAAATACCTTCCAATTGGCGCGGAGTCCCTAACTGTTGTATGTGCCTGAATATGCAATTGTCAATAACAAGTCAAACGATTTCTCAGCCCAAAATCTACGGCCGTTGAGTCACCATAATTTTGCAACCCGGCCGTCCTTCCGTGGAGTTGACTGACAGTCTTGTTATTGTTATCATTTTGTGGCATGGAAAAATAGGCGGAAATTTTTTCCCTGAGGTTCGGAAATGAGCTTCGGGGAAGTTTTATTTAGTGAACTCGCAATAAGGCAGGTAGCCGTAATGGACGCGAAATACGATCCAAGAAAAATTGAACCCAAATGGCAGGCTTACTGGGAGTCGACCGGACTCTTCAAAGTCAAAGAAGATTCCGGCAAAGAAAAATACTATCTTCTGGTGCTGTTTCCGTATCCTTCCGGGAAGATTCATATTGGACACGTCCGCAACTATACCATTGGCGATGTTGTGGCCCGTTACAAGCGAATGCGCGGGTTTAATGTGTTGCATCCCATGGGCTGGGATGCCTTCGGCATGCCGGCTGAAAACGCCGCCATCGCAAATCATACCCACCCGGCCAAATGGACCTATGCCAATATTGATGCCATGCGTTCCCAGTTGAAAACGCTGGGCTTCTCATATGACTGGGATAGGGAGATTGCGACCTGCCGGCCCGAATACTATCGATGGGAGCAATGGCTCTTTCTCAAAATGTACGCGGAAAAAATGGCCTATCGCAAAGAATCGTTTGTGAACTGGTGTGAGTCCTGCCAGACGGTTCTGGCCAATGAGCAGGTAGAAGCCGGTTTGTGCTGGCGCTGCGGTCAGCAGGTTCGCCAGAAAAAACTGTGGCAATGGTTTTTCCGCACTACAGATTATGCCGACGATCTGCTGGCGCATTCTGATCAGCTGCCCGGGTGGCCGGAAAAAGTAACCACCATGCAGAAAAACTGGATCGGTAAAAGTTTCGGGGCTGAAATTCGCTTTACGGTTGAAGACCGGGATATCGTCATCCCGGTATTTACCACCCGCCACGACACCGTTTGCGGTGCAACCTTTATGTGTCTGGCGCCGGAACATCCGCTGACCGTTGAACTTTGCAAGGCAACGCCCCAGGAAAAACAGGTGATGGAGTTTGTTGATCGCATGTCGCTGCAGGACCGATCCGACAAAGCTGTGGAAGGCTATGAAAAAGAAGGGGTATTTCTCGGTGTCCATTGCATTAATCCCTTAAACGGCGCCCGCATGCCGATTTATACGGCCAACTTTGCCCTGATGGAATACGGGACCGGTGCGGTAATGGCCGTACCGGCACATGATCAACGTGATTTTGATTTTGCCAAAAAATACGGTTTGGACATTATCGTTGTCGTCAAACCCCCGGATGAAGACCTGGATTCGGAAAAGTTGTCTGAAGCCTATGTTGGTGAAGGCATTATGGTAAATTCCGGTCAATTTGACGGCCTGGATAATAAAACGGCGATGGAAGAAATTGCCGGTTTTCTGGAGAAAAAAAATCGGGGTCAAAAAGAAATCAGTTTTCGAATGCGGGATTGGGGCATTTCAAGGCAACGCTACTGGGGCGCTCCGATCCCCATTGTTTATTGCGACACCTGCGGCGTTGTGCCGGTTCCGGAAGAGGATCTTCCGGTCGTGCTGCCGGAAGATGTTGAGTTGCAGGAAGGCGGCAAGTCTCCTTTGCCCCAGCTGGATTCCTTTGTAAAGGTGGACTGTCCCCGATGCGATAGCCCGAATGCGCGTCGTGAGACCGACACCATGGATACATTTGTCGAATCATCCTGGTATTTCGACCGCTATTGCAGTCCGGATTTTGACCGGGGCATGTTTGATTCCAAGGCGGTGGATTACTGGATGCCGGTTGATCAGTATATCGGCGGTGTTGAGCACGCCATTTTGCACCTGCTTTACTCCCGGTACTATACCCGTGTTCTACACGACCAGGGACTGGTCAATTTTAAAGAACCGTTCACGCGGTTGTTGACCCAGGGGATGGTCTGCCAAGAAACCGTTTCCTGTCCCAAACATGGCTATCTGCTTCCCGAGGAAGTCAAAATTGTCGACGCCAATCGTTACTGCACCCATTGTGACGAGCCCGCGGCCGTGGGCCGTGTTGAAAAGATGTCCAAATCCAAAAAGAATGTCATCGATCCGAACACTCTTCTGGAAAAATACGGGGCGGATACCACCCGCTTTTTTTGCCTGTTTGCCGCACCGCCTGAACGGGATCTGGAATGGAGCGAGCAGGGAGTTGAAGGCGGTTTCCGCTTTTTAAACAGAGTGTGGCGCCTGACGACCGGGTGGATGGATCGGGTAAAGGATGCGGCTCCTTTTGACGGCAGCCCCGCCGCTCTGGACGGTGCCGTAAGGGATCTTTATAAAAAAACGCACCAAACCATAATGAAGGTTACCCGGGACATCGAGGATCGCTACCATTTTAATACGGCCATTAGTGCCGTTATGGAGCTGTTTAACACGATGTCCGCCATCGAAGAAACCGAGAGCAATCCGCAACAGATTCCGGTGATGCGATTTGCCATAGAAGCCTTAGCACTGCTGATGTCACCAATCGTACCGCATTTTACCGAAGAACTGTGGGAAGCGCTGGGCAATACCTCCAGTATTTTGCTGGCGCCGTGGCCTTTTTATCTGGAAGAGGCCCTCGAGAAGGATGACCTGTTAATTGTGATTCAGGTCAACGGCAAGCTGAGAAGCAAGTTTTCAGTGGCGACTGATGCCGATGAAGAGACCATCAAACAGATCGCTCTTGAAGATGAACGTATAAAGAAATTTATAGATGGCAGAGTGATAAAAAAGGTTATTTACGTCAAGCGGAAGCTGGTCAATATTGTGGTCTAGGGTTCAGAAGTCAGCAAACAGAAAACAGAGAACAGAAAATAGAAGTTTGGTAACGTTTTTTATCTTCCCGTTTTTATCATCTGTCTTCTGTCGTCTGACATCTGACTTCTAAAGACTGACACTTTGGAGGTGGGTTTGAACAAAAGCAAGTTCAGCGTAATAATCATTTTAATTGCAGTGCTGGGTGGTGCCTGCGGGTACCGCTTTGCGGAAGAGGGTGGATTTCCGGGAGATACCGAGCGTCTTTTCGTAAAAGTTCTGGAAAACAAAACGCAGGAGACCGGTGTTGAAAACATTGTAAGCGCCGCGCTTTTATCCGAACTGACCTTGCGCAAAACCGATGAACTGGCGAGTGGCATCGATGATGCTGATGTCGTCTTAAGCGGCGTTGTCAACCGGGTAACCATAAGGACGATATCTGTCAGCAAACCGGATGTAGCCGGTGAGCGGCGGGTTACCGTTACGGTTGATTTGAAATTGATCCAAAAAGACGGCAGTATTGTATGGACTGCCAAAGGTCTTTCGGATTTTGAAGAGTACATTGTGGATACGGATACGGAACGGACGGACACAAACCGGAGGAATGCAATAAGGGTGCTTTCGAAACGCATCGCCGAAAGAACTGTCAATCGGTTTAGCGATGATTTCTAAAACCCATCTCAAAAATGCGTCTAAGTGCCCATGGCGGTGTTGCGGATCGGCTCAAAATGCTCACATACTACCGTGTATGCTCCGCTTTTTCGCCGAACCGCGCCTTGCCATGAACCCTGATCCACATTTTTGAGATGAGTTTTAGCTACGGGTGAGCGATGAGCGATGCTTAAAAAACGACAATCGCGTTCACCAGCCTGGAGAGGCGGGATATCTTTCGGGCAGCGGTTTTTTTGTGAATCACACCTTTTTTGAGCGCTTTGTCAATAATGGATTGAGCCGCATTCAGTTTAGCCAAGGCTTCTTCCTTGCCGCTTCACCGGATGCCAGGCGAACTTCTTTGGTTGCGTGCTTTATTCTGGTTTTCACCGCTTTGTTGCGAACCCGCCGTTTCTCGTTTTGACGGGCGCGTTTTTCAGCTGATTTATGATTTGCCAAGGTACCGACTCCTTTTTCCAAATAATAAACGATTACTAATATAGAACGAAATCTAAGATGTCAAGAAGTTTTCTTCAAATTTAGCTATGTCCGAAAAATCCCAGGTGATTAAGGCAGCCGGCGTCGTTGGGGCTGCGACGTTACTCAGCCGCACTCTGGGCTATATTCGCGATGCGGCCATCGCCTGGTATTTTGGCGCCGGTTTGAATTCAGATGCATTTATTGCGGCGTTCAGGATACCCAACCTTCTCAGAAAGCTTTTAGGAGAAGGATCCATCAGTAATGCTTTTGTGCCCGTATTGACGGACTATCTTGCAAAAGACGGCAAGGATGAAGCCTTTAGACTTGCAAGATCTGCCCTTTGGGTATTGTCCATCATACTGGTGGCTGTTTCCATATGCGGCATAATCCTATCCCCCCTGATCGTAAAAATCATTGCCCCCGGATTCATTGACTCACCCGGGAAAATATCCCTCACCATTATCCTTACGCGCATTATGTTCCCCTATATTTTTTTTATCGGTTTGGTGGCATTATGCATGGGGATCCTAAATGTATTCGGACACTTTGCAGCTCCTGCCCTGGCGCCGGTTTTGCTGAACCTGGCGATGATTGGTTCGGTATTTTTCCTGTGCCCGCACCTTTCGAAACCGGTACTGGGGCTTGCCGTCGGTGTGATGGCAGGCGGAATTCTACAACTTGCGCTTCAGCTCCCCGCTCTGGTCAGAAAAGGATTCATTTTCCGGCAGAAAACGAAAATCTTTCATCCCGGTTTAAGAAAAATCGGTCAGCTATTGCCGCCGGTTATCCTCGGTGGAGCCGTCTACCAGATCAACGTTCTGGTTGGAACACTTCTGGGATCCTTCTTACAGGAGGGCAGTGTAACGGTTCTATATTTTGCGGATCGTCTGGTTCAGTTTCCCCTCGGTATTTTCGCTATTGCTGCGGCAACGGCTGTTTTACCCAGTCTATCCCGGCAGGCAACCCTGGGGGATGTTGAAGCTTTAAAAGATACCTTTGGCTATGCCGTAAGATTAACGCTATTTTTGACCATTCCGTCCATGGTGGGTTTAATCATTTTAAGAGAGCCGATCATCACCCTATTATTTCAGAGAGGCGAATTCAGTTTGCAGGCGGCTCGGTTGACTGCCAGGACGCTTTTATACTATGCTATAGGTCTATGGGCCTTTTCGGCAGTCCGGATCGTTGCCGCAACTTTTTTCGCGCTCAAAGATACGCGTACGCCGATGATTATGGCGACGGTTTCCATCCTGGCCAATATTGTGCTGGGAATCGTTTTAATGAGACCGCTGGACCTCGGCGGGCTCGCGCTGGCGACATCGCTTGCGTCCGTTTTGAACCTTGGGCTGCTTGTGCATGCCTTGCGCAGGAAGCTCGGCTCCCTGGGATGGAGACGCATTGCGCAATCTGCCTGTAAGACACTGGGCAGTGCTGCAATCATGGGCACTGTTGTCTGGGCTGTTGCGCGGCTGCTCATTCCGACTGAAGAAGGTAAATTCACCGAGTTGGTTGCGGGATTGGTGGTCTGTGTGATGATCGGCCTGATCGTTTTCGGGGCCTGCTCGTACATAGTCAAAAGTCCGGAATTTGCGAATGTGGTTGCCGAAGTTAAAAAGGGAATAGGAAAAAAATGACGAGAAAGCAAGGTGTCTTCTTATCCATCGCCGTTGTGCTGCTGTTCTCACTGCTATTTTTTATCATCTTCGGTGAGCATGGTTTAATAGATTTAAATACCTTTAAAACTGAAAGGGATCAGCTGGCTGAAAAAAGTGAACAGCTGACTCGCAAGAATCTCTCCTTGAGTGTTGCAATCGATCGGTTAAAGCATGATCCGAAATATATTGAAAATGTCGCACGACAGGAATTGGGTATGGTCGCAGAAGATGAGCTGATTCTGAAACCTCAAGGTTTGCCGGAACCATAGGCGTTATACCGGTTGTCATAAATATGTTCCGTTTGCCAGATTCGCTAACAAGGGAAAATGTAATGTGTAACAGCTTAAAATTATTACAAACATGACAACCGCTATCGGAACGTTATTTTGACAAACGCTCTATAATCCTTTTACAATTACTTATCCGCAGATTTCGCAGATTTCACAGATTACATTCAGGTAAGAAAAAGATGGAAAAAGAAACCGACTTTTATACGGGCACAATGGCAAAAGTTTATGCTGACCAGGGACACTGGGATAAGGCTGCTGAAATATATCGCCATTTACTGCGACTGGAACCCGAGCGGATTGATTACCTCGAGGCTCTGGCGGAGGCGGAAAGAAAGTTAAATACAACCGGCAACCGGCCGGTTGAGGATTTGGCGCTCTTATTCCACCAATGGATTGATCTGATGCTCAAGTATAAAAATTTACAGAAGTTACGCCGGCTGAAAACTTAGATCTTCAGAGATGAATTTCTAAAACACAAAAGAGAATTGATCATTCTTCACAATTTACTCTTTCGTGTTTTGGTTCGAGGCCTTTTCTTTTGGATAGAAAACGGCCTTAACCCGCTTCTGCGGGCTACTTTCAACCTTTATTTGCCCATTTTTTCGATTAACCGTAATTTTTGATCCGGTTAAAATATTTTTCCCGCTCGTCACTGTCGAATTTTCACCGATGAGAACAAGGACCCGCGTATCCAGGTCGTATTCAACCCGATCGGTTTCGGCCTTGTATTTTTCAGATGATACCACCACATTGCCGCTGGCGACAATCCGTTTTATTAACTCCTGGCTGCCGGTTTGTTCTTCATTGCGATCCGCATTATCTTTATAATAAATTCGGAGGCGCTCTGAAGTAATCACAAGATTTCCCTGACTGGCCCGCACATCTCCCACAAATTCCGCAAACTTTTCCGCATTGTTGGTGATCAATTTATCGGCAACGATCTGAATCTGCTCATCGGTCTGATTTGCGTCCTGTTCTTTTGGCGCCTCTCCGGCAAATACCCAGGATGATAAAAGTACAGTGGTAAACGTAAAAAGCGTAACTCGAATCCAAAACGGCCGGTATTTTACCGGTTGGCCTAATCGAAATGTTTTCACGATATCTCCTCGGGCCGGGCCGTGTTCATCAGTTCCATATCATGCTGCTTTAATCTTCAATATTTCCCGTTTTTTGGTATTCCTTTTGAATGCGCTTGAGCATATCAAAGAGCTCTTCTTTGGAAAATAGGCCCTTTTCAATTAGCAGCTGGGCAATGGCATCCAGTTGCATGGAATTGGCCATCAAAAGATCCTGGATCGTCGCAATTTCATTTGAATCACTCGGGTCCACCACGATCATATCGCCGTCTTCCAATTCGGTTCTTCTGTCTTTGCCGCTTCGCCTTTCAGGGCCGTCATGAGGTGCAATAATCCACCTGCGATCTAATCCCGAACGCCTGTTGTCACTTTTAGGACTTGGTTTCTTCGCATCAGCCATAATACAAGGTCCTTCTACAAGTTAGGGGCTTCGCCCCAATTTAATTTTACCCCCCTGCTTTTCATTTTGTTTACGATCAATTAGGGTGTAAGATTTCCACAAATAGATGAATTAGAGATGGTTTCTATATAATACAATTGCAAAGGATGGTCAATGCAGTACCGACTTGTCGTTCTCCGGCCTGAATCGTCCTCCTGGGGCCTTGAGTTGTCGTTTTCCGGCTTAATCTGGCAAGGCTTGCCTGCCTCCGGCATGGGCTTGTCTGCCTCCGGCATGACTCCTTTGCCTGGTTTGTCAAAATTGTGGGTGTGCTGCAACCGTTCTTTTCTCTGATTGAATTACGAAACGCATAAAATCATAGGCGTCCCCATCTAACAAGATTTTTTAGTCCGCCTTGCCTTTTTGGATGAGGAATGTCAGTTGAAGGCCGCAACGTTGGCTGGCGGAATAAGAGCAAATAATTAATTTCGAATAGGAGGTCATTATGTCAAAAAATGAATTAGCGGCTAACGGCTGGACAATCTCGGCCGAAACCAGACAACAGGGGCATTCAGGTCTTATGGGTGAAAAAGGATCGAACAATGCGATTGTTAACATCGGTACGGGTCAGTCCGGCAAATCAATAATTATGCTAACGCTGGCCCCGAAGCAATAATCTCATTATTTTTTGATCGTGCGGAATCCATGTTGGTATCCAAACAATCAGGCGAATGCATATCGCTTATGAGATATCAAAGGTTTTTGGACAGGCATAATTTTGAATCTCTGTTGGAGGTATCAACGGTGCCGGTCACCTGCGCCAAAAGCGTCATTCGACATAGTAACGCAGAATTCACCGGCGCGATTAACGTCCGGTGAAATGTCTTGTTATATCATTGCTTTTTTTCTTTATTGTATTTTTTAATCTCTGAAATCAGTTCTTTTGTGTCAAAATAAACCTCATTTCTACGGATTTTCCCATCGCTATTAAATTGAACAAAGCATACTCCGATACATTCAACATTTTTGGGACCAACAGGCATCAAAGCATGCCATTTGTTCAAGAATCCATCTTCCATTGGAATACCCTCAATTTGGGTCCATACCCAATTTGGATTATTTGATAGTAACTTATTGAAATATGATCTTAATTCTTCTTTTCCTTTAACGCCATTCGGTATAGCTGGATCTATATAAAATGCATCATCAGAATAAAAACTTAATAGTTTTTCAGGATCATTACCTGTCCAGGCGGGTAGCCATTTTGATGCAAACTCTTTAGCTTGCTCTTTTGACATCATATTCATAATACTTCCTTCTTTTTTTAAAAAAACTAAAGCCTTTTATAATAAACGTACAATTCTATAAATTTTTGGAAAGCTTTGTAATAGGCGCATCCAATACAAAATTTGAAATATATATCCCATTATTTTTTGTCTCTTTTAGGTGCGAATTATCATACTTGTCGAGTTTTCCTGTTATGTACGGATTTCACTTATCGGATAGATGGAATGTTTTGCCAAATCCAAATATCAGCCGGGTGGTGATATTGAGAATACCACAGGTTGGCCTTGATTACAGGTATCCTAAATATCACAACTTTTCAAACCGGTCTTTTTTTGCTGATATGTTGGATATCTGTAACGACAAGCTCACCGGCGCAAAGGATGGAGGGAACGATAGTGACCGGAACCATTTGCGTCCGAGTGAAGCGCCGGGTTATATGGCTTTATTTCAGCCATTCGGCATTTAAAAGCATATAGAATGAACAATAAAGGCTGTAAAGCTACCATTCATACAGGTTGTAATTTAAGACTGAAAAAATCGACAGCGTTTTTGTAGGATATCTTTTCAAGAGCTTCGTGGGAGATATCGGCCGCTTTCAATTCCTTAAGCTCTCTGTCCCACGCATATGGGATGTTCGGAAAATCGGAACCATACATAATTCTGTCTGATCTGTAATGGCCGAGAGCGATTTTTTCCTCAATCGGAAAGTAATCTGTGATGACCATAGTTGTGTCCAGCCAGAGATTGTCATATTTTTCAATCATTTCTCTGTAAGCCGATATCTCATCGAATCCCATATGGGGGACACAGATTTTAAGATCAGGAAAATCTTTTAAAATATGTTCCAATCTTTCAGCACTGCAAAGCTGATACGGATCGCAACTGTAGGCTGTGCTTTTCGGCTCTCTGCCAATATGCATTACAATCGGTTTTTTATTTATCTGGCAACATTCATACAGGCGATTCATATGTTCACCGTTCATGTCGAAGCACTGTACATGAGCGTGCAGCTTCAGCCCGCCTAAACCGGAATCAAATGCTTCCTGTAAAATACTTTCGGCATTGTTCTCGCCGGGAAATACAGTGGCCATGCCTGTAACCCGATGGCCATATTCTCTGCATTTCTCAGACATATACTTATTCAATTGTTTCGCAATTCCGGGCTTATGGGCATACTGGAGTGCGATGATATGTTTTATGCCGCGTGACAGCAAAAACTCAAATATCCGGGATGAGGTCATCTGATATCTGATATGCCAGGCATTTTCATCAAACCATTTCCGGATTGCAGAAAAAATATTGTGAGGGAAAATATGTACATGGGCATCAATTAAGGGAGGAAGACCGGCAGGTACCTTTGAATCTTCCAGATCATTAATTGACGGCATCTTTGGTCTCAACACTATAACACCAATTTCTTTCTGTAAATATTATAGGCCATATAACAAGCAAGTACACATTTCTGGATATTATAACATTTGTAATGTTCTCCAGTTAAAGCGCGGATCGTGTCGCAATACAGATACATTGAGATGATCGTTAGTTTATGGAAAATGTTGATATCCAATGAGCGATCACATAAAAATCGTGTTTTTCAATGCTTGCGATCCCTCTTGCCAGGGTTAAAACTTAATAAAAATCAGATATCAGATTTTTTCTGTAAATATCAAGCGTCCCCAGGCAAAACAATGGCAAAGTAACGGAAAAGGCACTGACATATTCGCTGACAATATTTATCCTATATATATGATAACTGCCTATAATAGTTATAAATTAGTGTGACAATAATGGAACAAGATATTTACCATAAAAAAATTAAGCAGTGAAGAAATAGGCAAATTGCTAATAGCCACTGAAGACAGAAAATATATAGTAAATTGGAAAGCCCTTGAATAAACAAAAAAAGAGGTTGCCAAAATCGGCTAACCTCTTGAAATTGTTGGTAGCGGGGGCAAGATTCGAACTTGCGACCTTCGGGTTATGAGCCCGACGAGCTACCAGACTGCTCCACCCCGCATCAAATTGTCCTTTAAAATCGAATTTAATAGCCAAATCAGTGAAATTAGTCAAGGGCTTTCTTTTTTCGGTTGGCCCGTCAGGCCCCCTTCGGTCCCTCAGAAATTAAAGTCAGGACATCATCCGTTTTTCATACCCAATATTCCATTTCCTGCTTATATAGAAAGTCCAAGTTACCATTAGATAAACTCTCTGTGGGAGCGGCTTCCAGCCGCGAAATTAAATGATCTCCCGCCGCCGGGATCCCACATTCAATACCACTTGTTCTTTCTGGATAACCAGATTCCATTTTTTCACTATTCTCTCCGAGCCATAGGCTCTATGAGCCGGAGGCCATTATTCCATGGGTTACCTATACCGCTTTCCATAATAATTCTTCGATGCGCTGCTTGAGGCGATCAATTTCTTTTGAAGGGATCGCTATTTTGCTGGATTTTAAAAGGACCCGTTTGTTGCGGCTGTTGTGTCCGGATATGATTTGAAGTGTTGACCGGGGGACGGAAAGGCACTTCGCCAGAAATTGAATACATCTTTTGTTGGCTTCCCCGTCAACCGGCGGGGCAGTCACCTTGATTTTGAGACGGTCGCCATGCAACCCGACGATCATATCTTTTGAAGCGCGGGGTTGGATAAAGACTTTGAATACGAGGCCCTTGGCATTTTCCTGTATAAATAGCATCTAATTAATACGTCTATGAATTTATACAACTGAATGAAAATACAGTGTATTTTTTGAAGTATGAGTTCTTGTCTCATTCATGGAATAATGGAATAGTGGAACGATGGAATATTGGGTTTTCAAAGGATATCATCCATTTTAATCTTTATCGTCAAGCCGAATTTTGCAATTCACCCAATATTGCAGTATCCTAAGACCCATTTTTCCAATATTCCAGAATTCCACCATTCCCTCCGGGGCATAGGCCCAACGGGCCGGAGGCCAATTGGGGGCGAAGCCTTCAACTTGTTTTAATGTTGTTGATGATGCGGCTGGATGAAATGTTTTCAGTTAGCGGGATGATTTCAACCCGTCCGCCATAACGTTCGACGATTTCACGCCCCCGAATCGCTTCAGTTCCGTAATTGCTGCCTTTTGTCAGCACCGCGGGACGGATAGCTTCGATGACCTCATTTAATTCATGCGATGAAAATACGATCACATAGTCCACGCTGTCGAGTGCACTCATGATTCGTAAACGTTCGTTTTCATTTATAATAGGACGGCCGGAACCCTTGAGCTGTTTGACGGATTCATCGTCGTCTAAAGCAACAATCAGTACATCGCCCAGCTGTTTTGAGGCGGACAGCAACCTGATGTGGCCGACATGCAGCAGGTCAAAACATCCATTGGTCAGCACAATGCGCTTGCCGTTTTTTTCAAGTTTTCGTGCGACGGCCGAAAGCTCCGCCAATGTTTTTTGCTTATCTACGGTAAGGGCCGGAATCAGATTAAGGGCTGCGGCCAGCTCGGTTTTAGAAACGGTGGCGGTTCCCACCTTGCCCACAACGATTCCGGCGGCGGTGTTTGCCAGCGCAACAGCCTCCTTGATGGAATATCCGGCGGCAATTCCCAAACCCAGCACTGCCAGGACGGTATCGCCTGCGCCCGACACGTCGAAAACCTGGCGGGCTTTGGTGCCGATTCGATAGGGGGGGGTGTCCTGCTCGAAATAGACCATTCCCTCTTTGCCGCAGGTGACCAGGATTTTATCAATACCGGTTTTTTCGATAAGACGCCGGGCCGCTTTGGCCAGGCTGTCTTCATCAATAATTTCGATGCTCGAGGCCAGTGCCGTTTCTTTTTTGTTGGGCGTTATTAATGATGCACCCGCATATTTTTTAAAATCAAGTCCTTTCGGGTCAACGATTAGCAGTTTGTTATGTTTTTGGGCTGTAGCAATCAGTTTGGTCATCAACGGTTTGGTAATGAGTCCCTTGCCGTAGTCTGAGACCAGAATCAAATCGGCATCGGCAATCATTTCTCCAGCCGCGCGCGCAATCTTATTCATTGTTTGCCGACTGATTTCGGTTTTTACTTCTCTGTCAAATCGAAGCACATGCTGATGATCGGCAATTATGCGTGTCTTGCGGGTCGTCGGCCGCTGCCGGTCCTGGATGACCCCCCGGGTATTAACCCCCAGCGCATTTAATTTTTTAAGAACCAGCTGTCCGTTAGTCCCGGAACCGATCACCCCGGCAGCTGAGACTTTAGCCCCCAGCGCAACAAGGTTGCTGATGACATTTCCCGCGCCGCCTAACGTATGCTCCTCGCTGGCAACCGATACAATCTGGACGGGAGCCTCAGGCGAAATGCGCTCAACATCTCCCCAGAGATATTCATCGACCATCAGGTCACCCGCCACCAGGATGCGGCACCCGGCAAATTTTTTAATATCGATGGTCATTTGTCAATCTTTCGTCCGGTATGATGATGAGACGGAAATTTTAGCAGATTGCAGATCATTAATATTATTTTAAGGCTTCTGGAGATTTTTCTCAATCACTTCTTTAATAAATTTGGGTGGACGCACAACCTTGCCTTCGCGATTCAGGCAGGCATGTTTGGTATAGCCTTGAGCCAGAAGGGTTTGTGCGTCTTGATTGAATATCCGGTAATCAAACTTAATGGCGCCTTTCAGCCGGGTGTCCAGTGAAGTTTCAATGATCAAAAGATCATCATACTTCGCCGGCACCGAATACTTACAATAGGCCTCTGCGACCGGAAGAAATATGCCCCGGCTTTCAACTGATGTGTACGCAAGGCCCAGCGATCGGAACAATTCGTTGCGACCAATTTCGAACCATCTAAAGTAGTTGCCGTAATAGGCCTGCCCCATGTTATCCGTGTCACCGTAGATCACACGGCAGGTGGCTCTGTGAGTTGGCATGCGCACTCTCGAATTCAAACGTTTGAGATTATTTTAAATAAAAGATATGAGTGGTGCTATCCTTTTATTATTTTTTGAATTTCTCGCTTTACTTCCTGATAGTTCGTCGTTATCGGGAACTCCGGAAATTCAACTTTAACATTATCGGGCGGGCGGAACAGGATGGCCTTTTCGGCTGTCTTGAGCATGGTGATGTCGTTATACGAATCGCCGATGGCAATGACCTTATAATTCAGGTTTTTAAGCGCAGCTGCCACCTTTTTTTTGCCATCTTTCTGACGCAGGTTATATCCGGAAATTGACCCGTCGGCTGTAACCGAAAGCGTGTTGCAAAAAAGCGTTGGCCAGCCAAGCTTTTCAAGCAAAGGGCCTGCAAATTCCACATACGTGTCCGATACGATAATGACCTGAAGCTGAGATCGGAGCCAGTTCAGGAAGTCTACCGCCCCGTCAAGCGGCTGTATTTTAGAAATGACCACCTGGATATCCTGAAGTTTCAATGCATGTTCGTCTAAAATGGCCAGACGTTTTTTCATCAATACATCATAATCGGAAATATCCCGTGTCGTCAGCCTGAGTTCTTCTATGCCGGTCATTTCGGCCACGTCAATCCATATTTCCGGTGTAAAAATACCTTCCATGTCAGCGCAAATAATGTACATGATTCTCTCTTCGTACTAATCGAGTTGTTCGTCTTCAATCCGAATCAGGACGGTCTTTTCACTGACCACATCCAGATCGTTGATTTCCGCTAATGCTTTCTGAACGTCGGCCTCCTTCGCCAAGTGACTCACCATAACAACCGGGACGGATCCGTCGGTTTTACGGCCTTTCTGCTGCATCGACTGAATGCTGATATCGTGGCTGCCCAAAATGCCGGATATTGTCGACAGCACACCGGGCCGGTCGAGTGCCGCGAATCGAAAATAGTAATGCGTGACGATTTCATGCATCGGCATAATTTTGATATTTTGGATATGATCCCTTTGAAAAGAAAGGGCGGGGATCCTGCGCGTTGTTCCAGCCATCAGGCTGCGCGCAATGTCCACCGCATCGCTGATTACCGCACTGGCGGTCGGCATCATACCGGCACCCCGCCCATACAGCATGATATCACCAACCGCATCAGCGGAGACCGTGATGGCATTTACCGTGCCGTTGACACTGGAAAGAAGATTGCCAAATGGGAGCATGGTGGGGTGTACCCTTGTCTCTATTTTGTTGCCCTGGTTTTTGCTTATGGCCAGCAGCTTGATGCGATACCCGAAATGCTCAGCAAATTCCACATCCAGCGGTGTAATCTTTGAGATGCCTTCAATGTACACATCCGCTAAATTAATTTCCGTTCCGTAGGCCAGCGCCGTTAAAATCGCTATCTTGTGGGCGGTATCGATTCCGTCGACATCCAGGGCCGGGTCGGCTTCGGCATAGCCTTTTCTCCTGTGCTTCGGATAAGGCATCGCCGAACGCGTCTTCGTTTCGTCGGTAATTTTCGTTAAAATATAGTTGCAGGTCCCGTTCAGTATGCCGGTCATCGAGTGGATCCGATTGGCGACCAGCGATTCCCGCAGGGATTTGATAATCGGCATGCACCCGCCGACTGCGGCCTCAAATGCCAGATCCACACCTTTTGCCGCAGCCGCTTTAAACAGCGCGTTGCCCTGGCTGGCCAAAAGGGCCTTGTTGGCCGTTATCACCTGCTTGCCGTTGTCAATGGCTTTTAAGATAAGTTCTTTGGCGATTCCTTCTCCACCGATCATTTCGATGATGATATCGATTTTCGGATCATTTACGAGCGCATTTGCATCGGTCGTCAGCACACCTTCATCAAACCGGATACCCCGGTCTGTTTCGATGTCAATATCGGCAACCCGCTTTGAGGTTCAACGTCGCCCCCAGGCGTGCGCTATCACCTGGCTGCTGTCAATAAGCAATTTAGCTACGCCGGTACCCACCGTGCCGCAACCGAGTAAACCCACGTTGATCGTTTTCATTTACTGCATATCTCCTCTCTATCCGCACCCCGTTTTGTAAGATCGCCTTCAGTGCTCATAATATTGCCGCTGGCTACTGGCGTCTTGCCGCTGGCTGCTGGCGTGCTGGCACGGTTTGCGGGCGGGGATAAACCCCGCCCCTACAAGAGCGATTAAACATTTTTGTGTAGGGGCGGGCTTAAACTGCACGCCCGCCGAGTTACTAAACCAGCACGCCAGTGCTCAGCGACCCGCAGCCAGAATCACATGATCTTCCTTATTCCCCTGATGGCCTGATTAATCCGCATGGGATTTTCAATCAATGCGAAACGAATATATTCATCACCGTATTCTCCGAAACCCAGACCCGGTGATACGGCGACCTCGGCCTCCGCTATCAGGAATTTAGCAAATTCAACAGAGCCCATTTTTATAAATTTATCAGGAATTTTTCCCCACACAAACATGGTGCCTTTGGGGCTTTTAATATTCCAGCCGATACGGTTCAACCCTTTAACGAGCGCATCTCTTCTCTCCCGGTATGTATCCCGGATCTGTTCGACGCAATCATAGGGCCCGTTTAATGCGATGATCGATGCAATCTGGATCGGCTGGAAAATTCCATAATCCAGGTAGCTTTTTATGCGGCGCAAAGCGGCAACGATCTGCGCGTTGCCTGCGCAAAACCCCACCCGCCAGCCCGGCATGCTGTAGCTTTTTGACAGAGAGAAAAACTCAACACCGACATCTTTGGCTCCTTCTGCCTGTAGAAAACTCGGGGCTTTATAGCCGTCGAATACCAGGTCCGCATAGGCGAAGTCATGGATGACCATAATGCCGTGTTCTCTGGCGTAGTCGACGATTTTTTGAAAAAAAGCTAGATCTACAACCTCGGTGGTCGGGTTATGGGGGTAGCTGATGATTAATACCTTGGGCCGGGGCCATGTGGTCTTGGTGGCGGAAAGCAGGTTTTCAAAAAAATCGGCCTCCGGCCCCAGCGGAATTCCCCTGACATCCCCACCGGCGATGATCGCTGAATACGGATGGATCGGATAGGTCGGATTCGGCGTAAACACAACGTCTCCCGGTCGAATCGTAACCAGAATCAAATGCGACAGCCCTTCCTTGACGCCGATGGTTGCAATGGCCTCGGTGTCCGGGTCGATGGTAACGCCAAACCGGCGCTGATACCAGCTGGCGATAGCCATCCGCAGTTTGGTAATTCCCATTGAGGCCGAATAGCGATGATTATGCGGCTTTTGAGCGGATTCAACCAGTTTATCGACGATATGCTGCGGGGTCCCCAGATCCGGATTCCCCATTCCCAGGTCGATAATGTCTTTGCCCGACCGCCTGGGCTTCCATTTTGATTTCATTAACCGTTGCAAATACATAAGGCGGCAGGCGATCCAGTCTGGCAAACGTAAACATAGGTGTCTCCAATTTGATGCTTTCAATGACGCAACGTCATCTTGTTAACGCCGGGCGTGGCCCTAAAAAAGACAACTTTATTTGCGACGCCGAACTTGACTTCCAAAAATTGCTTTGACTTTTATGCCGGATGAGATTAATTTTCAAGGGTTTTTCGTCTTTCATAGTGCCACTGGCGGGATATTTTTTTACCACGGAAGCACGAAATCGTGAAGACACTTACACTAAGTTCAAAATTCAGGGAGATCCATATGAAGGAGTCTTTCACATATGCCGATGCAGGCGTTGATATTGACAAGGCCAATAAGCTGGTGGATGCCATCGGAGAGATTGCAAAACAAACCGCGCGCACCGGTGTAATGAGCGATATCGGTGGATTTGGCGGCCTTTTTTCGCTTAATCTTGCAAATTTGGAAGGGCCGGTTTTGGTCAGCTCGACCGACGGGGTTGGGACCAAGCTTAAGATCGCATTTATGCTGGATAAACACGATACCGTCGGCATTGATCTGGTGGCAATGTGCGTCAACGATATCATAGTTCAGGGCGCAAAGCCACTTTTCTTTCTCGATTATCTTTCAATGGGAAAACTCGACAATCAACGCGCGACGGATATCATTACGGGAATTGCCCAGGGGATGCAAGCAGGCTCGATGCGCCCTGTTAGGTGGTGAAACAGCTGAGATGCCCGGGTTTTACGCACACAATGAATATGATCTGGCCGGATTCACGGTCGGCGTTGTCGACAACAGCAAAATTATCGACGGGACCGGGATACGGGTTGGACATAAACTCATCGGTATCGCTTCCAGCGGTCTCCACAGCAATGGGTATTCCCTGGTCCGCAAAGTTTGCTTTGAGGTGCTCAACCTAAAAATCGATCAGCACGTAACGGAACTCGGTAAAACCATTGGAGAAGAATTGCTGACACCGACAAAGATTTACGCTGCAACCATCAGCGGTCTTTTAAAAGATTTGCCGATCCATGGGATTGCGCACATTACCGGCGGCGGCATATCGGGTAATATCGTGAGGATTGTACCTCAGGCCTGCAGCATCTTAATTCGTGAAGAAAGCTGGGATGTTCCGCCCATTTTTTCTTTTCTGCAGCAGGCCGGCAACATCCCCGCAAAAGAAATGGCTCGCACATTCAACATGGGTATTGGAATGATCCTTATTGTGCCGGATTATGCCGTTTTAGACGTCACGCAGCGGATTGAAGCGATGAATGAACGCGCCTTTGTTGTCGGTGAAATTCTGGACTGCAAAGAAGCCGGCAGGCGCCTCGTCTGGGAATAATGTATATTTTAGGTATAGAAACATCTTGCGATGAAACTGCTGCGGCCGTCGTCCAGGATGGAACCGCTGTTTTATCTTCAAAGGTTTCTTCTCAGATCGAAGTCCATCACCGTTACGGTGGCGTTGTTCCTGAGCTGGCCTCAAGAAAACACATTGAAGCCATTGTCCCGGCAGTTACGGAGGCTGTCAGCGATTCGGGAATAAAAACCAGTCAGATCGACGCCATTGCTGTAACCCGCGGGCCGGGTCTGGTCGGGGCGTTACTGGTGGGGTTTTCATTTGCCAAAGCTTACGCTTATACCCTGGGCATACCGCTGGTCGGGGTGAATCATCTGGAAGGTCATATCAATTCGGTGTTTCTGGAACCGCAGGCACCTCCATTTCCCTTTGTTGCGTTACTGGCATCCGGCGGGCACACCGGCATTTATTATGTGACTTCCCACACGGCTATTGAGCTGATGGGGCAGACCCGGGATGACGCAGCCGGGGAGGCCTTTGATAAGGTCGCAAAATTACTCGGTTTGGGATATCCGGGCGGTGGGGTCATTGATAAGCTTTCTAAAGAAGGTAACCCGGAAAAAATTGTCTTTACGCGTCCCTATCTGAATAAATCCGAATTTGATTTTAGTTTTAGCGGGATCAAAACTGCGGTGAGCCTTTATGTTGGCAAGCATCAATCAGATTATAAAACCCGGATGGCAGACATTGCGGCCGGATTTCAGGAGGCTGTAGTTGAGGTGCTGGCCTACAAATTAATCAATGCGGCATTACAAAAGGAATGTGAGCATATCGCTGTCGTTGGCGGGGTGGCCGCCAACAGCGGTTTAAGGCACAAAGTCCGGCGTGACGCTGAACGCAGGGGCCTGAAGGTTCACATTCCTTCCGCCCAGCTGTGCGGCGATAATGCGGCGATGAT
>PVMK01139896.1_pt1 | contig 22069 bp, 24 predicted proteins | sample 1853481 | NCBI WGS metagenome assembly PVMK01 (sample SAMN08533507, study PRJNA380276) | Marine sediment metagenome, whole genome shotgun sequencing project.
AGTAATTCGAATGGAAGTACACACCCAGTGGCGGACGATATACGTTTTTTTCGGCTTTACGGCCCTAAGGTGCAAAAGTTGCCGATAAACCGAAGACATTGAGGTGCCCTCATCGAAAAATATTTATGTTGCGTATTTTATTACAAATTTGTAATATAACTTGTAACTCGCTGAAATTAATAAGGATTCAAATCTGCAAAGCTAGCCACTAAAAAATCTCATTAATTCAATCAGATAGGACGGATCGCAACATAATAGCAGATAGCAAATATCCGCATTTTTCAAAAAAGGCTGTATAATTTGAAATTTTTCCCGTTAGATTCTTATTGTGATATCCAATTATATCCTTCATTTCACAATCAGTGGGCGGTACCACTATATATTGTGGTAGTTCGAAGGGCGGGAAAATCATAACCCGTTTAAACTTTGTTATGCAATCTATATATTTCCTCTATTTTAGGAGCAGGCACGATAATCCACAATTCGATAGCCTCGAAATTAGTTTAGATTGGATTTAGTAAGATTTATTGGCTTCAGTGTTGTTTTTAGCACTATATGCTTTCCCTATCTATCTTTCCCCATGCAATAGTTTATTGAAATTTTATTCATTTATGATATTTCTTTTTGAGTATCATTGTTATTCGCCACCATTCAGAGAGGCCAAGTATGATGAACACCCTACATAAATCTCTGACCATTGCCATCCTGACGGTTTTTATCTTTATCTCAGGATTAACCGTTGATTTTGTCGGCGCTCAGAATACGATTGCGAGCCCAGCGGCATCCCGGCGCCCTGCGGATCTGCTGCAGAGCCGGTACCTCAGATTTGGCAGGATCACTGCTGAAGATGGACTCTCAAATGAACAAATAAGGGGCGTTGCCCAGGATAATTACGGTTTTATGTGGTTTGGCACAGCTGCCGGCTGAAGAAAAAATTATTGAACCATCTACTGAATGGCTGGCAAAAGTTCCGTTCGAACGGTTAAAAGAGGATGCCGATCACATCAAAGCGGCTGCTGAAATGGGGGATGTGATACAAATTAAATCAGCTGCCGAAGAATTGAAGTCCGAAACCGATGTGATGGCACCTTTTTGTGACGAAGTAATCCGACTAGCTGATGATTTTGACTTCGATGGCATTCAAAAAATAGTGCTCGAGTTAGATAGATAAATCGAGTTAATTGATCCTTCATTTAGAATTTTATTTGTGAGGCACATGATGTTTCGATTGCTTCTGCAGGGTTTCAGAAAAGTTCGCCGATCGTCTCAATACGGATCGATCCAAAAACTAAGCATTCTAATAATTTTAGCTGGATGTTTCATTTTAGTGGTCACCTTTATGGCCTGGTACGCTCTTGACCGGGTCAAAGCGAAAATTCAGACCGATGCAGGCGATGCCTTGCAAATCGTTTTGCAAACCACTCATGAGTCACTGAATCTTTGGGTGGAATCCAATAAATCTCAGCTGACCCGTCTTGCCGAGGAACCGCGCCTCGTCTCTTTGGTCAAACGCCAGTTGAGTGTCCCCCGCAATAGAGACGCATTGTTAAAAAGCAATGCGTTACAGGAATTGCGTGCATTTTTCCAGCCCCGCAAATACCAGTTTGGGCAGGCAGGATTTTTCATCATCTCCCCGGATTTTGTCAATATCGGATCGATGCGTGATGATAACCTGGGGGCCAAAAATTTGATGGCCAACCAGGCATTGGATCGTCTCAACCGAGCATTTCGGGGAAAGACCGTCATGGTGCCGCCCATATGGTCCGACGTCCCTTTGAACTCATCTTCTGATGGTAAACCCCAAAACACTCCGACCATGTTTTTCGCTGCACCCGTTAAAAATATCCAGAACAAAATCATTGCCGTGGTCGCCCAGCGTGTCGATCCCTCCATGGATTTTACCCGGTTGATTCAGCTGGGAAGGATCGGTGAAAGCGGGGAAACGTATTCTTTCGGCCGCTATGGCAAGCTGCTTTCCGAAAGTCGTTTTGAAGATGATTTGCGCAAAGCCGGGCTGCTCGGCAAGGACGAAAAGAGCATTCTATTGGTCAGCCTGCGTGACCCCGGCGGTAATATGACCAAAGGCTTTACTCCGGCAGTCCCCGGATACCAGCAACCGCTAACCCTGATGGCCAATGAGGCAACCAGGGGAAAAGCCGGCCTTAATGTGGCAGGATACCGCGATTACCGGGGCGTGTCGGTATATGGTGCCTGGCTATGGGATGATAAGCTGGATATCGGGCTGACCACCGAAATCGATGAAGCCGAAGCCCTTGACCAGTTTTACACAACGCGAACCTTAATCCTGACGGTGTTGGGAATTACGGTTTTACTGGCACTGGGTTCACTGGTGTTTGCGGTGGTCATAGAAGAGCGCGCCAGCCGCGCTTTACAGAAATCCCATAACGAGCTTGAATTTCGTGTTGAGGAAAGAACCGCCGAACTGAAGGAGAATCAAGCGCGCCTCGAACAGGCCGAGGAACGCAGTCGTTTGTTGCTTGAATCCGCCCAAGAAGGTATTTTTGGCGTGGGAGAGGATGGCTTGGTGAACTTTATCAATCCAGCCGGCTTGGCCATGCTGGGCTTCGAGGTCGAAGAGGTGATCGGGCAGAAGATTCACCCTTTGATCCACCATACCCGTCCTGATGGCACGCCTTATCCGGTCGAGGAGTGCCCGATGTATCACAGCCTGACCCAGGGCGCGATCGGTAGCCGGGATGACGAGGTCCTGTGGCGAAAAGACGGCACCCCTTTTCCCGTAGAATACACTAGCGTTCCGATCCGCAAGAACGGTTTCATTGCCGGTACCGTGGTTGTGTTTCGTGACATCAGCGAACGCAAAGAGGCCGAGCAAGCATTGCGAGACAGCAGAGCGACTGCACGAGGGCTGCTGGACGCTACTCAAGAATCTCTTTTGTTACTGGATAATGAGGGCATCATTATCGCAGTAAACCAGACCGCCGCGCACAGACATCAGCTGACACCGGAAGAACTCGTCGGAAACAACCGATTTGATATCTTACCTCAAAATCTGCGTGAATCAAGAAAAGCCCATTTTAACAATGTCCTGCAAACCGGTAATCCAGCAGATTTTGAGGATGTTCGGGACGGAATGGTTTTTCACCATATTTATTATCCGGTTCAGGATAAGACCGGCGCTATCATGGGAGTTGCCATCTTTGCCCAGGATATTACCGAACGTAAACGGGCTGAAGAAGCCATCCGAGAAAGTCAGGAGCGGCTGAGCACCATCCTGCAAACGACTGCCGAAGGATTCTGGCTTGTTGACAACGATACCATTACCCTGGATGTCAATGATGCTATGTGCGAAATCCTGAATCGGTCCAGGGAAGAAATCGTTGGAAAGAAGATATACGAATTTCTTGACGAGAAAAACAGGGCAGTCGTTAGTGAGCAGGAGCGGGTGTGCAGTGAGGGTAAAAGAAGCATGTATGAAGTATCTTTATTGCGACCCGATAGAACGCTCGTCCCATGCCTGGTCAATGCCTCACCCCTTCTCGACGGAGACGGAGATAAGATCGGTTCCTTCGGTATGTTTACAGACATAACAGAGCGTAAGAAGATGGAGGAAGAAACCAGCCGTCTGCTGGCGGAAACACGACAACGCAACGCAGAACTAACGATCATCAATCGTGTGGGGCAGGAACTGACTGGAGAAATGGATTTTCAAAAAATGATTGACCTTACGAGCGAGACATTTAGCGAATCGCTAAAAGCTCACACGCTTTACATTGCGCTTTATGACGAGCAGACCAATAAGATTCGTTTTCCCTATTACAAGGCGGGTAACCGCCAGATCCAACAGCCATCGATGACGACGGTTCAAGGATTGACCTCAAAGATTCTCCGATCGGCACAACCTCTGTTGTGTGGGACTTTACAGCAACAGATCGACCTGGGCGCGGTCATTGTTACTGGCGAATGTGAGACCTATCTGGGCGTGCCCATTTTGGCCCGGAAAATGGCGATCGGCGTCCTCAGTGTGCAACATCCTCAACCACATCGGTACACACACGAAGATGTGCGCTTAGTGAGTACCATTGCCACCAATCTGGGGGCTGCGCTTGAGAATGCCCGGTTATATGCTGAGACCCAAGCCGCAAAAGAAGCCGCAGTAGATGCAACTCGGGCCAAGAGCGATTTTCTGGCGAACATGAGCCACGAGATCCGCACCCCATGAATGCAGTCATCGGATGGCCACCTGGCGCTGAAAACCGATCTTACGCCCAAGCAGAGCGACTATCTGAAACAAAAGGTCAGATATTTCCGCCAAGTCCTGCTGGGTATCATCAACGATATCCTGGATTTCTCTAGATCGAAGCCGGCAAAGCTGGACATGGAGTCCGTGGACTTCCAGCTGTCGCAGGATACCCTCGACACGTCTGCCACTGCTGGTTTCGGTCATTAAGACCCAGGAAAAGGAGAATCTGGAAGTTTGCTATTTTACGACCGATCCATCGCGTACGAAACGCCTGATCGGTGATCCCTAAGCGACTCGGGGCAAATTCTGGTCAACTGGGCAACAACGCCGTCAAGTTCACCGCTACGGGGTGAGATCGTGATCTCATGACCGAATTGATTAGATCAGACGCAGACGATCAAGATTACCTTCAGATTTTCAATGTTCGGGATACCGGCATTGGCATGACCGATCAGAGCAAGCGCCAAGCTGTATTCAAGCGTCTCTGCAGGCCGACTCCTCGACCACCGAGAGTACGGCGGCACCGGCTGGCCTGACGATCAGCAAGCGCTGGCGAGAGATGATGGGTGGCGATATCTGGGTGGAGAGTGAGCCGGGCCGGGGCACCACCTTCAGCTTTACCGCCGACTTCGGCCTGGGCAGAGAAGGCAAAAAACGATATACATGCCCGCATCGATCTGCGCGAGCATGAAGGTTTTGGTGGTGGACGACAACGCCACCTCAAGGAGCATATTTCAGGAAATGCTGGAATCTTTTTCATTTGAGGTCTCAGTGGCGGCGTCTGGAGAAGAGGGAATCACAGAACTTGAAGATGCCAATGAGGATAAACCATTTGAGCTGGTAATTATGGATTGGAAAATGCCGGGTATGGACGGCATCGAGGCCTCCAAGCGCATAAAAAACCATACGAGTTTGAGCAAAATTCCAGCCATCGTTTTGGTGACCGCCTATGGCCGGGAAGAGATCATGCATGCAAGCAGAGGAGGTGGGGCTTGAGGGTTTTCTCCTTAAACCGGTCAATCCTTCGATGCTTTTTGACACCATCATCCAAGCTTTTGGCGAAGCGGTGCCTGAAACATCCCGGGTTGCGCAAAGACATGAACAAGAAGCCGAAGCGTTAGAACATATTCGAGGGGCAAATGTACTATTAGTGGAAGATAATGAAATCAACCAGCAGGTGGCCAGGGAAATTCTTGAGGGTGCCGGTCTGAAAGTCACCCTGCCAATGACGGCCAGGAGGCCGTCAACGCCGTAAAGGAAAATGAATATGATGCCGTTCTCATGGATGTCCAAATGCCGGTAATGGATGGGTATACGGCCACTCGTGAAATCCGCAAAGATGAACGTTTCAAGGAGCTGCCGATCATTGCCATGACCGCCCATGCCATGGCCGGTGATGAGGATAAAAGTTTGGAATCCGGCATGAACGGCCACGTGACCAAACCCATTGACCCGGATCAGCTGTTTGCCACCCTGCAGAAATGGATCAAGCCAAGTGAGAAAAGAGTCCAAGTCAAACAACCGGAAGTTCCTGTCGAGCGTCTTGAAGCGGATAAGATGGTGCCTGAAGAAGATGAGCTTCCGGAATCTTTGCCGGGATTTGACCTGGCAGATGGATTAAAACGATTGCAAGAAAACAAAAGACTTTATCGGAAGTTGCTTTTAAGTTTTGCTACGGATTACAACGCGGTAGTAAATGAAATCCGGCAGGCGGTTGATGCAGAGGATTTTGATCAAGCCCACAGCCTGGTGCACAACCTCAAAGGATTGGCTGGTAATCTTGCGGCCACAGAGCTGCAAGCAGCCGCGATGAGTATGGAAAAACTTGTTAAAGGCGTTGACAAAAAATCCCCGTCATCCGACCAGCTGAACTTGAGACTCTCGGAGCTTGAAAATGCCCTCAACCAAGCCCTGGAATCGGCTCAAAGCCTTGGTGTATTCGCTGAAGAAAATATCGATAAACTATCCGCTGTAGAGCTTGTAGATATTCCCACTGAATTATCTCAGGATATTGCCAAACGTATTCGCGATGCGGCTGAAATGGGAGATGTCACGACGTTAAATGCCATCGCAGAGGAAATTAAGGATCAATCAGATTCTTGCATACTGCTCAGCAAACAGATTGTCCAGATGGCGGAAGACTTTGACTTGGATGGTATTCAAAAATTAGCAGATGACATGGATTCATGCTCATGATTCAGATTTTTGGATTGCGTGACGCAATGTGAAAAATATCTGAATGATGGTTTTCGGCTAACAACATAATAAAACTAGAAACATAACGGCTGTAAATCAAATCTTTTCGCTTTGGCAGAAAACGGTGGATTAGCAGTTCCAATCTTTCCTTTACTGATTTTTTCTAAAAAAATGGCGGTCACAACATATTGTGGTCCGCCTTTTATTTAATTTTTTAGGATATCTCGATATATCCCAAAATAAAACGATGAATTTCAGTGCTGTGTTGATTACATAAAAATTTGAATTACAAATTTTTACGATTTCTTGCCAATATCACAATAATTCAACAACATCAAAATGTTGTGATATATTCAAATTTCAAACCAGCATTGCTTTTGGATATCATAGAATTATCCAAATTACAAATTTTTAAAATAGGAGTCGTCCAGACCGCCTGAGAGGCTCCATATGCAACGATATCCATTTAGGGCATTATTCTGGTATGGGTGTTGAGCCGAAATGCTTTTAGATGACCTGGTCAATCATTTGAAGCGGTGAAGGTGGGTGACGGCCGGCTTAGGTGTGTTATGTGAATGGAAATTTGGAGGCATCCGTGCCCGGGCAGGCGGATGTTTCACTGGACGTGTATTTGTTATGCTGAAAAGTGCGCAACGATCTTGGGTCTTAATCCAAGTTTGATTTCATTGTACCGTTGACGCGAAATCCGCAGTTTCCGATTAACATCAAGGTGGGTCATACCTTCCAAGCGATACCGAACTATCTTCCTTTCGTTGGAATCCAGCGATTTTAAGAACTTCTCGGTGTCCACTTTGGCGATGACCTGATCGTCGAGCGGTTGGTGATTGTTGGTGAGGTATTCAAAACAAATTTCATTCTCGCTGTCGGGGGAATCAACCGGGATTAACTTTATATCCTCGCGCTCTCGGTAAAGCGTATTAATTGAGGCGCTGTTTTTATAGACCTCATGCACGCGCCATTTGATGCGGGTTCTCAAATATCCGTCCGTGGCATTTGGATCTTTCAATAACCCTGTCCAAGTGGCCAGGAACGACTCCTGGCGTAAATCCTTGTTGGTTCCGGTCTTGAAAAAGATAAATCGTTTAATGGTGTTATATTTGTCATGGAATGTCCTTTGTAATCGTTGAATTTTAGTCATTGTTTGTGTCTCCTTAACGCAAAAAAGGCGGCCCATCGTAGAGACAGACCGCCCTTATGCTTTGAATTTAATGGTTTGTGTAGATGCTACCGGAAATTAACCGCTATGAGATCACCTCCTTTTCAATCTGCGACGGACTTTAATCGCTGTTAGCGGGCATCACCCCGGGGTATACACCCCCCCTCTGCCTCAATCAGGCAGGTAGGGGGTCGGGATAGGGGATGCCCTTGTCTAAACTCCAGAGTTAAATGACCAAACTATGCCTATTCATCACCTCCTTTCATTTCATTGATTCTGCCGACCATTGAGACCAGAATATGGTACCAAAGGCCCACCCCTATAAACTTTTTATGATTGCTGATTCCCTTTTCGATATACAGGGGTGCCGCAGGCGATGAATTTCTGAATTTTAAGACTTTGGATTACGATGGAGAGAATTTAAGAAGCTTAAAAGAAGACTTAATCGGAAGAATTGGAATTGAAAATATTTTGATTTTGCTGGAAATAATATTTGAAGATCATCAATTATTCAGTTCGACCATGATGGGGAAGGGGAACCTGGTTGCTTGATTAAAGCATTATGGCGTGAGGGGAATGCTGTGGTATAGGTGGGGTCTAATAGAGTCAAATACGGGCATCTGGCAGCTTCTGAATAGTATTTTGGGAAGATAATTGGGAGATTTTTCCCAAGATTGTGCAATTCCCTGACTGAATCAACCTCCATAAATAACAATATTTATTGAAGGATAGTGGATGTCTAATGGAAGATCTTCAAAGCTTTGGATAGTCAATGTATTATCCTTTATCCTCTTTATTATTTTATTTAGTACTGGCTTGCTAAATTGGCTTGTATTGCCCAGAGGATATGAAGCTCGGGGCAGTGTTTTAGTTTCTGTAAGACATTTTTTTATTGCTTTTCATGAATGGGCTGCACTGATATTCATGATTGTGGTCGCAGTACATATTGTTTTACATTGGCCCTATATAAAATCTAATTTGAAGAAATATAGTATCATGAAATAGCAAACATCGTTAAAGAGCTGAAGTCATTTGGTCGGAAAATCATGCTGAAAAACATGATAATCACAGTAATTATTATTTTTTTAGCAGTTGAGCTTATCGAACATATAATTTTTCCGATAGTTTGGTCCATTTTCAAAGGCAGGAAAAGATCTACTTATGGCGTGATGGGCATGATCGGGAAAGTTGTTGAAATTCGGCGATGGAATAAAACTGAAGGTCAAGTTTTGATCAACGGGGAACTATGGAGCGCTGCATGCGAGGTTCCCTTACCAGTTGGTGGTAAAGCGGTGGTTCAGGGTATTGAAGGACTTACATTGAAGTTGAAGCCTTACAAAAATTGATAGAGGAGATTATTTTGAATAAGAATCAGAACTGGATCGTTTGCTTTGTGGTCCTTATTCTGTTGATAAACGGTGTTTTCATTATGGCTCTGGCTGATGATGACGATCACGAAGAAAAGAAGTGGTATAAAACAATTTTTGATGATGATGATGATGATGATGATGATGATGATGATGATGATCATAATAGAGGGAAAAAAAGGAAGCGGTATCAGAAGAGGGACCGGAATGATTCCAAGCATTATGGGAAGCACTCTTTAACCCCAGTAAATAACCCAACCTATATCGAAGAGTGCGGGGGTTGTCATTTCGCATACCAGCCGGAATTATTGCCTTCAGGTTCATGGAAAAAAATAATGGCTGGATTGGACGACCATTTTGAGGATGAGATTGAGATCGATACAGAATCAATAAATATCATATCAGAATATCTCATTTCTAATTCCGCAGAAAAATCTTCAGCAAAAAGAGCTGCGAAAATTGTGAGATGCCTGAGAGGGCGAACTCCGATTCGGATCTCCGAAATTCCTTATATTATAGAAAAGCACGATGAAATTGATCCAAAAATTTATAACAGAGAATCCATTGGTTCGCTGTCAAACTGCTCGGCATGCCATACAACCGCCGAAAAAGGAATATATGATGATGATAATGTCGTCATTCCACCGTGAAGTAAGTATTCAATAATTTAAAAGAGCTACTTATTTTGTAACCGTTCACAGGTTCAGGGTTCAACGTTCAGGGTTAAGGACAAATAAGAGGTGACATGCTGCCATGAGCAATGGAGCAATTTTAAACAATGACCGCAAAATGACCAGCGTTTTTGAACGTTTTCTTTCACTATGGGTGGTGTTGTGCATTATCGCGGGTATCCTGCTCGGGAAAATAGCCCCGAACTTGGCGCAATATCTCGACGGTCTGGCCATCTATGTCAAAGGGGCGCCGGTGGTATCCATCCCGATTGCCGTCTGCCTGTTTTTCATGATGTATCCCATTATGGTCAAGATCGATTTCAGCGAAGTCATCCAGGCCGGCAAAAGCGGCAAACCGGTATTCCTGACCCTGTTTATCAACTGGGCCATCAAACCGTTTACCATGTATGCAATTGCCAGTTTTTTCCTCGGCACGCTGTTTTACAATTTCATCGGTCCCGACGCCGTGGATCTGGTCAAAATACCTTTTGGCCTCGACCTGCCGGTGGGCGCGACCCACGGGGCCGGAACGGTGGTCCTGGTCGATGGTTTAAAAATGCTGGAGGTACCCCTATGGCGCAGCTATCTGGCCGGATGCATCCTGCTGGGCATCGCACCCTGCACGGCCATGGTACTGGTGTGGGGTTACCTGTCACGTGGCAATGACGGATTGACACTGGTAATGGTGGCCATCAACTCGCTGACCATGCTGGTACTCTATGGTGTTCTGGGTGGATTTTTGCTGGGGGTGGGGCGCTTGCCGGTGCCCTGGCAGGCGTTGCTGCTGTCCATCGGTATTTACGTGGCCCTGCCGCTGGTGGCCGGTTATCTTTCCCGCAAATGGATCATTGCCGCCAAGGGCAAGACCTGGTTCAAGGAAAAGTTTTTACACGTCCTTACCCCCATTACGATTATCGCCTTGCTCATCACTCTGGTATTATTATTTTCTTTTAAAGGCGAGGTGATTATCAGCAACCCGCTGACCATCCTGTGGATCGCCATCCCGCTCTTTATACAGACTGTCTTGATCTTCTGGCTGGGGTATGGTCTGGCGCGTCTGCTGAAATTCCGCTATATCGATGCCGCGCCGGCGGCCATGATCGGCGCGTCCAACCACTTTGAGGTGGCCATTGCCACCTCCACGATGCTGTTTGGCATATCTTCGGGAGCGGCCCTGGCAACCGTGGTTGGGGTTTTGATCGAGGTCCCGCTGATGCTGATGCTGGTGAAGGTCTGCCTGAAAACCACCCACTGGTTTAAAGCGGCGGAAACGGGTGCAACGGCCGAACCGCCGACGAGCAGGTAGTGCTCAACATACATTAGGTGATGTGAGCTTGAGTTCTTTCCTCTTGCTTTTAATATAGCCGGCTACTCCTGAGCGGGCTTTGTTAATATCCCTGTCATAAACATAATCAATTTATATTCCTATTGATTACAGCGGCCAATCGCTTCGCGCCCTCTTCTAATTCAGGCTCTTCATAATAAGCGAAACTAAGGCGTAGATAATTTTTTAAATCCCGCCGGGGAGAAAATAATGAACCGGGTGCGAAATCCACAGCATGCTGGTGAGCTTCGGGTCGTAATTTTTCGGCATCAACACTCTGCGGCAGTCGCAACCATGTGAAAAAGCCGCCGTCGGATTCAACGAAGAAAACGGAATCGGGAAGATTTTTTCTCAATGCGGAGTTTAAAGCGTTCTGCCGCTGCAAATATACCTTTCTCAGGAGAGACAGCTGCTTTTGCTGCAGACCGAGTTCAATGGTACTCTGGACGATCGCCGAGGTAAAAGGATTCAAGCCGCCGCCGCTGTATATCAATCCGTTTGTCGTCAAGCGTTTCATCAAATCAGGATGGGTCTGGATCCAGCCCAAACGTAACCCCGGTGCCAGTATTTTTGAAAATGATCCCAGTGAAAGGACAGTTGCCGCTTGCGTGTATTTCGCCATGGGAGGTGGCGGCGTACCTGTATAGGCCAGTAATTGATAAACCTCATCGGCAACGATCAGGAAATTGTACTCTTGGCTCAATTGAACCAATTTTTTTCTGCAAGCTGCAGAAAGGTTGCAGCCGGTAGGATTTTGAAAGGTTGGAATGGTATAAAAAAACACCGGCGTGTTATGGGCCAGTTTTTCTTCAAGGGCCTCGATGATCAGACCGTCTTCATCCATGGGCAGTCCCACGACATTGAGGCAGTGATCGGCAAATATTCCCAGGGCTAACGAGTAGGTCGGTTCCTCAACAAAAATAGTGTCGCCCGGTCGGGTGAACAATTTGCAGATGAAGTCCAGTCCCCGGGAAGCTCCGGTAGTGGTAAAAAGATGATCGGGATCCACCCTGAATTTGTACTCTTCACTGAGAAACCCTGCCAGCGCATCATGGAAGTACCAGTTTCCCTGCTCTGCGCCGTAAGCTAATATATATGAATTATCCTGGGTGAGGCAATGTTGGGCGGCCTGCGCCAACGCTGCCAGCGGAAGTAATGACGTGCCGGGCTGGCCGATGCTCAAGTCGATCCTGTCGGGAGGGATGTCAAAATTTGAGGTGATTATTTTATTCTTGTCTATATTCATTTTTTTGAACCATCTCGGTAATTAAGCGGATAGCATTTGATTTGACAATAACGTAAACTGAACGGTTCCAGGTTCAAAGGTTACAACCGATGGATACTGGTTCCGATATAGATCAAAATCTGGATTACACGTCGTATACCATAAGTGAAACGGATTTATAACCTGTATTATCGATTGGGATCCTTAACCTGGGCATTCTTGACGACCTCATCAATTTGATCTTGGACTTCTGCCGGCAGCAGTGGTTCAGGATCGGCGGCCATCATTTCAAGGGTTTTTCTTTCAGCGATTTTAAAAATGTCCATGGCGCCGTCATTCTCCCATAAATCCCAATTTCTGCGTTCCAGCAGCCTGGGCATCCACAATTCCTGGCGAAAATGCTGGAAAGTATGGTCCTGGCTGAGAAATGTGCCTCCGGGACCGACGGCTGTCATGGTTTCCATAGCAAGGGCATCTTCATCGACCACGAGCTTTGCGGCCATGCGGCGGACAGCTGCCATACAGTCATCGCAGAAGACAAGATCCGGGAAATCCACCACAAGATCCATGTCCAGCTGCATGCCGTCCATTAAATCTGCAATCAAACCGGTAACCGTCCCGATCATTCCGGTTTCAAATCCGGCCTGGGCGTCCAATATCTTGGCATCCCGGAGCATTGAAGGCATCCGAATGGGCAGATCCAGCGATTTGCCCATCTGAGCCATGGCGACTTTAAGAATGCCGAATTCCGGGCAGGCCATTGAAATATTACCGCTTTTCATATCCATGCCGCGCGCAAAGCTGGTGTAAATAATGGGCGCTCCGGGATTTACCAGCTGGGAGACAACCAGGCAAGCCAGAATCTCGGCATGCGCCTGGGCAATGGTGCCGGCAATCGTCACCGGTGAAGAGGTTCCCAGTATCGGACCGGAGCTCAGCATCACCGGAATTTCCCAGCGGCTCATTTCCATGAGGGCTTCCAGAGATTCAGTATCGATTGCGAAAGGCGGCAGGGTTAATACCCACCCGGAGATGAACGGTCGCTCGCAAAACAGGTCCTCGTCACCGATTGCAAGCGCTCCCATTTTGACGGCGTCCAGAACACAGCGGGCTCCCGGCATTCCACCGGTAATATGTTTGGTCGTGTTTTTGATGGGCGTGGCCCATGTGTACCAATCGTTAAAATCACCGGGAACCTCCTGGGGTGTCACCAGACCACCGTTGACTCGGATGTTTTCCAGTTGGTCGGCAATGCGTGTCAAGGCCGCCAGGTCATCGTTGGTTGCCGGCCGCTTCTGTCGGGTGTGGGGATCGATGACATTCACCGCCATGATCATGCAGGCCAGGGCAGGATCGTGTTTTTCAAAGGTGACATCATGTTTCGGATCACGACCGAAAAGCGTCACATCTTTGCGCTTCGGGACCGATTCAATGGCTCCTTCAGCCGGACATACCTAGTAACATCCACCGCAGCCGACACAGTTTTCGGTATTGACCCAGGTATGTTTTTCGCCATCCTGCATGGCGTCGGAAAAACAGGTTTTCAGGCACATTTTGCAGTTGATGCAGTTTTCCTCAATTACCCGTGCTTTTTCAGCGGGCATATCGCAGTAAGCCATGGCGGCATCCGATGCAATCCCGAGCATTTCATCAATGGTCTGCTATCCTTTCTCATCCATGAAGTTTTCCAGGCCTTCGACCTGCTTTTTCAGCCTTCTTATTTTCGCTACCATCATGATCCTCGCCGTGCGCTTCGTCCGTGGCGGCTTCATGGAGATCATTCAGGTTATCTCTCCTCATCTCAGGAACAAATATTTGATGCTCATCGGAAAATATAAAATAAGTTCCGGCAACGTCCCTCCCGGATAGACCTGAATTGACGATTGAATATTTGAAGATAGCGAAACCTAAGCCGAGCGATGCCTCAATATTTTCGAATTGTTTTATTCTCACGCGTTTTCCCTCCCGCCGTAACGCGGCTCCGGCGCGGCAGATCGCAGAACTCACGAATCAACGGATCAGATTTGATGTGAACTCTGAACCTCTGAACCTCTGAACCCGTGAACGGTTACGTCTTTTCCTTTTATTCTTGGCAAGATCCAAAAGTTGCGGTATTGTGCGGTATTGTTGAGAATACAGACCTCGTTGAATAGTTTACTGGTTGAATGGTTGATTAGGTAAATTATAGCCATAATTTCAGAATGTGACGATTGTCGAAACATGAAGTGTCCGATTATTTTGCAAATATGGGATAATTCCATATCTACAACCACTTAACCAATCAACGATATATGGGATATTGAATATTTTAGATTGAATGCTGAACCTGTGAACGCTTACCTTATTTTAACATATCAATATTCATTTTTTGCCATCTCTATCAAGTTGACACAATTGCCTTTATATCACAGGCTCCTATGCGGTTCTAAAACCTGTGGTATCTAATAAGCATTCTATCAATAGTCCCGAAAAATAAAAGGCCAAAACGTTTTATTGAGTTTTAGCCCTATCAACTAATAAGAATGTGATATTCCGGTGCGGGATTATTGATAAAACGGCGATGTGCGAAGCCGAATTTTGGCACGAAATATGCTATATGGGTAAAGTATCCACTTCCTATCTTCAATAATATAATCACGCCAAATATTGCACAATTGCTATTGAAATTAAAGAAAAAATTAAAGCTACCGCGAAGCTGTTTCGTACATCTCCAACATAGTTGTATAATCAGGCATGCTCAAAAACCTGTGATATCATCCATCCAAGTTTTCAAGGGCGAATTACTGATAGCTGCTATATTTCAACCTTTTAAGTACCTGAATTATTGGTGATATCCAGAACATATTGCAACATTGGCTGAGTTTGTGCTATTTAATAAGTGTTCTATCAATAGTCCCGCTGAAAAAAAAGCCAGAACTTTACGATCAAGGGCTGGCCGTGTCAGAAAATCAGATTGAGGTATTCCGGAGCGGGATTATTGATAAAACGGCAATGAACGAAGCCGTCGAACAATTTTGGCATGAAATGTGCTATATGGGTAAAGTATCCAATTTCTCTTTTCAGTATAATTACAGTAGGTAACATCGCATATTAATAAAAGAAAGAAAAGCTAAAATTTCAATTACCGGGAAAAAATTTTAAAAAAATAACACAATAAAGAAAAAAAATCTTAAACCTCAAAGATGTGGTAAGTTTTGAGAAAAAGCTACCGCGTAGCGGTTTCGTTCATTGGCAAGATAGCACCACCCCAGCATCCCCATCCACCGCAATGTGAATATTACATTTCCAAAAAGAATTATAGGATCATTTCCAGCTTATTTTGCAGTTAACTTCGTGTTTTATTTTGCTCAGGAATTTGAACATATTGACTTTATGAGAGAGTAAAACCTCAATTTCGATTTAAGGCAAATTGAACAAACATTTTCAAGAAAGAAAAACAAATGATCAGTGAGAGAAAGGAAAAACAGTTCGATGAAAGCCAATATGAAATACTCATTAAGTGTTCGGATAAAGGGGATCTGACTCAGTGGAACCAATGGCGTGAAAATAATCAAAAGGTTTCTATTTTATTAGAAGGTGCTAATTTTATAAGTGCCAATCTGGCAGGTGCTGATCTGTGGAAAGCGAATCTGCAAGGCACTAAAATTATAGCTGCAATAGTAGACAGACAAACATTCATTTGGGATTGTGATTTTGATGAACAAACGGTCTTTACTGGAAAGGGACTCTATTTAGCAAAAATTGAACCACGTTTGAAAGAAAGTCTAAAAATCAATCCTGCTTAAACACCGATTTTCGCGCAGTTTTAACCGTCATAGCAATATAAATTTTTTTCAGTTAAAATTTGATTTTTGGCTAAAATTTTGACTGATATTTGCATAGCCTGGCAAGACCCTGAAGTGACGCAATCCCTGATGCAGAAAACGAAGGTTACTCTTCATGGCAAAAGAAATTCTCATAGTGGACGATGAGCCGGGTGTCGTGGTACCCATCCAGTTTCTGATGCAGCAACAGGGCTACAAGGTCATGGTAGCGGAAAGGGGCGAAGATGCCTTGGATCTGATTTACCAATACAAACCGGATCTTGTGTTGTTGGACATCATGCTCCCCGGAATTGACGGGTATGAGGTTTGCGAAATTATTCGTCTGAATCCCGATTTTCGAGACATCAAAATAATTTTTTTGACTGCCAAGGGCCGTGAGGCTGAAATCGCCAAAGGTCTGGCACTCGGTGCGGACGCCTATATAACCAAGCCTTACTCGAATGCTGAGCTTGTCGCCAAGGTCAAAGAGCTTTTAGAAAAAACCTATGAAGAGGCCAGGGAATAAATTCTGAGAGGTTGAAGCGCTTGCGGTTGCATTCCTACTAAGCAGATTCAACAGTTCCGTAATCTGGTTTATAATCGGCACAATTTGCCGATATTAAAATTAAGGCACATGGTGGTGCGTGTGCCCTGATTCTTGCTGTCATGAGGGCGGTCCATTGTGGGCCGCCCCGGATCTTCTGATCTATCAGTCCCAAAAACGGGACTGATAGAATCGTCCTCAGTGTTGTTATCAACATCATTTTTGGTGTTGATAGAATTATTAGCTGAATCAAAGCTCGGTGAAATGCTGGCTGCGATACCGAAGAAAAAAGCGAGTTCCGGCAGCGGAACCCGATCCCTTCCAAATACATCACCAAGAAAGAATTCCACTTTGCACAAATGGATTGATGTTGACAAGTCCGGATCCTATCTCTACAAATATAGCCGGCGTGGTTGCATTAAGGGCGTCTGCGGTTCTGCGCTTCAGGCCATTTTCACGCCTTAAAAAGTTTCGTCTGGTGGCCTGAATCTTCCTTTTGAAAGGTGACCGGGGGATCACCTATAAGGGCCGCATCCCCCTTTTCCCGTTCTTTCCCCAATAAAACCCCCTTCCTCCCTATGGCTAAATGTTAAAAGTTCTTATAGTTAGGAAATAAATTTCCCAGTTTTATGTAATTTAATTCACAATACATCTGATAACAACTCCTATTAAGATGGCAACCTGTTGATATTACACAACCACAACATAACTAACTGATTTTGCATGATTTTTGCATAGGTTTTATGACGGAATATAATCGAACCGTAACCTAAAGACGATGCGAACCCATGTAGGGGAGGTTGCCCAGGTGACCGAATCCCCGCCGGCAGCCTCAACCATAGCGGACTCCAAAAAGGATCGATTGACCTATGCCTGATCTGCTCACGAAGTTCTCTAAAGCTGCTAAAAAGATATCTTCCGAAAAAAATGACATCCGGGAATGTGTCTATTGCGCCTATGTTGATCATTTAAGCGATATCAATACAGATGATTTGCCAAGCGAAATCCGTATATTTTATGAATCGGTCAAAATGCGGTTAACATCGACAATACCGCCCGGCAAAATTAGCGATGATGAGGCCAGCTGGATCGCCGAAGACATTCTGCATATGGCAAATGTGATAAGGATTCAGCAATAGGCCGTAATATCATACAATTTAAGAATCATAACCGGAGGGCTTATGTCCTGAAAATAGACCCCATTTCTTGTATAGATTTTGGGGTTTTTTTGTTTGGGATATGCTGATGATTAAGAATTAAATAATACTATTAATGTTTCGAACATAAAAATCAGGAAACACACACATGGCCGATCCAGAACACCTCAAAATCCTCAAGCAAGGCGTAGGACCATGGAATAAGTGGCGGAAAGAAAATCCTTATATATATCTTAATCTAAGCGGGGCCAACCTCAACATGGCGAAACTCAGCGGGGCGAACCTCAGCGGGGCGAACCTCAGCTGGGCGTACCTCGTCAATGCGAACCTCAGCAGGGCGAACCTCAGCGGGGCGAACCTCAGCAATGTTGAATTAGGCCGGACAAAAATCAATGCTATCGATATGAGAAATGTTAAAGGTCTTGAAACGATAATTCATCGCGGACCATCATCAATCGGCATCGATACTTTTTTTAATTCTGCCGGAAAACTACCTCATAAGTTTTTAGAAGGTGCCGGTGTACCCGATGTTTTTATTGAAAATATGGGGTCGCTAACTGAACAGGATTATCAATACAATTCTTGTTTCATCAGCCATTCAACCAAAGATAAAGAATTTGCTAACCTTATACATGCAGACCTCAGCAAAAAAGGCGTGCGTTGTTGGTTCGCGCCTGAAGATATGAAAACAGGTGATAAGATACGGCAGAAACTCGATGAGTCGATACGCCTTTATGATAAGCTTCTTTTAGTGCTTTCAGAGAACTCAATTAACAGTAAATGGGTTGAAAAGGAGGTCGAAACAGCTTTTGAGAAGGAAACCAGAGAAAAGACCGTATTGTTTCCGGTGCGCCTGGATGATTCTGTGATGGAAACCGATGAATCATGGGCTGCTGATATTCGGAGAACTCGACACATTGGTGATTTCACCAACTGGAAAGACCATGACAGCTATCAGAAGGCATTCAAACGATTACTGAGGGATTTGCAGGCAGAAGATAATTAATCGAAAAAAGATTTGATACCTGCTGATATATATCTGACATTTTGGAGTCGGTTCAAAACTTGTGATATCCTTTCCCTAACCAGCCTGTCCGCCTTAGTCCCGCCAGGACGACGGCTGGGTTAGCCTGCGTCCGCCCAAAACCCAAAGCACCCCCAAATACCCCTCAATTCAATGAAATTTAAAGAAAACAAAAGATTATCAGAGATTATCAAATATTGAAAATATCACTTTAAAAATCTGGAAAAGCAGAATTAAAAAGTTGGCTGTTATAACTCACTGAATTTATTAGAAACGAATTTTCTGCCGGCACCGGCGCTAACTGCCATGGCCGGAATCCGGAGCGGACCGGGCAGCCAGCTGACCAAAATTAAAATCACTTATAATTCACCATAACCGTGGAAAACCAAGGATACCAATATCGGCAGCCCATTCTCTTGTTCGCTCACAAAAATCCCATTGCCTCAGCCAGAGAGATATGATAGCCTTCTTTCCGGTGAGGCGGCGACCACCGAGTCCAAGTTCCGGGTTCATATCTTTTGCCCCGGGGCGTCAGGACATGCTCTTTAGAGAGCCATTAATCCTGTTATCAGGAGCGCCGACATGCATGTGGCGCCGCTTCACCAACCCATGTCCCGCCTCATCCTTTTCCTTAACCAGTTGAGTTATACAAAACAAAAAGGGCCTTCCACTATAATCGCTGGAATGCCCTTTTTTAATTTAAAAACAGCAGGCTTAAACCACAGTGACATTCACTGCCGCCGGACCTTTTTTACCCTGCTCGATGTCAAATGTAACCTGCTCACCCTCTGTTAGAGACTTGTAACCTTCTGCATTGATTCCGGAATGATGGACAAACACATCCGGACCGTCTTCCTGCTCAATAAAGCCGTAGCCTTTCCTTTCATCAAACCATTTGACAATTCCATTAGCCATCGTGACACCCTCCTTACAAAAAATTTTCGTGGTTCCAAACTTCAGGCTGTCACTTTGACAAATGAATCTTTCCCTCAGAACGAAACCGGTACACCAACCAATAAGCGACTTCATAAGCTATTATATTATGAAAATTTAATGTCAAGATTTTTTAAAAGAACCAAGCGAATATGTGCGAAAATTCACCCTCTCTTCCTCCCTAACCAGTTTTTCTTGACAAATCTCACCCACTCTATTATTTAAAATTTTAATGTAGCGCTCAGTCTGGCCTGAACCGAAACATCACAGTTCTTGTGTCTTTTTCCCTCTTGTCTGGATCCTCACCCAGAACTGAAATTCCACCTTATCTCTGATCAAACATTTGGAGGATAAATCGAATGGAGCAAAAGACTATATTTATGATCGTAGGAGCTATTGTAATAGGGCTTCTTGGGCTTTATTTCTTTGATACATTTGGCGCAATAGTGGGAGCTGTTATAGGGGCAATTATCGGCTATTATTATCAGGAAAAAAAGAATTAAAGAATCGACGGAAATCGGAGATTTAATGGGAGCTATGCTGGGTCTGCTACGCATGCCCTGCAAAAAATAAATACACCCGAAGCACTGAAGGCCCTCGAAGGCTATAATAAGAAGTCCGATTAAATCCCGCAGAAATCAAACCAAAAAACTTAACCCTATCCAACCCCGGTATGAAATAGGGGACAGGAACCACCCCCGGCACTTATATTTTAATCAATATCAGCCAGCGGTAAAGGTAAAATGAATAGATTGAAAAACCGAAACAAACATATTGGCTCTATCAATTTTTGCATACCCGGAACAATGTCACGTTGTGGTGCAGGTACGACATGGCGGGAACAAAAAAAGTGTAAATTTTCGAGAATATCAACATCAGGCAACAAATGTATGTATTACATCGAGTCAATAGACGATCATTGCGATTGTGTTGTCGCCCAGATAGAACGCAGAGATGGAACAAACGATATATAGATACAGACCTCGTAACTCTTGGTCGAATTAAGGGTACCACGAACATTCGCGCGAAAATGCACTCTAAGGATACCAATATCGGCAACCCATTCTCTTGTTCGCTCACAAAGATCCCATTGCCTCAGCCAGAGAGATATGATAGCCTTCTTTCCGGTGAGGCGGCGACCACTGGGTCCAAGTTCCGGGTTCATGTCTTTGCCCCGGGGCGTCAGGACATACTCTTTATAAAGAGCCTCAATCGTGTTATCAGGAGCACCGACATGTGTGTGGCGCCGCTTCACCAATCGCCGGATTTAGGCCCTTGCTTTTCCTTCCCTAACGATAACGAAGGTAAATCCCATCAAGTGTTGATATCACGCTTCCTCGATTCGATCATCAGCGGTCCATTCGGGACAGACAAAATTGACAGGATTTTTTGTTTTATAATCTTTGGACAGAGGGTTGTGACATTTCAACAGTTCAGAATCCTTTACCCAGCCCGAAAACATACAGTTGTCGCAACTATTCATATCACCCCTTAATAGGTTTAAAAATTCTTCCTTAGCAGTTGCTACTCTCTAACAAGGCTTGCCGATTCATTTACATCCATATCTTCGGATTTAGACAACGCCTTATTCATCTCGTTAGCATCTGTAAAAGATTCATCGGATACTGACGTAAAATCAGGTGTCGTTTCAACTACCACGTCTATTGAGTCGTCAGAATCGTCAATTGCCGCTGGTAAAGGGGTTTCTGTTTCCTTGATCTCTGTTGCTACAACCTTTGTATCGTCTTCCATTTTGATCTTAAGTCCCGTAAACGGGGTAACATAACCTTCGTATAAAGCGTATTTTTCTACAACACCTTCGTCGATGTAATGTTTCGCGCCATCGATTTCCACATAGAGCTTCATATTGGTTTTTCTCCTTGGCCACTTCAAGTTTTTATGGACACCTAATTATATTTAACCATTTGATTTGTCAAGATGGAACATCGGGTATCACCCCGATTGCTGCGCTCATGTATGCTAAGGGAATTAAGGGTACCACGAAGATTCGTGCGAAAATGCACGCTAAGCATATCAATATCGGCAAGATAATTCACCCTCTATTCTCTTCCTAACCAGTTTCTCAAATTACTACACAGTAGTACTTCTAAATATTTCCTTGACACAACTTCTTAACTTTGATAGAAAAAAACGTCACGGCTGAATCGGTGGGTGGTTAAGGCCAAGGCAGAACAAATTCTGAATTGGTTTCAAAGGCCTACTCTTTTTTCAATAAAGGGTGGACCTTTTTGTTTTTTTCAAAAGGAGGAGGAAAACAATGAAAAATTTTTTTGGGTTGGTACTATTTTTCTTTTAATATTTTTAACTGGAATTGCCCAGGCTAAAGGCAAAATTGTCAGCCGTATTTAAGATGTCTGTAACCAGAGCTACCGTTTAGGTTGTATCAAGCTGGAAACTGACAACAT
>PVMK01114473.1_pt1 | contig 22062 bp, 24 predicted proteins | sample 1853481 | NCBI WGS metagenome assembly PVMK01 (sample SAMN08533507, study PRJNA380276) | Marine sediment metagenome, whole genome shotgun sequencing project.
CAGTTTTGAGCTTAGCAGTCGGGGTTTTACAGCATGCACGCTCTTTGACTATTCGCGGACATTAATCGAAATCGCCAGGAAAAAAGCCCGCAAAGATGATGTTGATGTGGATTTTATCTGCGGCGATGCACGCGAAATTGATATACCGGCGGATACCTATGACCATGTCATCATTATGGGAAATTCAATGGGCTATGTTCAAAAAAAAGGTGCCGATGCCAAAATCCTTGCAGAAGTGTATCGTGTGCTGCAGTCAGGCGGCTGGATACTGGTGGATGTCGCCGACGGCGAGGCGATCCGAGCATGCTTTAAGCCCAATGCCTGGCACGAAATTGATGAACAAATCGTTGTCTGCCGCCAGCGGGAAATTCAGGGGAAATTCATCTGTGCCCGCGAAATCGTCTTGAGCAAAACCGATGGGCTAATTCGCGATCAAACCTATGCCATTCGACTTTATGATGCCGCTGGTTTGTCGGAACTGCTAAAATGTGCCGGATTTACCCGAATCAATATCCATACTGATTTTTCACCCCATGAAAAGGATGGTGATTACGGATTTATGAACAATCGCATGATTGCGATTGGTCAAAAACCATAGATAGAGCGTTTGTCATAATAACGTTCCGATACAGGCAGTTTTCTGAGTCTTTTTTGGGTTATTAATAACGTCTAATATAGCTTGGTCCGAACGCTCTATTAATTTTTCTTCATTTTTACAATATAGCGGTTGTCATGTTTGAAATAATTTTAAGCCTTTACACATTGCATTTTCTCCTGTTAGGAAATCTGCAAACGGAACATATTTATGACAACCGCTATAGCTGGCCATATTTTTTTACTTCACATCCTAAAATAACATAATCTGGTTATCCAGAAAGAATAAGTGGTATTGAATGTGGGAGCGGCTTCCAGCCGCGACAGTTGAATTCGCGGCTGGAAGCCGCTCCCACAGAGAGTTTGTCTAATGGCAACTTGGACTTTCCAGATAAGCAGGTAACATAATTTAATACTTTAAATAATTCCGTTATCAGTTAGAAATAGCTCTATATCCTTCCAGAATTGATTCCAATCGGGCGGACAATCGTTATGCCCGGCCTCATAGGTGATCAATGTGCTGTTTTTTGCCGCCTTGTGTAATTTGGCACCGTGGGTAAATGGGATAATGCGGTCATTCCGACCATGAATCACCAGAACCGGGCCGTTGTAGTTTTGAATTGTTTGCAGGTTATTGAACGGATCCCGGATTAGAAATTTCGGTACTAAAAATTTTGAGGCCATGGAGGACACGCTGGTAAAGCTCGACATCAGAATCAAAGCGGCCGAAGGTCTTTGAAGTGCCAGGTCACAGACCGCACCGCCGCCAAGGGATCGGCCGAAAAGAACGATCCGGGATGGATCGACCTCTTTTCTGGATACCAGGGCGTCATAAGCCGCCACAAAAGTACGGGCAATGCTCTTCTGTGACGGCGTGCCGCTAGAACGCCCATAACCCGGATATTCCACCAGCAGGAAACCGATTCTCATTTGATTAAAATTTTTCAGTGTCTGTGCCCAGAAATCGATTAGTTCAGCGTTGCCATTCCCAAAGATGACCGCCGGTGCCGGCAATGCATCCCGGCTGTGAACCGGGGGCAAAAACCAGGCTTCAATTTTGCCATATTCGGTCTTTAACCAGATTTTTTCCAAACCGGCAATGTTGGCACCCGGGTCCCCTTCCGGAGGCGTCGGAATCCGGCTGCGCGGGAAATAAAACGGAGCGTTGCATGAGGAAAAGAAAAATACAGTAAACACAATAGAGAACAAGTGCCCACGCGGTGGTTTTTAATGCAAGATTCATAAACTTAGTTCGCTTCGCTCACAACCTATCGAGAGCCTCCAGGTCGTGCGATTGGAATGTAATCTAATTTTCTAACCCAGCATTCCACTTTTCCAGTATTCCATTATTCCATGTAGGTGGCATAAAGACAAGTGTCGTTAAAAACTTCATGATTTCAAAATATTATAGAAATTCCGAGACGTTTGTTTAACCGCTGCGGGTTGTCAAGCCATAAAGGAATTTTGCAGCAATTCTCGGTGAAATTAAGCAAAAGATTGCTTCGTCGCTCACGCTAAACGGGATCCCGCAACGAGAGTCTTTGAGCAAACGAAAAAGAAATAATCCGCAGATTACGCAGATTACACAGATTACAATAGGTTAAAAACGTTACTTTGGTACGCAGTTTCTAAATTATTGGGAACTTTTTAAATCTGCGTTAATCTGCGAAATCTGCGGATAAATAATCTTGCAATCTCAACGCTTGGGTATCTCACCGAGAATTGCTGGGAATTTTGTACGGATTCCAAGTTGACACCAACGGTTAAATCCATTATTTTAACGATTGGAAGAATCAAAAATATCCGATGATAATATCGGAAATAAACGGAGGATTTTATGTCAGATATACAAGTTTATGAATGTGCCAGTTGCGGTAACACCGTTGAAGTCAGTACAGATCAATCAAAAGCACCCGAATGCTGTGGAAACGCCATGCAACCGTCTGAAGATTTAAAAGCCTGCGGTTCAAGCACGACTGCGGAGCATTCCCGCCTCGATGAGATTGATGAACCCTGCGATGACGGCCGATCCGGAAAGATTTAAGTAAGCGACCGGTTTCAAAGGCAAACCACACTTACCCGGACTTTATCTTTTCGTAAGCGAAAATCACCTCAAGGCTGCACAAAAGCTTGAGGTGATTTTTTATGTGTCCCCGCCTTCTATAGTGGTTGTAAAAATTTGCTCCGATAACCTGTCATTGCGAGGAGCTTAGCGACGAAGCAATCTTTTGAAAAACCGGAGAGATTGCTTCGCTGCGCTCGCAATGACTTTTGAAAGATTCGCTAAGTCAATCGGAACATATTTTTTGACAATTACTATAAACTGTTGCAATTCAAAAAGTGTAAGGTGAATACACGCCCACCGACTGATTCTATCAACGCTCAATTCTTGAAATCCAAGCAATCATGGATTCGCTAAATTAAAATCGGCAACAAGGAGATCCTGTCATGAAAAAATTTCTGTTAGCCAGCGGTTTCATCGCTTTTTTCCTGGTTCTGAGCGGATTTAACCTGGATAATGCGATTGTACCGCACCAGGAGATCTTATCCGGCGGACCGCCAAAAGATGGAATTCCTGCCATCCTGGAACCCGAATTTATCCAACCCGATAAAGCCGGTTTTCTGAACCGTTCGGACCAGGTCATCGGCGTAAGGATTGGCCAGGAAGCTCGGGCTTACCCCATCAAGATCCTCAACTGGCATGAAGTCGTCAATGATACCGTTAACGGTATTCCCATCGTGGTAACGTTCTGACCGCTGACCCAAACGGGAGCCGTGTACTCTCGAAGCGTGCAAGGCCGGGATTATACCTTTGGCGTGTCCGGCCGTCTCTACAAAAGCAACGTGCTGCTTTATGATCATCAGACGGAAAGCCTCTGGTCCCAGTTAATGCAAAAAGCGCTTTCAGGGCCCCTGGCTGGAAAGGAACTCCAGAAAATACCGTCAATACGGACTCGGTGGCAAACCTGGCAACGTCGAAATCCGCATACTTTGGTGCTTTCCGACGATACCGGGTACAACCGCGACTATTCAATTGATCCTTACGAAGGATATTATCGGGTCGGTGGCATTATGTTTCCGGTGGGTGATGTGCGCAAAGATCTGGCGGTCAAAGACCGTGTGCTGGGAATCCAAATCAACAACGCGACAAAGGCTTATCCGCTAAAATGGCTGAGAGCCAATCCAGGAATTCATAAAGATCAGCTGGCAGGGCAGGCCATTGAGATCGAGGTTGATTCAGACGGTGAGGTCGTATCCGTTCGTAATCAAAGCGGAGAGGCAATTGCAGCCACCTTTGCCTACTGGTTTGCCTGGCAGGCTTTTCATCCCGAAACTCAGGTTTTTAAATCTTTGCCATAATTTACCAATAAATCCTCTCACTTTAATGTATCTGTTGGTTTTCCTGCCTAAACAGCCATGGAAAATACTTAAACTATAACATTTATTTATTGTTTTAACTATTTAATATAAAAATATAATTAAAAATTATGCTAACCTCCCAAGCCGCTAATTCATCTTGACGGAATCGATTAACTGAACTATGAAACAGATGACCCACCACTCTAAATTGAAAAGGAGCAAAAGCATGGCATATGAAGAAATTCTGTACGCGACTAAAGGGCCCATCGGCATTCTGACCTTGAACAACCCTAAAAAGATTAATGCATTATCCCGACAGATGATTGCCGAAATCATGGATGTGTTGACCGCAGTTTCCGAAGATGAATCCATCAAAGTTTTAATCATACGAGCAGCGGGCAAACATTTCTGTGCCGGCCATTATCTGGAAGAAATGGTCAACCAGGGGATTAAGGAATATAAGTTCATTTTTGATCAATGCGCCCGGATGATGCAAATGATCCATGAAATTCCTCAGCCGGTCATTGCCCAGGTCCAGGGTATTGCCACTGCTGCCGGCTGCCAGCTGGCGGCCTGGTGTGATCTGGCAGTGGCCGCCGAAGGCGCCCAGTTTGCCACCCCAGGCGTTAAGATCGGCCTGTTTTGCACGACGCCGATGGTGGCCATTACCCGGGCGATCGGCCGCAAAGCCGCTATGGAGATGCTGCTGACCGGACGGTTTTTCTCAGCCCGGGAGGCCAAAGAGCTGGGTCTGGTGAACAGAGTGGTTTCCCCGGAAAATTTGGACGAAGAGACGGAGACTCTCGCCAATCAAATCGCGGAATCCAGCAGATTCGTGCTGGCCATCGGCAAGCAGGGTTTCTATGCTCAGGTGGATCAATCAGACAGCAATGCCATGCACTATGCCAAGCATACCATTACCATGAATCTGCAAGCCGTTGATGCCCAGAACGGGATCAAAGCTTTTTTGAATAAAGAAGCGTGTGTCTGGCAAAACTGTTAGAAATTGCTTATTGATCTCAACACCTTATCTCCCGCTGAACGGGATCCCACTGTTGACAATGTGATGTGGGAGTGGCTTTCAGCCACGATCTTGCAGCCCGCAGGCTAAAGGCCTATTCTTTTGGTTTGCGATGAACAGCGATCATGGTGATGTCATCAGATTGGGGCGCATTGTCGATGTGAAGGAATAGGTCGGTCTGAATTCTTTCGATCAATTCTGTTGCCGATGAGGCCGGAAGTTCCAACAGCGCACGAAGTTTTTCTTTAGAATACAGGGTTTCGCTGGGTGAAAGGGCTTCAGTCACCCCGTCGGTATAACCGATCAGAATGTCGCCCGGCTCAAGTTGCGATTGCTGGATTTGAAATTCCGCACCGGTGATGATGCCCACAACGGGGCCTGCGGCGCTCAAGGTTTCTTTGATACCGGACTGTCCAATGATAAAAAGCGGCTCATGCCCGCCATTGATATAAGAAAGCTCCCCCGTAACCGGATTGAGGACACCAAAAAAGAGGGTGGCAAACATGGTCTCATGGCCGTGTTCCAATGAGATATAATCATTGGTCAGGGGTACGGCCTGCAACATGCGGAACAAATCGCCCTCCAGGGCGCTCTTTTCCTCTTGGGCGGATTGAGCCGCTGTCCACCCCCCCAGGCTGATCTGTCCGGAAAAAACCCGCATCAGGCTGCGAAACAGCGCCATGTAAAGGGCTGACCCCACGCCTTTATCGCATACGTCCGCGATTACCAGACCGATGTAATTACCCGGCAGCATGAACGCATCATAAAAATCTCCGGAAACCTGACGCGCCGGATGAAAACAGGTCTCGATTTCCCATCCCGGAACCTGGGGTATTTCATTCGGTAAAAAATCCCTTTGGATTTTTTTGGCCTTTTCAAGTTCGGCATTAAGTGCTTGCGAGTAGTTTTCAACTTCTGCTTTCGTCCCGCTCGAGGGAATGATACGATTTTTCGAGTTTGGCATAAAGGCGTGCATTTTCCAAAGCAATCGCAATTTGCCCGGCGGTCATTTCCATCAATTCGGCAGTTTCCTGACTGAAATGGCCGGTGCGCGCATGCAGCAGGGTGAGCAGTCCCAGAAGCTTTTCATCCCGCAGGATCGGCACCGCCAGCGCGGAACGGACCGAATACGGCTGGTCCGGGAGGTCCAGCCAGCGATCGTCCGTTTGGGTGTCTTCAATTAAACCCACCCGGCGATGGCGTCTAACCCACCCGGCCAGGCCCTTGTCTAAAACTCGGCCGATGAGCTGAGAGCGCTGCTCCGGTGTTGCATCGGCGCGGGTCAGAATACTCTCGATCACAACGCCATTGCGATCGAGCAGGAAAAGACTTCCTTTTTCAGCTCCGGTAAATTCCGCAAAAACTTCCAGGGTTTTTTGTAGAATTGCAATCAGCTTTTCCTTTTTGCCGGGAGATCGTGCCAACGAAACAAAATTTTCAAGGAGGTTACTTTGGGCTTGAAACGCTGTTTTTTCACTTTTCAATTGAGCCAGCTCTTTTTTAAGCGTCTTGAGTTCCTGCAATTTGATCTACCTCCCATTGGACGGTTTTGATTGTAGGGAAGGCCATGGCCCTTTGGAATTGCAAAAAAATGTTTGACTGTCGCTAAGCCGACCGGGTAGAACTTAATGACTGAAGCCAAAGCATACCTCAGTTGAGCAAACAATACAACTTAACTTTAGAAGTTGACAAATGAAAAGGCGTTATCTGAAACGGCTATTGTGAAGTCTCCGGAGTAAAAATGCTCCGTTCAACAACAAAGGAGGTCTTCGATGTTTAACCAAATTCTTATGGCGTTAAAATTTGGTGCGGCATCTGAGTTTGCGCTGGTCAAAGGTATCGAACTGGCCCAGGTGCATGATGCCGAACTGCATATCTTTCACGCCCTGGATTTTACCTTAACCGAACTGGCAGAAGACGATCCGAAAGCGGGTTAGCCTGGTTGAAGATGCGCAACAGCAGTACGCTGCCAAAATAAAAGCCGTTGCTGGGAGATTTTGAAAAAGTATCCTTTACCTGTTTGCCGGCTGACCCGGCCATGACAACCTGTAAAATGGCCCGGGAAATGAATGTGGACCTTATTATTTTGGGCTGTCACCAGCTGCCGCAGAAAATGAGCCTCGGCCGGGTCGACTATATCGGGATGACCATTCTCGAAAAGGCGCCATGCCCGGTTATGCTTGTTCCGCTGTGTGAATAGAACCCATCTCAAAAATGTCTTTTGGCCCAATATCTTTGTTGGTGCCTCGTTTCAAATCCTCGACATACAACAGTATGCCTGCGGTTTACGACCCACAAAGCGTATGTGATCAGGCGGGAAGTCCCGCTCAGCGGGAAAACTAGGCCCCGCCGCGATCTTGAACCAAAATCCTATTTTTGAGATAGGTTCTAATCATTCGCCCCATAATATATCCAGCGGTCAGGGGAGGGTAGCCGATCGTAACTCAATTTTGGGATTATCGGCTTTTGCTGATGCGGGGATCTTATAATCTTATGGCTCTATTTTCTCGGTATCATCCAGCTGGGTGACTATTTTTATTAAGGTTTTTAAGTGAGTGAAAAGTTGTATCGCGGATGCCGGGATTGGAAATATAATTTGCAAAGGGATCCCGCCGCATTGGTGCGATTGATAAACGTGATGCGGGTTCGGTCAGCAGATATCTTTTCAAGAATCCATTGATGTTCAGAATCTGTGATCCGAACATATTGCCTTCTCAAAGGAACCAATGGTTCCTTTAATGCGGTGCTTTGAATAACCACTTTTCCCAAAGCATAATCGATGGCGATTTCAGTTTTATATACAGCATCCCGGTCTGAAAATGGCCAGGGGGCTTTCAATGGCCACGTAAAGGAAAAAATTACGTTTGGTTGAATTTTTTACGGGGATTTTTTTAGATTCAATGCACTTAAAAAACCATTTGGGATAAGACGGAGTGTCAGACAAAACAGATCCGACAACCTCAATGGGCTGGTTGATGATACCAACCCCTTTGTATTCCGCCTCGGGAATGTCCGCTTACGTCTCTGGCATATAACGTGATACCGTCTTTATCAGCGATTAATTTCCACTCACCGCCTGCGACTGAAATTGTCGGTAAAACCATTAATATCAAAATGATTATTATGCGCTTATTAAAAGGGCCAGAAGTTTGCATCATGCCAGATGTCTTGCGTTAGTTCCCGGTCAATATCCGTCAGAAAATTCAGGTGCTGCGTCTCCCATTTTGCCAGCCAGTTATAAAGCGCTTTTTCATTTGCATCGGTCGCGATGCGCGGCACGATCGGAATATAGTTTTATGGCGCTTTCTTCCATGGACATCGCCGCTGATATGGCGGCCGCTTCATAGGCGGCCGCTGAAATTTCGGATTTGATTTCCTTTGAAAGGACCTGCCTATCGATATCGGATTCCGGATGCTCGTCAAATCGGCCCGCATTGAACTCTTTATGGTCCTGATAGGCTTTAAATTGTTCGGAAAGGATCCGGATGTGATCCTTTTCCTCGTCGGCCATCATTTGAAAAAAACGTTTCACTGCATTGCCGGATGTTTGTTGGGCCACTTTTTCATAAAAGGCCTGTCCTCTTTTTTCCATCATAATTGCGCGTCTTTAAAATATCAGTTGTTTTGTCGTCGCCCATAATATCCCTCCATTTTTTCACATATTTGATCGAAAAGCGTGATGATTTCGTTTTCATACCAGCTTTGCAGTTTAAATCCGGTAATGAACCCATTGTGTCCCCCATGGGGATGAATGACGAGCCGGATGTGTTTATTGAGTTTAAGATCATAAAAATCTTTTATCGGTATGATCGGATCATCTTGAGCCACAATAATAGTTGTCGGGGTGTCAACATCCGCGATTGCCGTTCCCATTACCGAATAGGCATTGAAGTAATCTTGCGCTGTTGGGAAATCGCTGTATTTTTCAAGCAACGCATCGGTTAGCGCCTGAATGGGTTTTCAATCCCATCACGTCTCCAAAATCGTAGAGTTCCGGAAATAAGGTCTGTTTTTTTGTCAAAGAGCGGCGCCACTTCGCCAGGAAATATTTTCTGATGAAAGCGATCCGGTCGATCTTGGTTGTCGATTTTTGCGGATTCAACACCGGGCTGATGCTTACTGCATGGCTCAGATTTGCAATGCGAACACTGACACATTTTTTTAAAATGCGCAAAACGAAATTGGCGCCCAATGAAAATCCAACCAGAAAGACCGGGCGGCCGCGGGAGAAACCGGCAGCCTGTGTGACCGCCTGATAAACTTCTTCGAGAAGGACGGCATAAAAAGACACCTTTATTGAGATGGTGGCTGTCCCCATGGTCTCTAAAGTTCAATCTGAATATGTCATAGCCATTGGCATACAAGATTTTGCCGCAGCGCAATATGTAAGTTGAGTCTGCACTGCCTTCCCAGCCATGCAGCAGAATTGCCAGACCTTTTGCTTGACCGTCATTTTGAATGGAATGATAACCCAGCAGTTTAACGCCCTCGGCGGTTTCGATAATTTCTTCGCGCGCTACATCCCGCATGATATTGGGCCCCAGGTACGGAGCCTGCTGCTGGCCAGGACCGTCTGTACGCGGGCATTTTTTAAAAAAAACGGCGGCTGAAAACTCTCTGAAGTCTGCATGGTCGCTTCCCAGAATCTATCTCAATCCGATGGTAAAGTTTTAAACCTATAAAAAGTGCTTGCAACAAGAAATGAACTAAAATTAAAAATGATCTAAAATGCCTAAAATTGAGGCATTCTAGCAAATTTATAATAAAAGATAGAGCGCAGCGACTCCATAACTTTTAGGCATTTTAGCTCATTTTAGGCATTTTAGGCACTTCTAAGGTTCGAGCACCTTTGGATTTTTATTCTCTGCAAACTCTGTTCATCTGTTGCCAGCTGAAAATCACGACAAGATAAGCGGCGATTGCACAGCCTAAAATGGATGATATCCCAAAGATAAGGGCCATCTGGGCGGACAAAACCGCAGTTAGAACCGAAGCGCAGCCATTGGCCGACCAGGCGTATGCGCGCTGGGTGGCTGAAGATAGCATATCGCGCATACCCAGGGTAAAGGGCAGCCCCATCAGAAACCCGATCGGAAATAATATCAACAGCGCCCCACCATATTGCCAGACTTCCCCAAATCCCAGCAGGTAACCCATAAGCGGGTCCAGTGCAAGGAACGCCAGCAATAAAATAGCGATCAATATCGGAAGCGCCTTTTTTAAAACAGATTTATCTTTTTTTTGGGCCCAGGCGCCCCCGAAGCTCGAAAAAATGAGAACCCCGGCGAGCACCACGGTAAAGCTAATCACCGGATCGCCGAAAAGCAGAATATATTTTTTAATAAAAAACAGCTCGATGAACATAAATCCGGCTCCGACACCGAAAAAATAAAGCACTTGAGACATAGATGTTTTTCTTTGGCGCCGGCGGACAAAAATAAGCGGCAGAAAGAGTAAAAACCCGCTGATGACCAGTGCTTCGATAAAAACCACCAGTACCACGATTTCTCCAGACATCAGCAGGGCGTACAGGCGGCTGCCCAGGGTTTGGTATAACAATTTTACTTTCGGCCATTTTAGATAACGGCCGGGAAAGGGGCGATTGTCCGACTGGGGTTTGATATCAAGCAGATAGGATTTGAAATAGGCCTTTTCTTGACCTTCGCGGTAGGCGGACGCCAGGCGATTGACTTCCATAAAATGGTAGGGCGCATCAAATTTATTGAAACGGTTGGCTTGATCGGATGTGATATGGCGAAGAAATACAATGTCAAAATTAAGATTTTCAGCAAATTTTTCCAAACGCGTCGTAGACTGAAGTGGTTGTTTAAATACCAGCAGGGTAAAGGTGTCCCAGTTGCGAAGAATTGCAAGATGATCCGCCGGATTGCGGGCCCCCATCAGCTTTAAACCTTCATAGGCGGATGCCCACAGGCGCAGGCTGTCGGCCGGAGGCAGCAGCAGTCTGCGGGAGATGATAATCCGTCCATCCGGTGTCAGGTGCTTTAGATAATCTAAAAACGCGTCGGTGGTATACAGGTGCTCCTGATCGAGGGCGGCCGAACCCGGAATCGAGGTCCCCCAGTTTTCCAGATGGATGATATCAAACTGCTTCGATGTCTGTGCAATAAAGGCTCTGGGTGGCTGGGAGACAACTTTAGCACCGTAATGTCTGCTTAAAATTTCGGCCTGCGGCGGATTTTCAACCACAAGAGTGACATCTTGAATCTTCGCGGATAGAACACACGGAATCGCCGTTCCACCGCCCTGTAAAACCACGAGGGCTTTTTGAGCTCCGGGGTGTATATCGTATCCACTGTAAGAGAGGGTAAAGGTCGAAAACCGGGTGCTGCCCGGGGAACCGTACGGATACAAAACAAGCTGATGATCACCGTCTCTAAAAGTCGCTTCCTGCGGCGTAATGGCTTCCGGATAGCGCAGGCTCAGACCCGGCGCAAAACGAATATAGGGGCTTGTCACCCGGTCCGTGCGTCCCCTGATATTGTTAAATGTCTGTTCGATACGGGTTTCCGGAAATTGCAGAACCTGTGAAAGGGCTTTATAAGGCGAAGGCTTCACGCGGATCAGCCAATCACCATAGGGCGTTACCAGATAGAAAGAACTGAAGATAATAGCCATGCCAATAAGCGCCAAAGCGAGTTGGGTTGATCTCTGGCTTACCGAGGCCGTTTGACCGGTTTGTAAATTGCCGAGACTCACCGGCATCTGGATCAGCGGAATAATGGCGCAAAAAACAACCAGCTGACCTTCGCTGAAAAAAGGCAGCAACAGACCCGGAAAGATCGCACCGCCGGCCGAACCGAACATGGTGGCGAAATAGATCAGACCGGTTTTTTCCGGCAGACGGGTGTAGGCCACCGCAACAATGAGGCCTGAAAAAAAGAAGGGCAGTGCTAAAAGAATGAAAGCGATGAGCAAATAAACGCTCTGGATGGGTTCAACCGGCAGCCTGAAATAATCCAGCGGGAGGTTGTTCAAAGCGATGAATGCCAGGATAGTGGTTGCCGTATACAGCACAATAAGAATGGCGGTCGTCTTGCGGATAGAGAAAGAATGAGGGCGCCGATCCCGCCGGGCATTATAGATGCTTAGAAACGTTCCGCTGGCAGCAAAGCCAAACAGGGCAATGCTGATGACCATAAAAGAAAGGTGATTCCACTGTCCGATGGAAAAGATCCTTGTCAGCAGGACCTCAAAGGCCAAGGTGGAAAAACCGATCAGGAAAACGGCACTAAAAATCATGGGCAATCAAGGTGAGGGCTTTTTTAGCGCATAACCGGTCATGGGCACAAAGAGAACACCTGTAATTTGCTTTACGATCAGATCTTCACCCTGTTTGGTGACCATAACCAGATTCTGGTAACTAAACGGGTTGCCCTAGCGGCAAAGCGAGTCTGCCGCCGTTTTTTAACTGTTTGAGCAATGGCGGCGGAATATGATCGATGGCAGCGGTGATCATAATCGCATCAAATGGCGCTTTTTCCGGCCATCCGAAATAGCCATCTGCACGTCGGGTTTCAATCGCGTCATATCCAAGTAATTTCAAGGTATTGCTTGATTGTTTATAAAGTTTCTCTTTAATCTCGATTGTGTAAACTTGATTGGCTATTTGTCCCAGAACCGCCGCCTGATAGCCGGAGCCGGTTCCAATTTCCAGAATGCGGTGATCTTTAGCAAGCTGAAGGATTTCGGTCATCAATGCAACCACATATGGCTGGGAGATGGTCTGTCCTTCTCCGATAGGCAGCGGCCGGTCTGCGTAAGCGACGGACAAAAGCTTCTGCGGCACAAAGCAATGCCGGGGGACGGCCTGCATGGCCGCTAAAACGTTCGTGTCGGATATGCCCCGGTCTTTGATGGTCGCCCGGACCATGTGGTTTCTGGCTTTTTTGAAATCAGGAGAATCCGAAACGACATCTGCGTAACCGGAAGAAGTGAAAAACATGACCCAAACAAAAGCCAGGATGGTTTTTTTCATAGGCTGCTCCCCCAAGAGGAATTTATCTCTAATAACCTAAAAAAGCAACCTTGTCAGGAGCCAACAAAACTTACACTGTTGATTTTTTGCGTTTTGATATATAATGAGGGATAAATATAAAACGGATCCATTAACAAAATTAACGGCAACCTAAATTGAGCGATTAAGGAGCAACCTAATGCCTTTATTCGGAAAGAAGAAAAAAGAAAACCAATCAGAGCGACGCCAGACGGCCTCATCGCAGAAGGAGACTTCCTATTTTGGCAAAAATCTGAAGATTAAGGGCCGAGTTTCGGGAAATGGCAATATCATTATTTTGGGCGCTCTTAATGGGGAATTTGATTTAAGAGGTCGGGTAAAGATCGCTCAGCCGGCTAAAATCAAGGGTGAAGTAAAAGCAGACGTCATTTCGGTAAACGGCAGCGTACAGGGAAGCCTGGCTGCCAAGGAACGCATACACCTGGATCAAACAGCTCGAATTGAAGGGCAGATCATCACGCCCCGGTTATCCATATCGGAAGGCGCTTCTTTTGATGGTGAAATTACGATGAGCGACCGATCATCAAAGCTGTCCAGACCCGATGCGGCGGATTCAGCCCCGGCTCCTCAAAATACAACCGCACCAACTAAAAAATAAGCGGCCTGAGATATCCAGCTGCCGGAAAGGCTGCCAAAAACAAATCCGACGATGAACCGTTCGAATTTATAAAGGAGCCGTATCAATGCAAAAAGATAAGACCGCCGACTCTACATCTCTATTGAGTAAAAATGTCAGAATTGAAGGTGAAATTCAGGGGCCTGAAAATCTGCATGTGGAGGGTTATATCAAAGGCGCCGTTGTTCTATCGGGAGATATTTTTATCGGCAACACCGGTATCGTTGAGGCCGATGTTGAAGCCAAAAACATTGTTATCCAGGGGGAGGTGACCGGTAATGTGAAGGCCCACCAGCAACTGGAGATCCACCCCACCGGCAAGCTCATTGGCGATTGCAGCGCAGCGTCCATCGACATTAAGGAAGGCGCCGTTTTTGAAGGGCGATCGAATATGATCAAATCCCCGGGAGCCTCCGCCGGTCACAGCCCAGCGCAAACAGGTATCACTGCCGCACAAAATCAGAAACAACAACAGCCGAAATGAAGTTCAAGTTATCGCCTTTTTAATTTGTTGGTCGGGTCGCCTTCAGCCACCATCGCATTTAAAATGCGGCGCTCGGCTGCGTCAGGGTAAAATCCCTTCAAGCTCCGCTTCCAGAACAATGTTGCCATCCTGATTTAAATAGACCGCTTCTGCGCCGGCGCGCCTGTGTTCATCAATATCGGTTATCGTAAAGCGACAGGTGATGGTTTCATCGAAATAAACCGGTTGCTTGAATCGAAAGTTCATGACCGACGCCAGCCAGCCGATCTGCCCCCCGACTTCCGTCAGCATGCAGCCCACCAGGAGACCGTGGCAAATCCGGGCTCTGAAATTTTTGGCGACTGAATAGCGCGAATCAAAATGCACCGCGTTATAATCCCGGGTAATATCTGCAAACATCATCACATCTTTTTCGGTAAATCGTCGTGATACGGTGAACGTATCACCGACTTGTAAGCCTCGAATCGTCCGGTTGCGAATATCTGACATAGCAGCTCCTCATTGCCTAGAATCGGATTTGATGGTTTCAACGATAACCGGTTTTACTTATGGGTGAAGGTCGGATATAATTCGATGCGATCTCAAACATTGCAACTGCGCAAAAAAACCCCAAAATGTGTAGCACACATTTCAATATTGGCCAACCATGAGAATACGGGCAGTTTTTCCCATTTTATTTTTTTTGTTAATGGCTTCCCCATTGTCTGCCGGCGAACCGTCAATGCTGGATACGCAGGAGCTAGTGATTGTTTATGATGAGGGGCTGAACCAAACAGCACGCCAGCTGCTGAAAGCCTATCCCGGCATAAGACAGGAACTTGAAGCCCTGTTTCAATGGCCGCTGGATTTTCGACCCACCCTGGTGCTGATCAATGATGAAAAAAAATTTCAGCAACTGGCGGGACATGAGCTTGTTGTGGCTTACGCCCTGCCGAAAAAGAATGTAGTGGTTATCGACTACTCAAAGATGAATACTTCCCCGTTTACGCTGCAAACAACTTTACAACACGAGTTGTGCCATCTCATGCTCCACGATCATATCAAAGATAATCATCTGCCCCGCTGGCTGGACGAAGGCATCTGCCAGTGGGCCAGCGACGGCCTGGCCGATATCATAATGGACTCCAAGCGTGCTTTGCTGCCGGCAGCCATTTTGTCAGACACAGATCTGGAACTGGCGAAATTAGCGCATCAGTTCCCTCGAGATAAAAATGCCCTTATTCTGGCCTATGAGCAAAGCAAAAGTGTGGTGGAGTATATGAGTCGCGAGTATGGCCAGCAGGGTATACTGGATCTTCTGGGGCTGCTGCGGCAGGGGTATGATTTCGAATCCGCCTTTAAGATGCGTTTTGCGATTACCTTTGATACCTTCGAAGATCAATGGCGGGGTTATCTCAAAGAAAATATCAGCTGGTTTACCTACCTTTCCACTCACCTCTACGAATTCCTGTTCGTATCGGCGGCGCTGCTGACCGTATTGGGGATTTGTGCGAAAGATTATCCGTCAGCGGGCGTATTCTGCGCAAGAAGAAGATGATGAAGATATTACCTAACCCGGATAAACCGGAAAATGTCTAAAGTGAGCTAAAATGCCTAAAATTATCGATAGAATACCTCAACTTTAGGCATTTTGGGCATTTTGCAATTTTAGGCATTTCTTTGGGGAACTTGATTTTTGCACAAAAAGATCTTGCCACAAAATGCACAAAAATAACAACTAAGAGACTAATGAGGTATTAATTAGGGCCGGCCGATATGTTCCGCAAAATACTGCACCTGATAGGTTGAGACTTCAAGTTCTGGATTTTGCCAGGCATCTGATGCCAGATCCGGCTTTCAAGCAGAGGTGCGTAAGAAAATCCTGTGGTTGTGGGAGCTGTTCCCATACCTGTGGCAAGAAGGTTGCGCTGGCAAAGTCCTTGCGAAGGATCACCCCATCGATTTTCGGCCGGAGCTTTTTTAGCAGGTCAGCAGCGTCCCGGTATTTCAGCGGCTGCGAGTCTCCGAAAGAATACTGACTTCGATTGTGACTCGGTCCAGTTCTCGAGCGTGCTCAGCGGGTGAAAACCGGGGGTCATGAAAGGCGGCGTTAATGGCATTGCGGCGAACATCGGATACCAGGGACTCACTGGATGTAAGGTTGCCGATACATCCCTCGAAGTTGCCCGTCAATTGTCAGCGTGACGAAGGTTCCGCATGATGTTTGAAAACAGGATTGCGTTAAGGCGCTATTCAAGGAATCGGCTTCATTTTGCGGAATCTGTTTTGCGAAGTCGTTCCATGAGTGTTTGCCGCGCCAGCTTGACGAGCAATTGCCCTTGCGCTTCGCTTAAATTTTGGTCGTGATCATGATCGTGTTGCATTTGAAGCAAGCATAGAAGATAAAGGTTAACAAAACGATGACTTCATGGCGTCCGTTTTTCCGATGTCCGGCAATGGTATGGACAGGGTATAATGAGCTCGATCAGGGTGTCAAATAAAAATAACGCGCAATTGCTGTCAATAAGTACTAGAAGAAGGATATCATCCGCATATCGCCTATCAGAAATAACATACCCGTTTCGCAAAAAAAACGCAGTCAATATCTGAGCGAAATCTATTAGGTGATAACGTTCAGAAGCAAGGCGTCGATTCGGTTTAAAAGCGGACTTCACCACACATTCTGTCGATTTAAAAAAAGACTGAGCAACACGCGGCGCACACGCCGCGCAAGCGCTGGCGCTGCGGGAGCGCCTGCGCTGCACGAGCGAAGCTACTCTTCGAAATTCGATTCGACTGAGCTCGTCGCAGGCTGCGGTTCACTTGTTTTAAAATCGATAAAGCGTAGCGTCATCAATATTGGACGTTCGATGTTGGACGTTCGATGTTCGACGTTCAATCTGTTCACTGTTCCGGCCAGGCGGAGTTTCATACGAGCACCGCCTCTGGTCTCTTGTCACCATGGTCGCTGGATCTGGCTGCCTGTCTCTGGGTCGGCCAGCAGCAAGAAGCCAGCAGCCAGTAGCAAGATTGCAATTTTTGTAACATTTTTGTGGGACATAACCTAGATCGTTACTTGAAGTGTCGCCTCATCAACATCTGCATCGGAAAAATTTTCTGCAGCAGCCGACTTTACCCACCATTCTTCCCGAAACATGGATTTGTAAAGATTGTTGAACATAAATCCCAGCAGGGTATAGGCAGAAATTTTTGAGGCCTGCTGTTCGAGTCTTTTTAGCAGTTGTTTTTGTTGCTCGGCATGCAATTTCAGCGTACGCAGGTATTTTAGAAGCACAATCGTGCCGGAGTGATCGCAGGATGCGTTAGCGCATGGACTTGACCTTATTTTCAAATTCAGCCCGCAGCTGATCAATTTTGGCGGGGGAGGAATCAAGTAAGCGTTGCCGGCTTTGCGGGCTTTCAAAAACGGTCTGGTTGCTGATGCAGCGTTTTATTTTTTCGGTGGTGGTTACGATATCTTTGGACAATACTTTTTTAAACATCTGTTTGGAAGTATCGGGGATGGCGAAAAAAATGGATTTAAGCTGATGTTCTTTTTGATTCATTTTGGTCTGAAATTCCCAGCAGTGCGCTGCGCCAAAACGCGCGGCTGACATCGGCGACGATTTCGGTTTCCGGCATGCCTTCCATCTGGCCGAATTTTATTTTATTGCGAATATCTGCAAACAACCGGGCGGTATGTTCAAACATCAGCTCACCGGTAACGTTTTTAAAAATCATTACCAGGGTGGCGTACCAGTCCTGTAAATGTAAAATTTTGGCTAAATTGTGAAATGCATCTGACAGGACCGCATTGCTGAAAAAATGGGACGGGGTTGCGTAAAACGGCGTCCCGCCCAACAAGGGCTGCTTGATCCTGCGATACTTCGATTTTTCAAAATCTACGGCAGTTTCCACATCGATGATTCCAAGCTCGTATTCATCGGCGTTCATTAAAAACAAAGGGTACTTTGCAGGGTCGCCGGCGACCAGCAGGTTGTCCGGTTTCAGGTCTCGCATGGCAATCCGTTTGGTGCGCAGCCATGCCAGCAGATCCAGCAGATTGGTTATGATGCCGGCCATTTGAGGGCTTATTTTGTTCGAAGCGGATCTTATGGACGTATTCCGTTATGGTGTCTCGGTAGGCCGTTACCGCCTCCAGGCGTTTGGAGAAATTAAGCTCGATCACAAGATTTAATTCCTTCACCAGATTTTCAGAAAGACCGGCTTCCTTGACGCTAACCGCTTTGCCGGCTAAATGCATCACGAACCAGTTTTGAATGCGAAACATTGAGGTATTCGATGAAACACCGGAGTCCGTCAGAAACTGGCGAATGGCAGCCTGACAATGGTTATATACCTGTCGGATTTCGATGCCGATGGATTCTTTGGCTTTGCCATATCTTCCGCGGAATTTTTGGTTATCAAAAATGGTTTCTGCGTTTTCGATCATTTCTTCGGCCATTGCATCTTTCACATCGTGCAGATTGTCCACAATATGACCCAGAAAATAGTATTTTGAAAAATCCATAAAAAATACAAATGTATTTTTGATTTTCAAATACTGCTGGTAATCGGTGTTGCGGCGCAGCCAGTCAACGTGTTTTTCTTCAAATTGATCTGTCGGCAAATGACCACTTTCGGGCAATTTATGAATCAGGCTCAGGATGGTCGAAACCCTGGGAACAATGCATTCTTTTGGTGCCAGTTTATCGACGATCTGACCTTCCTTTTTGATACTTTCAATGTAGTATTCAAATTCAGAGATCGGCTTTACGGGTATTTTAACCACCAGGTGGACATCATAGATCACATAAAAACATTTACTTTTGCTGCCGGCTTCCTCACCCAGCGGCCCGATGCTCATGCGGCGCCGCATCCATTCTCCGCGGTGTTTTATGCGCAGCTCGTAAACCGTATTGGGCCCCTGAAGCGTTGTCTGATAATGTTTTAGTATTCATCGAAGCGCCAGGATCCGCCCCGATCTGAATTCTGAACAGATTTAAAAAGTAGTTGATAATATCGGAGCGCGTGATCCCATCATCGGCATTTTCGTGGGAGGCGGCCGCCGGTTCCTGAGTTTCTGTCGGCTGGGCGGGATTTGAACGCCGGCTGGCGGTTGTTGATGATCAAATGAACGGCCAATAGCAGGATGATACAAAAGACCGGTGGCCCCCAGGATGGCGATCACCCAGAATGATTTCTGATTGAATGAATCAGTGGTATCGTTGGCAAAGTCTTTAAATTCGTCGTTGGTACCGGCCAAAAGTTCAGATACTTTAAACCTGGCATGTTTCAGAATTGATTCTAAATCCGGTTTTCCAACGCTTTCGACTTCGAATTTATCGGCGATAAAAACTTCATCTTCAATTTCGTAAAAGATGATGTCGCCGGATTCCCAGGTCTCAGCGACGGTCATTACGGTGCCGTTTTTCAGAACGACTAGATTCTGGTCCATATAGCCGTATAAGTAAAAGGCACCGATTCCCGACTATGAACAGCAATAATAAAAGAATCACCTGACGCGTTTTCATATTGAGCTATCCCCGTACCTTATCCATCGTATCATAGTCGGCGCCAAGAGCGAAGCCCTTTGGGGGTTTGAATAATTTTTAACATAATGAAATTATTATTAATTATAATAGAATTAATTCGTTTAGCGGCCCTGTAGTTTGAAGCCAGGCTATTATTCTTTTATCGGGAATCTATGGATTTTCTTGAATGATATTTTCGGTGTTGCGTCAATGGCAGCGTGTCGGTAATGTATTGAAAATAATTAATTTCAAGGCGCCGGACGGCCAGAGTAGCGATCGGTAATGACCCCGCTTTTCATTGACCCCGGCAAAGCGATTCATTATACTTGCTGGTAAAATATTTAGCCGGTATTACCTTATGATTGAAACCGGTGAATCCGTTCTAATCGAGAAAGTTTCGATAATTATTCAATATTTCTAACGGATTGCTGAACTCGAAAATGAAGTTTACACAGCTGAATCATTGCGATGTCGCATCGACAATCCGTCTATCTTTAAAATGGAAAGAATTCTCTGATCATGGGATTGCTATCGATCACTTCGTCTCTAGCAAGACCGAAAAACCGATACGGACTTTTTTTGCCACGAAAAGCACATACTAAGGTCCGCGTCTGACAATGTGGAAACTGATTCTTTTGATACTGGCAGGGCTTTATACCCTTAGTCCATATGATGTCCTTACCGGATTTCATTATCGGTCTGGGGCTGGCTGGATGATTTGCTCATCTGGATATTGTTGTGGAGATATCTGGTATCCCGCAAGAAAAAGTATGCGAATTACAGCCGCTTTTATCAACAGGACGGCCGCAGCTTTGAAAATAGCAGCCGCGATAGTTACGCCGGTCAGCAAAGTTCGGGGGCACACGATCAGCATTCCGAAAGTAACGCTCCTTGGGATGCACACCGGGTTCTGGGGATTGACAGAAATGCGTCCGCGCCTGAGATAAAACACGCCTACCGGGAACTTGCGAACAAATACCATCCGGATAAATTGGAGCACCTGGGCGACGAGTTTAAAGCGCTTGCAGAAATGCGCTTCAAGGAAATTCAGCAGGCATACCAGGAACTGACCGGGAAGGGCTCTGTGTTTCAGTCTTTAAGCTGGAATGTCTACTATTCCCAAAAACTATGGGGCAGGAACGGCTTCCATGATTCCGTGTTTTGCAGCAGAGAAAACGCTCGGCAGACTGACCAAATGGCTGCGCCTGCTTGGTTTCGATACCCGCTATGAAACCGAATTATCGGGTGAAAAATTTATTGAAACGCTGGAAAACGATCGTATTCTGTTGACCCGGACCCAGCGGATTCGAAAACAGTTTGCATCCCGAAAACTGATTTTTGTTGAATCGGACCGTCTGGAGCAGCAGTTAAATCAAATTTTCCGGGAACTGGGTTTAAAAGCAGCGCAAACACGGCCATTTTCAAGATGTCTGCAGTGCAATGTGCCGATCGTTGCCGTCGAAAAAACCTCCCTGAGGGAGCCGGGTGCCGGATTATATTTTCGAAACCCACGATCACTTTCAAAAATGCCCTGAATGTGACCGTATCTACTGGCCCGGCAGCCACACCCGGAGAAGTCTCGGAAAAATCAAGCAGATGTTAGAGGATGATGGGGGCAAACCCAATGTCAAGAGAAGTCATCGCACTTGAGGCGCGTTTGAGAAATTGTAAAAATGTACGCACCCTGGGGGTGCGTACAAATTTTTCCGATTACAGCCCCCGGGAAGCCGAACTCATCCGCAAGGCAGACAAAATTTATTACCCGACGACTTTTTATGCAGACCTTTTCGACGCCATGGGCAAACCCACCTTTCCAAGCTACCACACCTATAAATGTGTTCAGGACAAAATTAAACAAACGGCTCTGTTCCAACTGCTCAATTTGCCACATCCGCGCACGCGGGTATTTTATGGAAAGCGTCAGAAAAAATTGATTCCGGATCATTTCAGGTTTCCATTCATTGCAAAAATCCCACGGGGCTCTGCCCTGGGAAGAGGTGTTTTTTTGATTCATAACGAAAATGAACTTCGCAATTACCTGGAACAGGTGAGCCCGGCTTATATTCAGGAGTACCTGTCCCATTGATCGCGATATTCGGGTGGTGGTCATTGGCAGCCGCATCGTCCACGCCTACTGGCGCATTGCCCCGCCGAATGAATACCGCAGCAATGTGGCTGTCGGCGGCCGAATCAGCCTGGAAACGGTTCCCCGAAAAGGCCCGGGATCTGGCGCTGCAGGTCGCTCGTGCCTGCTGCTGGGATGACGTCGGGATTGATATCTGTGAGCACAACGGCCGCTTTTATGTTTTGGAAGCCAATATGAAATACGGCAAAGAGGGCTTTCGGGAAGCCGGGCCTTGATTACGATCGATTAATGGAATCCATGATTGCAAATGAAGAAATATAATAATGATATCCTGAATAGGGCCCGCGCCG
>PVMK01151783.1_pt1 | contig 22062 bp, 24 predicted proteins | sample 1853481 | NCBI WGS metagenome assembly PVMK01 (sample SAMN08533507, study PRJNA380276) | Marine sediment metagenome, whole genome shotgun sequencing project.
ATTCCAACAACTGAATCCGGGCAAGCCCTACCCGGTTTCCGTTGCGATCGGCACCGACCCGGCCACCCTGCTGGCTGCAGTAACACCGATTCCGGATACCTTGTCAGAATACCAGTTCGCCGGTTTGCTGCGCGGAAGAAGAAGCCGGATTGTCCAGTCTACCCTGACTGGCCTGCCTGTCCCTCACGGTGCCGAAATTGTACTGGAAGGTCATATCTACCCCGATGAGATGGCCACCGAAGGCCCCTTCGCAGACCATACCGGCTATTACAATTCCCAGGCGGATTTCCCGGTATTCACCGTTGAACGCATCAGTCAACGTACCAACCCGATCTACCTGACCACCTACATGGGCAAACCCGGCGAGGACGAACCTTCGATCATGGCTTCAGCCCTGAACGAAATGTTCATACCATTGCTGCAGGAGCAATTTCCGGAAGTTGTAGACTTCTACCTGCCACCGGAAGCCTGCTCCTACCGCGTAGCCATCGTCAGCATCCGCAAGCAGTATCCGGGTCATGCACGCAGGATCATGTTCGGCATCTGGTCCTGGTTGCGCCAATTCACCTATACCAAGACTATTATCGTAATTGATGACGACATAGATGCACGCAACTGGAAGGATGTGATCTGGGCCATCTCCACCCGCGCCGACCCAGTGCGTGATACCGTGCTGATAGAAAACACCCCCATCGATTACCTCGATTTTGCCAGTCCCAAACCAGGTCTGGGTGGCAAAATGGGTATTGATGCCACCAACAAGATTGGTTCAGAAACTGATCGGGAATGGGGAAGAATTGCCGGTGTGGACAGTGCCACCAAAGAGCAAATCGAATATATTGCTGAAGCCCTGGGGTTGTATAAAAAACCGAGCTACTCCCGAGGCTGTCTCCCGGATGTGTCCGGCACCCATTTTCGCTCTTTGTAAAAAACGCAGCATAGGTGGTCCCGGATCTATCCGGGATGACGTGCGTCCTTTGAACTCTTACGGGTAATCAGCAAATACAAGACCGGAACAATAAACAAAGTAACAACCGTAGAAACCAGCATCCCCCCAATAATCACCAACCCCAGCGGCGTCCACAAGGAACTATTCTTCATCGTCAATGGCAACAACCCACCAATCGTAGTTAACGTCGTCAAAACAATCGGCGTCAACCGCGTCTGTGCCGCACTGGCAATTGCATCACGTATGCCCTCACCCTTTTCCATCAGCTGATTAGCCGTATCAACCAGGATAATGGAATTATTAACCACGATACCCATCAGGCTGGTCAGACCCACAAATGCCATAACTGAAAACGAATATCCGAATGTCAGCAAGGCCAGGATCGCCCCGGAAAATGCAAAAGGAATAGATGCAAATACAATCGCCGGCTGAGCAAACGAACGAAACTGCAATACCAGTACAGCAAATATCCCCAGCAAAGAAATCAGCAATGCCTGCAACAAACCCGAAAAGGAATCATCCCTGGATTCCTGCTCACCACCAACCCGGTAACTAACACCTGCCGGAAACCGCATTTGTTCCAGCTTTTCCATTACCTGCGCAGTGACATCAGCGGTCAGAAAATCTGCACGGGTGTCGGCAGTGACAGATGCACTGCGTTCGAGGTAATAATGCTGCAACTGTGAAGGAACCGTCTGTAATTCGGTAGTGATTAACTGTTTAAGCGGAACAAAGGCACCATCATTGGCCATCACCAAAAGATCATTGATATTGTTGATATCGGGTGTAGACGCGCTATCAAGACGAATCATGATGTCATAGTCATCACCATTCTGGTCGCGGTAGTTACCCACCCCGCTACCCATCAGGCTGGTACGGATCACATCGTCGATACTGGTGATAGATACATTCAGTAATGCAGCCTTGTCCCGGTGAATGTTGACATTAAGATCCAGTTTGGGCCGACCCATCGGATTATCCACGTTCACAGTGCCCGGCGTTTCCAGCAACAGGCTTTCAATCGCAGCAGCGGATTGTTGCAACAATTGCAGGTCATCACCCAATACACGTATTGCAATTGGGGCTTCAACCGGTGGCCCCTGCAGAAACTCTTTCACAGTTACCTTGGCACCGGGTGTAACTGCAAAGTCCTGGCGTAAATCTTTGACAAGTTGTTGCAGTTCATTCCGATCCAACTCGTTCAGGATTATGAACAACTGCGCCTTGTTCGCAGCTTCGCCACCGGGGAACTCATTGTAATAAATGCTGGGGTTTTCTCTGCCAATATTGGTGGCCACAGCTTTTACCTGAGGGTAAGAGCGGACTTGCTTGTCAATACGGGCACTCAACTCCTGCGTTGCGTAAAAACTGCTGCTTTCAGGTAGCTCAATATTTAACAGCAACTGGGGTTTTTCAGCTGTCGGGAAGACGCTGACACCCACTTTTGGAACCAGGGCAAGCGAGCCAACAAACAGGATCAGGGAGATGGCTATGACCCAAACAGGGTGTTTCAGCGCGGAACCAAGCACACGCCGGTAATGATCACATGACAGGCGCTCCAGTTGTCGTTGAACAATATTGCGTCCACTACCTTCCTCACCGGCGACACGCTGTTTAAACATACGACTGGCCATCAACGGGGCAAGTGTTACCGCGATGAAGAAAGACGCAGTGAGTACCAGTACTACCGTCACCGGCATGGAGCGCATAAAACTACCGGTATTGCTTTGCATCATCAGCAACGGCACGAAGGCCAAAATGGTTGTGGCTGTTCCACTCGCAATGGCCCATGCCACCTGGCTGGTGCCTTCAGCTGCCGCTTTTAGCGGATGCAAGCCCAGTTTTAACTTCTGACCAATGGACTCGGTCACCACGATGGCATTATCGACCAGCAGGCCAAGCGCTATGACCAGGCCAACTATCGACATTTGCTGCAACCCAAAACCCAGAAAATCAAGACCCGCTATACCAATGAGCATGGAAACCGGAATGGCTAAAAGGATAATGCTGGCAGAGCGCAAACCTAATGAAAACAGTATTATAATACCTACTAATACAAGACCTTGCAGAAGGTTCTGAAAAAATCCATTAACTTGTTTTTTGACACTGTCAGACTGGTCAAAGATGATCTCTGTCTGCATACTGCCTGGTAATTCCAGGTTAAACCCCGTGAGTTCGCTTTTGAGACCATCAAGCACCTCAAAAATATTGGTGCTCTCACGCTGTTCCACAGCAACAAACACCGCACGTTTACCGTTATACAAACCAAGGTAGCCTGGCTCTGCATCTACAAGCTTTACCTCTGCAACATCTTCAACATGAATTACAGTACCGTCCGGCAGATTCAGCACCGTGCGCCGGATCTCTTCCAGCGATTTGTAATCGCCGGAGGTCTTGACTGAAAAGCGCTTGGCACCGGCATCAATAAAACCAGCCGGCATATTGGCAGCAGAGCCCTTCAGGCTGCCCTGGAACACAGACAGACTCAAACCAAGTTCACGCATGACGGCCATATCAACCGTGACCTGCACCTGTTGTTCAGGGAAAGCCATGGCGCTTGCCCGCTTGACCCCGTCTATCCGGGTGAATTTCTTTTCCAGGCGCTCGGCCTGGTAACGCATCTCGCGGTAGCCTGCAGTATCTGATAACAACGCCACCTGCAGCACGTTCACATCGGTCGGTGAAACCTGCTTTATGTCAACACTATGTACGTGCTCTGGCAACGCAGAACGAATTTTCGAAATTGCCTGAATGACATCGTCATACTTCTCGTCAGGGTCTACACCATAGTTGAACTCAACCTTAATAGTGGTGACACCATCTATAATGACGGTACTGATCTCTTTGATATCTTCCAGCTCATTGATCTCTTCTTCAATCGGATCTGTGACCAGCTTTTCCATATCCAGCGGACTGGTGCCCGGATAGGTTGCGGTGACGATGATTAAAGGAAAATTGAACTGGGGGTCTTCAGAACGCGGCATCGTCTGGAATGACAACACACCCAGCAGGGTCAGAAGCGCAACAATAATCAGTGTGAACTGATGGTTACGAATGGCATTAACCGGTAACTTCATGACAAAAACCCTTAGCTGCCGTCAACAACGGTTACTGGGTTTCCATCGCTTAGATAAGGCGCGCCGAGCTTGATCACCTTGTCAGAGGCTTTGAGACTTCCACGCACCGCCACTTCTTCCTGCAGAAACTCGACAATTTCAACACTGACTTCATTTACCACATGCTTGTCTTCATCAAGTACAAATACCCTCGCAAGACCATTGTCAGCCTTGAATACAGCTTCAATAGGTATGTAATACTTCAGGTCACCTGATACCGGTGTGATTTCAACCCGGGCAATCAAACCCGAACGCAACGCAAAACCCTGGTCATCAATTAATATTTCAACTTCGAAGGTACCGGCGTTTGAATCCGTGCTGAGCGCAACTTCGGAAACCGCACCGTTGAATGTACGTCCGGGGTAAGCATCCAGGAAAATCTCAGCGGGGTCACCAACGCCTACCTTAACAATATCCTGGTCTATCAAACCCACCCTGACGACAGAACCCTGTTTGTCTGCAGCCAGCAGGAAAACGGGCTGACCGGACTGGATCAATTCACTGGATTCAACAAAGCGTTTCAGAATGCGTCCCTCAACAGGCGCGCGTATGACCGAAAGCTTCTTGTTGAAGTTCGCAATCTGTAATTCTGCAGCTGCACTGTCATTGGCTGACCGGGCATTCTGTTTGATTTGCAAGGAAACCAGTGCGTCATCGTATAACTTGCTGAATCTTTCCAGGTCATCTGCAGCCTTTTTGTAATTGGAAGCAGCACGCTGCTGTTGGGCATTGATTTCTTCAAGATCAAGCATCGCCAGTACCTGACCGGCTTTGACCTCATCGCCCTCTTCCACGCTTATCTGTTCTATCAAACCACCGGTCTTAAACGATAAACGCATTTCATTCTTGTGGCTGATCCGTCCGCTGTTCCTGATCGACTGACTGCGTTGCTCATGCTTTACCTGCGCCACGGTAACAGCTACTGCTTCCAACGAGTCAGCCGAGACAGTGCTGACAGTCAGCAATGATGTCAGGAATAGCATGGAGATCACTAAGCTTAAAACGGTTGTGCGGGTTAGAATTTTCATTGTGTTCTCTGTATATATTATTGCGCAATGTTGACACTGTATACATTAATGTTGTCAGTGTCAACATTAATGATGTATGATTGAGCTATGAACACACAAACCGACAAGCCTTATCATCACGGCGATCTGCACGAAGAGATACTCTGCGCCGCCTGTGAACTGCTTGAAGAAAACAACATCGCTTCGCTGAGCCTCAGGGCAGTAGCGAAAAAAGTGGGCGTCAGCCATACCGCCCCCTATCGTCATTTCAAGGATAAGGAAAGCCTTCTCGCGGGCATTGCAGCTCTGGGTTACGATGAATTAGGCACACAGTTGGCGGACGCCGTTAAATCACACCCCGGCGATCCGGCAGCGCAACTGCAGGAAGCAGGACACCGGTATTTGCAGTTGGCTGTCAACAGTCCGCAATGCACCCAGTTGATGTTTTCCGGTGTTCTTCCCTGTGACGATACCTATCCTGAATTGAAGGCATCGGGTGAAACCGCTTTTAATGGCCTGAAGACCATTATTGAAGGGGGCCAGGCACAGGGTGTTTTCAGAAAGGGAGACATTGAAATGCTGGCCTTAACCGCGTGGTCGGGAATTCACGGACTCACTTTGTTGGCCATTGGCGGCAACCTCCCGGATATCCTCTCAATACCCGTGGATCTCCGGGCAATGACCGCCGCTCTAACCACAACCATGCTGGAAGGCCTGAAGGCCGACTAATTATCACCGAAAGGAATCAACCGTGTCCGGACCCAATTGGAAAAACACCATTGCAATCACCGGTGCCGGCAGTGGCTTTGGTGCCGCACTGGCACATAAATACGCCGCCGATGGCTGGAAGGTCGCAGTTACTGATATCGATGAAAAACGCGCCCAACAGACACTCTTCGAAATCAAGGAGCATGGAGGTAATGGTTTCTCCATGTTATTGGACATCACCAACAGTGACCATTGGCAACAACTGCAAGACGCCGTTATGGAAAAATGGGGTGGACTCGAAGTGCTGGTCAATAATGCCGGTGTTGCCGCAGCGGGCAATGTCGAAGATACCAGCATGGAAGACTGGGCCTGGGTGCTGGATATCGACCTGATGGGTGTGGTGCGTGGCTGCCACCAGTTCGCCGGTATGATGAAACGTCAAAGATCAGGACACATCGTCAATATCTCTTCTTTCGCAGGTCTTGCGGGCCTGCCCTTTATCAGCGCCTATGGTGTAGCCAAGGCCGGTGTGGTCGCCCTGTCCGAAGCGCTACGTGCAGAAATGCAACCCTACGGTGTCGGTGTTACCGTCGCCTGCCCTGCTTTTGTTAAAACCGGGCTACTGGATACATTCCGCGCCAGCAAACCCGATACCATGGCCACGGTCACACGCTGGATGGAAACATCGGGCATCTCTGCTGAACATGTTGCTGAAGAAATCGCTAAAGCCATCGATGAGAATACATTCCTGCTGCTGACACATGCAGATACACGTAAAGCCTGGAGAATGAAACGATGGTTTCCTGAGCGTTATTACAAAATGGTCGCGAAACGTTCATCAAGATGAAGAACACACACGGTAGATCATTTCAACGCAGCGGGTAAACCGGGTGATCCGCATCGGGCTGATAATACGGTGCCATCTTCATTGCTAGTTTTGCCAGCTTTTCTTGCCGGTTTTCAGGGGCAGGATGGGTGCTCAAAAACTGCGGGGTGCTTGACTTGGAAGTAGCCCCCATTTTCTGCCAAAGGGTCGCGGCCGCGGTCGGATCATAACCGGCCTTGGCTGCCAGTTCGATACCAATACGATCGGCTTCTTTCTCAGCCGCACGGCTATTCGGCAGATTCACCACAAGCATCGCCGTTAAGGCCGCGCCCGTGAGTGCAACACCGGTATTATCAGAAGCAATCCCGACCGCTGCGACACCCACGGCAGTGGCTATCTGCATCGACATTTTCTCAGCCGTATGTTTTGCCAGAGCATGCGAGATCTCGTGCCCCATGACTTGCGCAAGTTCATCATCAGTGGGCTGAATCTGCTCAAGAAGACCGGTGTAAATCGCCATCCGTCCACCGGCCATACACCAGGCATTGACCATTTTGGGGTCATCGATCACCACCACACTCCATTCCCAGCTGGCGGTATCTGGACGCATCTTGATAGCCTCGGTAATGAGACGACCGGTGATGGTATTCACCCGGGCGTTGATCGCCCTGTCCTCTTCAATCTTGCCAGCTTGATCCAGTTCCTTGACCGTTGAAAGGTAGGCTTCTTTGGATGAGACAATGGATGACTGTTCAGAAACCAGCATCAATTGGCGGCGACCGGTGGGGCTGGTGGCGCAACCGACCAGCAATACAGAAACCAGGGCAAGCACCAATAAACGCCGAATCGTTGTCATATTTCAAACCTCATCATGTAAGGTGCGTAATTATACGCGTGCTTAGGGCTGGAATGGTGACGGCTTATTCACACTCAAAATCGTTATTGCCGACGGGGTGGCAATAATCAGACCATGCATGGTATTAATCAGATTGACATTCGTAGTCAATCTGCGAAAGTTACGTTATGAAACAGATAGCAATTGTCGTAATAGCGGCCCTCACCCTCAACCTGGTAACAGGCAATACCCTCGCCCAGGATCTTCCCGATACTTACTGGAATCAGCAACAGGTCAATGAAATTCTGGACAAAACCCGGCACGTCTTCCTGGACCCGGACCTCTCGGCACTGACAACCGGCGAACAGGCTGCGGTCAGCAAGCTGATTGAGGCCGGCCACATTATGAACCAGTTGTATGAAGATTCCATGCATCCGCAAGCACTGGAATCAAAACACAAGCTACAGGCACTGCATCAGGGACGGACAACACACCCAATCCCTGCTTGACCTCTACTACATGGCCAAGGGACCCATCGCCAGCACGCTGGATAACCGGCGTGTACCATTTCTGCCGGTGGTTGCCGAGGAACCGGGCAAAAATGTTTACCCGGTTGGTATGAGTCGGGAGAAAATGGATCCTCTGCTGGCAGCACGACCCGAACTGGCAGTCGGTTTGCTGGACGTGCGAACCGTTGTGCGTGAATCCAGTGAGAAGAACCTCAAACATGATCTCACCACACTGGACAAGTACCCTATGCTGGATGGCCTGCATCCTGGGTTTACGCAAACGACTTGAATCTTTGCGCTCAGGCGAGGACGATACCGCCGTTTATGCCCTGCCCTATTCGGTTCGCTGGGCGCCTGGCATCATGAAAATCTACGCCTTGCTCAACGCTGCATCTGCCGATGTTGCAACCGATGACCCTGATCTGTCGGCTTATCTTTCTATACGCGCCCGGGACCTGGTCAGCGACAACTACGAAGGCGGTGATGCCGCCTGGGTTCGCGGGCGATTCAAACACCTGAATGCACAGATCGGCAGTTACGAGGTTTATGGAGACGCGCTTTACGGGCGTGAAATCATTTTTCAGCCTGAATATCCTCGCCCGGGATGAGGAAAAAAGCCGTGAGTTGAGTGCAGCACTTGGGGGCCTGCAGGCTATCCAGGACAGCCTGCCTCTGGGCGCCGGACGCAAGATCCAACAGGATATTCCGGTGGGTGTTTATAACATCATCGCCGACTTTGGCCAGTCGCGCGGTTCCAATACCGCCACCATTTTGCCCAACGATGCCAACCATTCGCGTAAATATGGCCGCACCATCCTGTTGCGTTACAACATCATGACGCACCCCGACCTGTTCAATGACAGCAAGGAAAAATATGCAACAGCGGTAGCTCCGGAGTTTGCTGATGATCTCAGTCTTGAAGGGCCTTTCTACCGTACATTGTGGCATGAGGTTGGTCATTACCTGGGCGTGGACAGCACCACAGATGGACGGGAGCTCAACGAGGCACTGTCGCCCTGGGGTAGCCACTACGAGGAAATGAAAGCAGATCTGGTATCACTGTTTACCTCGGCCCAGATGAATCGGGACGGGCAAATGAGCGATGAATTACTACGCTCCGTGCAAGCTGGCGGCATCCTGCGTGTCCTGCAAAACAACCAGCCACGAACAGCCGATCAGCCATACCAGACCATGCAGTTGATGCAGATGAACTACTTCCTGGAACATGGTCTGCTGACTTTCGATGAAGAAACGGCACGTCTGAGCATCAACTACGATATTTACGAGTCGGTTGCAACGAAGTTACTTGGAGAAGTGCTGGCGATCCAGGCTGCCGGAGACAGCGACCGTGCCACGGCTTTTATCGAGCGCTATACAGGCTGGACGCCGGAGTTGCATGAACGACTGGCTGACCGACTGCGAAAATCTGCCAAATATCGTTATCGCATGGTTGAATACAAGGCACTGAAATAGAAAAATGCCTACCGGAGTCACGCTAAAATAGCCTCATAGTCAGGCTGACGATACCTCTCAAATTTGGGCAATCGCACAGCTAAATTCCAGAGTAACGCTCATAGGCGCAGAGCTGTATCTACAGTAATTCTTTGCTGCCCTCTCAAGGTCAACCTTATACGATATATATGAGATCAAAATCCCTACAAATATTCACCTAAAACACCCATTACAAAACAGTCTGCTTTCGTGCAACCTGAATGGATGCACACAGAAGTATTGACAATCACCATTCCCAACGTGACACTATATACGGTGTCAGATGAGTGGGCGTAAATCGCTCAGCGAAGTGACGCGGCATTTGCGCCTGGCAAATTCTTCAATTCGTTGTCAGGAATTAACAAAGATATTGGAATCATTAGGTTTTGATGTCCGCAATGGCAGGAAACAAGGGCATAAAGTATTCGTCCACCACGGATTGGATTCTTTTACCTCAGGCGGATATAGCTGTGGTCATGGAAAGAACCCGGAAGTCAAGCCAGTCTATATCAAGAAAATCATCAGGCTACTGAAGCAATATGAAACTGAACTAATTCAATACTCGGAAGAACACCAATGACAATTGATCCTTATGCTTACAACATCACCATCCGCCGGGATAATTTTGATGGCGATGTATTGTTCGAGGCTCGCGTACAAGAACTTCCCGATTTAACTGAGTACGGATCCAGTTTTAAAGAGGCTTACGATTTAGCGGTGGATACGATAGAAACTGCAGCGGGTATTTTTGCGGAGAAAGGACGCAGTTTCCCTCTTGCAGTTGCTCCTTCAGATGATTTTAGTGGTCGTGTGACCCTGCGTTTACCGCGTAGCCTTCATCGCATATTGACCGGTCAGGCGAATAATGAAGGAGTGAGCCTTAACCAGCATTTAGTGAATGTTTTGAGCTACTTCTCCGGCTTTGCGGCAGGCAGTCGAAAGGGAATTTTTTCCGCCTGGCGTAAGACTTCGCAAGTGCGTAAAGCTGGCAAGAAAACAGCTATTGGCAAAACGACCAGCGTACAATAACCAGTCGGGGACTGACTACAAAGCCACTGTTCGAGGTGTTACATTTTTGGTGATTTGTTCGCCTGCCAACACGTGCGGGTTCGAAATTTATGGGCGGTTCTTATTAAATATAGCAAACCTCAGGTGATTTGCTTTATTGAGGCCTGTTGTTAGAAAGGTACTCGGTCTTCTTATCTGCGAAATTATTGAGAAGCTTCTGGTGAGATTTTAAGGAAAACTCATCCACCCGATCAGGACGAACAACACGAGCCCCCTTCGCTTTGAATCGGTGGGCACGGGACAGTGCCGTAGGAGCAGAACACGCAACAATCACCTGTAAGTGGTTTGAGCACCTCACCGCAGGCCTTGCATTCGTAGAACCACTGACAGGCGTCGGTGGGCATCGTTTCCGTTTCTGCGTGACAGCAGACCGGACAGGTGATCGTTGATGTTAGATTTACTTTTATTTGTGTTTACTCTCGTGCATTTGTTTGTGGTGCTCTGCCTGGTGGGCTGCAAATTCCGCTTCGCTGATTTCACCATCATCGTTGGTATCAATACCGGCAAACCCAGGTGCATCGCCAACATGTTTCATCTGACGGCCTTCGGCTGCCATTTCACTCATCTTTTTGGCATGTGCGGTGTTGAATTCCTGTTCAACGATTTTACCGTCACCATCAAGATCGAAGTCAGCAAAAGTAGGCATATTACCCTTCATGCCCATGCCCATGCCCATCCTTTACCTGAGCCATCACGAGACCCTTTGCCACTACCCTGCCCCATACCATCGCCCTTGTGCATGGCCTGGTTTTTTTCCATATGGGCCTTGTGCGCAACATTTCAACTCATCCTGGCTGAGTTGGCCATCGCCGTCGGTGTCTATATCTGCGAATGCCGGTGCATTTGCCGCACCTTTCATCTGTCCGCCCTCAGCCGCCATTGCAGCCATGCGTGCTGCGCGGGTTGTATTAAATTCTTCTTCACTGACAAAACCACTGCCATCTTTATCAAAGTCAGCAAATGGTGCGGGACCGTGGGAGCAACCCTTGCCCGCCTGTGCGTTAAAAGATACAAAACTACCTGCAACAACAATTAAAAGACCGGTAGTTATACTTTTTCTTACCTTACTCATTTTTCCATCTCCGGGGTGTTTAAATATGACATGTAATGATAGACAATCGAGGCCCTGCTGGCACCCTTAATAGTCCAATCTTGCGGGCATTCTCTGCAAAGAAAAAGGCTGCTGACCGTTTCAATCCTGTAATATCCCCAATCCATGTTTAACGGCTTGACCAGATGAAAAAACCTGAGCTCCTGTCCCCCGCCGGTTCCCTGAACCATATGCGATTCGCCTATGCCTACGGTGCGGACGCCGTGTACGCTGGCCAGCCCCGATATAGTCTGCGCGTGCGTAATAATGAGTTCAGTAAAGAAGCGATACTGGGTAAAGGCATTGAAGAAGCCCATGCAATGGGTAAATTGTTTTTTCTCGCCAGTAATATTGCACCGCATAACAGCAAGCTGAAAACCTATATCAACGATCTGGAGCCCATCATAGAGATGAAACCGGATGCGTTGATCATGTCCGATCCCGGCCTGATCATGATGGTGCAGGATCGCTGGCCGGAACAGACTATTCATTTATCGGTGCAATCCAATGTTGTGAACTATGCTGCGGTAAAATTCTGGCAGGGCATGGGTTTGAAACGCATTATCCTGTCGCGCGAATTATCGCTGAAGGAAGTTGCCGAAATTCGCGAGCAATGCCCGGACATGGAGTTGGAAACCTTTGTCCACGGTGCATTATGTATAGCCTACTCCGGGCGTTGCCTGTTATCCGGATACATGTCACACCGCGATTCAAACCAGGGTGCCTGTACCAATACCTGCCGTTGGAAATACGCTGTCCATGAAGCACGCGAAACCAGTACCGGTGATACCGTACCCTTGGCTATCCCGCAATTGGATCCTGTTGATGAATCCCCCGTGGTTTTGCTTGAAGAACAGAACCGGCCCGGCGAACTAATGCCTGCATTCGAAGATGAACATGGCACCTATATCATGAACTCGAAAGATTTGCGGGCTGTTCAGCATGTCGAAAAATTGACGAAGATGGGAATTGATTCATTCAAGATCGAAGGCCGGACAAAATCAGCCTACTACGTAGCCCGTACAACGCAGGTTTACCGCAAAGCCATTGATGACGCGGTTGCAGGCCGCCCCTTTGACATGGGGCTGATGGATGAACTTGAAGGCATGGCCAACCGGGGATTCACCGAGGGTTTCTACCGGCGCCACCCGCCCGGTGAATACCAGAACTATGAACGCGGTATTTCAACCAGTGATAAACAACAGTTTGTAGGTGCAATTCTCGATAACGATGAGAACTGGCTGACAGTGGATGTCAAAAACCGCTTTGAATCAGGCGACTTGCTACAGTTGATGACCACAAAAGGTAATATTTCCTTTGAATTGCCCAGCATCATTGGTCGCGATGGAAATAACACCGATGCTGCTCCAGGCTCAGGACACATCGTTAAAATACCCGGTTCCCGGATGATATAGATCCGTCTTGCATTGATGAATTCTCACTTTTAATTCGTTATCTGCCTCACTAGGGAGCCGCTGAATAAGTATACGATGCCTCTGCGTGACCTTATTCAGAGGCTCTCTAGGGAACCTGCTCGGCTGATTTGTGTCAAAATTATGAATCAATTGACAGGTGACAATGAGAAACTATATTCCCCAAAGACCCTGAAAGAAACAGGAAACCAGCCTCATGAGTTCAGAATTAAAATCTCCAGATTCAGAAAAGCAGGAAGAAGTTGTGTCGGAGGAAGTCACAACAGAAGAATTTGTGAAGGATTTAAACCTCAGGCATCCCGGAATTAGAAGACACCTACCTGGGTGGTGACTTCTCATCAGAGACCATCAAAAATCTTCGCGCTTGCCCCGAGTCAATCAGCAAGTTGTTCAAAGAAGGCAAGTATCTTATACCGACTCCATCCAGAGAAGCACCTATGAACGAAGAAAAGAAAAAGCTCCAGATCGAGCTGCTGAAAGTCCAGAACTGGGTAAAAACTGACCGGGCAAAAGATCGTGGTGATTTTTGAAGGGTCGCGATGCGGCTGGCAAGGGTGGAACCATCAAGCGCTTCATGGAGCATTTGAATCCCCCGCGCAGCAAAAGTCGTGGCACTGGAGAAACCCACACCCACATGAAATGGGTCAATGGTACTTCCAACGTTATATAGAGCACCTGCCCACCCGTGGCGAAATCCTGTTTCTTGACAGATCCTGGTACAACCGCGCAGGGTGTAGAGCGCGTAATGGGCTTTTGCAACCAGATAGAATATCTTGAATTCATGCGTCAATGCCCGGAATTGGAACGTATGCTGGTGAACTCCGGTATCAAGCTGTTCAAGTTCTATTTTTCTGTCACCAAAAAAGAGCAACGCAGCCGTTTTGTCTCGAGAGAAAAGGATCCTCTGAAACAATGGAAAATGAGTCCCTGTGGACAAGGCTGCGGTCAGCAAGTGGGAGCGAATATACGCGTGCCAAAGAAGCGATGTTCTTCTATACGGATACCGCCGCCTGCCCGTGGACCATTATCAAGTCAGATGACAAGAAACGCGCCCGGCTCAACTGCATGCAGTATTTCCTGAGCAAGCTGGACTATCCGGACAAGGATCTGGAAGTTGTCAGCAACCCGGATCCGTTGATCATTGGTTCACCTTCGCAGGTTATCCAGAAAAATCTCCATATGGATAACTGGCCGCATGCACATGATGATTCTCCGCATATAAATTAACGTGCAGAAGACCGACTTTGTTGGTATAAAGTGATTCCGAAATTTCCAGACCAGATCACTTATGCCTTACAAACAACGAAAGACCGATCGAAAATTTACGACCATGGGCCTGTTGGGGCTGGTGATGCACCGCTTACCCTGTTCTCTAACAATGAACCGGACCCCGTAAAAATCGGGCATTAGACCAATTGCCAATAAATTTATGAACACCATGAAATACCTCGGATTAATCACAGCCTCACTGGTTATAGGTATCGCTTCAATAGGCGAAGCTCACTCTACTCTCCCTGGTTGCAGCACACCCGATGGTGTCACATTACAAATTCTGGGCTCAGGTGGACCCATCGCCGATGATGGTCGTGCTTCAACTGCCTACCTGTTATGGATCAATGGCCGGGCCCGGCTGATGGTTGATACCGGCGGCGGAACATTCTTGCGCTTTGGCGAGGCCGGTGCCCGCTTCAAGGACCTTTCACACATTGCCATCAGTCATTTCCATACCGATCATTCAGCCGACCTTGTAGCCCTGCTCAAATCCGGCTATTTCTCGGGGCGAACCAGTAAGCTGTCCGTCAGTGGCCCGTCAACTGGCGGACCTTATCCGGGCCTGAACGAATACCTGGATCGTTTGCTTGGCCCTGACAAAGGTGCATATGCATACCTCGCCGGCTATATTGACGGCAGTGACGGCCTGGTAAAGCTGGAAACAAGTGTCGTTGACCCAAAACAACTGACAGCCAGCCGGGTTTATTCAGATCCGGACGATGATTTGGAAATATTCGCAATTGGCGTTCCGCATGGCCCGGTTCCAACGCTGGCATACCGTGTCCGAATCGGATCACAAAGTATTGTTTTTGCAGGTGATCAGAATGGCAGTTCCGAAGCATTCATCGATTTTGCTCGCGGGACAGATGTTCTTGTCATGCACATGCCGGTGCCGGAAGGCATCGATGGCGTGGCCAGAAGATTACACGCACCACCCTCTGTTATTGGTGATATCGCAACGGCAACCGGTGCCGGAAAACTTGTATTGAGCCACTTTATGGCGCGTAGCCTGGGCAATATAGAACACAACCTGGAAGTGGTTCGATCCAGGTATAGCGGCCCTGTGGTCAGCTCAAATGATCTGGAATGTGTAGAACTTATGAATATAAAGTAACTTATTAGATATATTACTTATCATACTGTTATTATAAGCATTTATGTAAACTCAACCTTCCAATTCATCCCAGCGGTTAAAAGCCGCCTCCAGTTGCCCCTGCACATCAGCCAGCTCTCTGCTGACACGCTGGACCTGCTCATGATCGGACTGAAAAAAGCCGGACGCAGACATGGTTTCTTCGAGTAATGCCTGTTGTTTCTCCAGTTTCTCAATCTTGGCCGGCAAACTGCCCAGTTCGCGCTGGTCGTTGTAGGAGAGCTTTGGCTTTTTAGGCTTTGCCTGTTTCCTGCTCGCAGCAGAGTCATTTATCTTTGCTTTCGTTGCCTTTTCCGAAGCCCCCGCCCGGGCACCTTCCAGACTGCCACCCCGGGCCTCCCAGTCGCTGAAACCACCCACATACTCACTAACATTGCCCGTGCCATCGAGCACTATCAGGCTTGTTATCACATTATCCATGAAATCCCTGTCATGGCTGACCAGCAGCACGGTGCCTTCAAAGGTCAGCAAGATTTCCTCCAGCAATTCCAGGGTTTCGATATCCAGATCATTGGTGGGCTCATCCAGTACCAGCAAGTTTGCGGATTTACTGAATAACCTGGCCAGTACAGCGCGATTTTGCTCACCGCCTGACAGGGCATTCACCGGCATGCGTACACGGTCGGGGCTAAACAGGAAATCACCCAGGTAAGAGATGGCGTGACGTCGCCTGCCCCCGATTTCAATAAACTCCTGGCCACCGCAGACATTGTCTATCAGGTTCTTTTCAGGCTCGAGGTGTTCGCGCAATTGATCCGAATAGGCCACTTCAAGTTTGGTACCCAGCGAGACCTTGCCCGATGTTGGTTCCAATTCACCCAGAAGGATTTTCACCAGTGTGGTTTTACCCGCACCATTGGCACCCACAATACCAATCCGGTCACCGCGCTGGATAACCGTGGAAAAGTCGCTAATTACCTGGTTGTCGCCAAAACTGTGACCAACATGCTCCAGTTCGGCAACAATCTTGCCCGACCTGGCCGCATCGTCCACCGCAAAACCGGCTTTACCCATGCGTTCCCGACGCTCGCCACGCTCCACACGAAGTGCTTTCAAGGCACGTACACGGCCTTCATTGCGGGTTCGCCGGGCCTTGATACCCTGACGTATCCAGACCTCTTCCTGGGCCAGTTTCTTGTCGAACAGTTCATTGGCCCGTTCCTCTGCCAGCAACTGCTGCTCACGGTGACGCAGGAAGCCGTGGTAATCGCCCTGCCACAAGGTCAGGTGTCCCCTGTCCAGTTCGGCCATCCAATTGGCCACATTCTGCAGGAAGCGCCGGTCATGGGTGATCAGTATCAACGCACCTTTGTAATTTCGCAGTTGCTCCTCGAGCCAGCGGATGGCTGGAATATCAAGATGATTGGTAGGTTCATCGAGTAACAGTATGTCGGGTTTACTCACCAGTGCCTGCGCCAACGCCACCCTGCGTCGCCAGCCCCCTGATAATTCAGACATACTGGCGTCCGCCGGCAACTCCAACTGGGTAAGAGTAGTTTCTACGCGTTGTTGCAAGCGCCAGCCATCCTGCGCTTCCAGCTTCTGTTGAACACGCGCCAGGGCATTCATGTCGGGCTCGTCTTCCTGTACCAGGTGGTGATATTCGGCCAGCAGCTGACCAGTTTCGGCAAGACCGGAGGCAACCACGTCGTAAACGTTCTGTTCATCAGCTTCAGGCAGAACCTGCTGTAACCAGGCGATACGTGTGCCGGGTCTTAACCAGCGTTCGCCGGACTCGGGAATGATGTCGCCCGCCAACACCTTGAGAAGTGTGGTTTTGCCGGCACCGTTACGGCCCAGTAAACCGATCTTGTTACCCCTGGAGATTTTGAAACTCACACCATCGAGCAAGGCCAGGTTGCCGTAATGTAAAGAGGCGTTGTCGAGACGTAACAAAGGCATAAGACCAACCGCAGGTGTGTAAGGCAGCGAATTCTACTCCATCGGCAAGCCGGGACGGAAGATTTCTATGTTTGTTCCGGTCAATTAAGCAGACAAAGGAGATACACACAATGAAATCACAAAGCTCTGCACTACAAAACCTGGCACGTCGCTCCATATCCGGGCAAACAAAAACAAGCGGTCTGCAGCACCAGCGTGTCTACGACAGCATCGTCGACCTGATCGCCAATCCGGACAACCCCACCCCTATGGTGAGGCTCAGCGAGCGATACAACCCGGCACCGGGTTTTGATCTTTTTATCAAACTCGAAAGCTTTAACCCTTTCGGTTCCATCAAGGACCGCACTGCCCTGTATCTATTGCGTGGCACACACCTCGCCGAAGGTCAGGTACTTGCAGAACCGACCGCCGGCAACACCGGCATCGCACTGGCAGCACTGTCGAACGCACAGGGCACACCCATCGAACTGGCAGTGCCGGAGGCAACACCCGAGGAAAAGAAAATCCTGTTACGATTCCTTGGCGCAGAACTGCTGGAAGTTGAGGATGAACTCTGCCCGCTGTTTCCCACCGAGGGTGCACGCGGCGTCGTCAAAAGCATGGTCGAAAGCGCAGCCTTCGGAGGCAAATATGTCAGCCCGAACCAATATGAAAACGAACTCAATGTTGATGCGCATTACCACACCACTGGTCCGGAAATATGGAACCAGACAGGTGGGGACATCGATTACTTCTTCGCCGCCTTTGGCACTTGCGGAACCATCACTGGTGTTGGCCGCTACCTGAAGGAGCGCAACCCGGATATCAAGATAATCGGAATTGAGCCCACATCAAGGAACCACAAACTTTCAGGCATCAAGAAAATTTCCAATCTGCCGGATGAATTCAAACCAAAAATTCTCGACTACTCTCTGATTGATGACATCATTGCCGTGAGTGATCGCGATGCCTTTGAGGCCAGCATCCACCTGGCCCGTACCGAAGGCATCATGGTCGGACCCACCACGGGCGCCCTGCTCCACGCTGCCAAACAAACCGGCGCCACTGCAAGTGGACGGGCTGTTGTGATATCCCCGGATGGTGCCACCAAGTATGTCAGTGCCTACGCAGAGTATCTCGAAGAAAATTGAGCAACACAGGGTCATGGCAGGCGGGGTACACTGGGCACCCTGCCCCCAAGGAGTTATTCAATGAACTATCTGCATACCATGGTCAGGGTGACAAACCTGGCAGAATCCCTGGATTTTTACTGCAACAAGCTTGGCCTGGTTGAATCGGGACGGCATGATTCTGAGGCCGGGCGTTTTACACTGGTTTTCCTCTCGGCTCCCGGTGATGAATCCGCCCAGGTCGAACTCACCTGGAACTGGGATCCCGAAGAATACAGCGGTGGAAGGAATTTCGGACACCTGGCATATGCCGTGGATGATATTTATGCCGTGTGCCAGCAGTTGATGGATGCCGGTATCACGATCAACCGGCCACCCAGGGACGGACACATGGCTTTTATTCGTTCCCCCGATGGCATCTCAATCGAGTTGCTGCAAAGTGGGGATTCCTTGCCCGCACAAGAACCCTGGGCATCCATGGAGAGCGTGGGTGAATGGTAGCGGTTAAAAGACTTTCTACTAGCGAAACACGTCAAACATATAACTGTACTTAAGAATGATCTCACGGCCGGTTGGAAGTGCACCGGGCGCACGCTCGTCAAATTCGTTATAGACGAGATAAAGACCCGTATTGGCTGTTCGCAGCCAGGAGAAACGCAGGTTTGTAGCCAGCACTTCATCGTGATCGTTATATTGCATCAGGGCCTGTAGCAGAATTTTTGGTGTAAACGCATATGACAGCCGAAGTCTCGAAAGCGTAACTGAAAAATCCCCACCGGGAACCGGCAGATCATAACTGTTGTAGTTGACCGACAGGCTGGAACTGAATTTATCATTGATGCGATAATTAATACTCGGCGTGAGAAGGAAACGGTCGCCGCCGAACTTGCCGCCAATCGTCGTTCTCAGGCCAAATGACAAAGGTGCGGACTGATCGGTGGTGAAATAAAATTGCGCCTCGCTCTCATCGTATGTACCGGGTTGGATGGTGACACCATCGATGATATCGAACGGCTCTTTGATTCCGTCCGTAAAGACATTGTAGCCGGTGTGAAATTCGTAGCCGTTCTTCCATTCCCAGTGTACATCCATGTGTAGAAAACCGGTTTCCTGGAAATCATCGAAATCCCAGTACCCTGAATAACTTACATGTGGGCGGATCTCTAAAAGCCCCCACAAATCATCCGGGCGAATACGCCTGAGAACCATAGCACTGCCTTTTCGATAACCTTTTCGGGTCAAAAATCCAACTTCAGGATTGAAATTGTCACCTACCTCGCTGTAACCGATGCTATTGAACCACTTTGCTGAATCATAATCGGCCTTCAGGGCATAGGCATGGTCATCGCCATCCAGTCCCGGCGTATCCGTTTTGGCCGCCCAGCCATAGATCATCGTGTTTTCACCGATACCGAGACGACCGTCCAAACCATAGGTCCTGTTCTTGTCATCAGGCTCGTCCACCAGGTAAGAGCCGTCGCCATTGCGCTCTACAAAAATTGCACCGATCGAAGATCGTTTCCCAAGCTCCTGGTTAACACGCACGACGGTAAACTGGTTGCCCGGCGCAATATCCTCAACTGCCTCGGAAGCCATGTACAGGAAACCAACATTCGTGTTTGCTCCAATTTTTCCTGAAACTCGCACACCACCGTCAATGGGGATGATTTCACCATCATCACCAATGCCTATGCGACGACTGAAAAAGAGTTCAGCCTCGCCACTGTTACCAACGGCGAACTGGTCGGCATTTTCAAGAAAAAATGACCGTTTTTCCGGAAAAAACAGATTAAAACGATCAAGATTGACCTGTTGTTCGTCGGCTTCAACCTGGGCAAAGTCCGTGTTGTAGGTGAGGTCCAGTGTCAGGCTGGGCGTGATTGAATACTTGGCATCAAAACCAAACTCCGTGTCTGTTTCGGTACCATCAATTTCACCGCCACGCCGCACCTTGGCCAGGCCATAGGGGGTGAATTTCAGATTGCGTGTCGGTGGCGGGACAATACCCTCTATGGTTCCAGCCTCGGAAACACGGTTCAGGTTGCGTTGACGTGATAAGGGTGCCCAGTACGCTATTTCATTATTACGGCGGATATTTCTCTGGAAGTTGATACCCCATGCTTGCTCGGCACCCTTGCCATAACGCAGGGTTTTGAACGGAATTCTCATTTCAGCACTCCAGCCAAAATCAGAAATCAGTGCTTTAACACTCCAGCTTGCGTCCCAGTTCAGGTTAAATCCGCCGCCGCCGAAAGCACCGCTAGCGCCCTCTTTGACGACCTGTGCGTCATATTCCATTCCCGCCGGGTTAGTGCCAAAAATCAATCCGTTTTGGCGATCCAGCACTCCGTCGATAATGACGCGAAAACTGTCGGTATCATTCAAACTGGAATCACGCCTGGGGTCGGTGACTATGATACCGTCCGGATTTTCGTCATAGGCTACAACGCCGATATATAAAGCGTTGTCCGAGTAACCAATAAACACCTCAGTTTTTTGCGTTGCAGGCTGACCCTCATCAGGTTGGACCTGCCAGAAACCGGTAGCCGGAATCACACCCTGCCAGGCGGGGTCATCGAGCACAGAGCCGTCAAGTACCGGGGCTGCCTGCAAAGCAGAGGCTCGCATCACGGGGCGTTCAGTTGGGGACTCCTGGGCACTGGCTATACTTACAAAACACATAAAAGCAGCACAGACAACCAGGCCACGCCCATAGGCGACACCGAGTTCCTGCCACGATCTGAGTTCGGGTTTTCTGATATATGACATGACGCGTACAAGTCTCCAACAACGTAAATTCGGCGTGTCGAAAACATGTAAACTGAATACTTTTATAAATCAAATTTCGACCACGAATTATCTCATGAATGCGCTAATCACGTGAATCATTTGGGTAAACTATTATGCATTTCCGTTATCATGAAAACACTGACAACCGGACAGCATGGGACAAGTATGAATACAGCAGAAATTCTGGAGAAGCTTGAACAACTCATTGGGGAAACCGTCACCTTTTCCTCAGGCGACGTATCCTTCGATGCCAGGCTTCAGCAGCTTGATCGCTTGCCACAACTCACCGGTGATGTGCATCAGCCTTTTTCCGTCATTTTTCTGGCGGAGCACCCGGAACCCTTCGAGCAACAAACCTATACCTTGACACATTCGCAGATTGGTGATTTTTTGATTTTCCTGGTGCCGATAGGACCAGGGGAAAGCGGGATGCGTTATGAGGCTGTCTTTAATTAAAGAAACCATATTTTTTTGCTATCGCTTTACTGCTTAACCCGCCACTCCAGCAAATCATAGACACCCTGCTCTTCAATTCGCGTAAAACCCAGGCGCAGATACAGTTTAATTGCAGGATTATACTTCTCCACATGTATGGTCACGGGTAAATCACAGCTCCGTGCTTCGATTAGAAGTTCTTCAAGCAACTTCGTCCCCAATCCCAGGCCACGATGCCCGGGCAGCAAGGCAATATCAATCAGGCGGATTTCAGCTTCCCTGCGATCGACATAGACGCGTCCAATCGGTTCAGCGTCCTTTTCAACCACCAGAAACTCCGCAGTTGTAAACTGCTCGACATAAAAGTTG
>PVMK01141313.1_pt1 | contig 22057 bp, 20 predicted proteins | sample 1853481 | NCBI WGS metagenome assembly PVMK01 (sample SAMN08533507, study PRJNA380276) | Marine sediment metagenome, whole genome shotgun sequencing project.
GGTTTCCTGCAATCCTGTTTCCTGGCGATATTTGAAGTGTCTCAGCAATACGCGTCATGCTGTCTTCCAGCAACAACCCGGCCGTTTCCAGACTACCTTCCATTAGAGCGAGCCTTGCCCAGTTCAGTAGAAAAGCTTGATATGATTCAATGGCATTAAAGTCTTCTTTGATATCATCCTGGAAAAAAAGCTGCCATTCTTCATCCAGTGCTTCCATGGTCTCCAGGGCATTATCAATATCTCCACCGATCACCTTCAGCGTGGTTAACCAATGTTTACGATGAAGTATGTAGCGGATTATTCTTTTATCATCGGGATGATGAAGCAATACTGGTTCCATCAACCGCAAAACATTTTCGAGGCTTTCAATCGCGTCATCAACATGCCCCATTTGTTCCTGTACGCCGGTGAGACCGCTAAACGCCCAGGCCAATTTTTCCATCTTACGTATATTCTCACCGTCAGCCGCCAGGATATCCTGCTCCAGGGCAACGTTTTCCTGTCGCGATTCGAACGCACCTTCCAGATCACAGACACCGCGTTGTGCATCCGCAAGAAAAGCATGTGACTGCCCGAGTTCCGATTTGTAAAGTTCGTTTTGGGGATCCAGCACCAACGCAATCTGGTTGTACTCCAGCGCGGACTGTATCAGCTGCAATGACCGTTCCGGGTTGTTGGCGTCACGATCCATTTCCAGGGCCCCGAGGTTGGTTAAAGCGTATGCCATTTCCAATACCCACTCGGCGTTCTTCGGTTGCAACAGAATCAACTGCCTTGTAATTTCGGCATAGGCAACAAAGGTACCTTCAGCCGCTTCCAGTGAACCTAAATCCGTGTAGATCTGACCAATCCAGAACTCTGCCTGTCCCAGCTCAAAAAATGCCATATAGTCACTATTGTCACGGCGATAAGTTTCTGCCAATAACGCCCAGGACTTCTGAAATTTATCCATCGCCAGTCCAAGTGCACCGTCGCGCCAAAGCCTGATGCCCTCATCACGTAAATTCATCGCTGAAATTGTGAGCGCGTCTTCCTCTTCACCGGCACTGGCAATCAAAAAGGCTAATTCCTGTTGATTCCATTGTCTGAGACGACTCAGGTCACCAGGATCATCTGCCACGTTCAGCATGGTGCGAAGTTCATTGAGCTTGTATCCAACCAGTGACTCACCGGAATCACGTCGCTGCTGCGCCGCAATCCGGGCAGTAACGGCCGTTACCAATACAGCGGCCATGGCGATGGAAGCAATAGCTGCCAGTGCCCAGACTCTTTGACGCTTTTGTAAATCCCTGCGCCGTAACTGATCAAGAGACAATCCAAGCATGCCTGCAACCAGCTTCAGCTTGGCCAGGTGTTTGCCATCAGCCCACTTTCGGACATCAGCCGCCAGGGGCTCTTGCAAACCGATTTCTGCCAATGCAGCAGGGAAACAGGTGGATTCTGTTCCAATACCACCTGGTTCACCATCAACAATGACGCAAAAAATCTGTTTTTCCCGTCCCAGGCTGGCAAACCCGCGGATTTCTTCACTGACCCAGTGTGAAGCTGCAGCATCCGGGGAACAGATCACGATCATGTTCTCAGAGTCGGACAAGGCTTGTTTGACTGTGCCTCCCAAATCAGATGCGGAAGACAGATCATCGCGGTCACGGAATACAGGTTTGATCCGCGATGGCACTTCGTCCACACCGGTTTTGGTACCTACAAGCTTGCGGGGTATACGGTAGGATTCCAAAGCACGGTGCAGCCATGATGCCCAGCGTTCATCGCAATGGCTGTAGCTGATATAGGCTTTGTATTTATATTTATTATTCACCGGATATCATTGCGCCTCGACAATTACTTCCCGCAAAACTCATGCTGTTCACAGAACCGGATGAAATTGGGATCGGCATAACCCCTGACTCTAAGATATGCCACTTCGCTGGCCGCGCTGGTCTTGTCGTTTTCGATGACAAACATCCGTGCTGCAGAATCAGCCTCGATACAACTTCGGTATTCACCAGTAGAAGTCTGCCCAAATACAGGTATTATGGGGAAACTTTTAAAATCACCTTTTCCGTTCAGTTGCCACCATTGATACCTTGTTCTCACGAGATTTTCTGTGTAGAAAATATCTTCTTCCTTTTGATCCGGGTTATCCAATTGCAGCTGAATTACAGCTTGTAAATACCTGTTTGCTGAAGCCACATTTCCCAGTTGGGATTCGATATCTGCATAAACGAGCTGGAATTCAATATATTCCTTTTTAGACACTGTAGTCTGTTCTGCAAATTCATCCCCTGGCTCTAACTCCAATTCAAGTTTTTCCATCATGGATCTTGCCGTTTTAAGCTGACCAGTATCACCCAATAACTTCGCAAACATAACTTGTCGGTAAAATACTTCTTCACGATAGTGCGTATTGCTTGGGTCAGCAGCTAATAATTGCTGCAGAATTGATATTGCAAGTTCCAGGTTCTTTTCGGCTAAATCAGCTTGGCCAGTGACAATTTGCGCACGGGCGATACCTGTAAGAGCATATGCATATCCCTGTTTAATATCGTTGTTACCAGGGTCTGCACGGGTCGAGGACTCAGCCAACTCCCTGACCCTGTTTCTCAATATGAGCACATCTGTCAGGTTACAAGCCTGGAACTGGGCATCTGCATTCCATGCCAGGGTGTTTGCATAGAATCTTGCAACCGCATGGTCATCTGGCTTTAACGCTATCACCATTTCTATCAACCTGATGGCCTCTGCCAAATGCTCGAGCGTTGTCTCGTCAATCCCCCTGCCACTTTCCAAATGAACGGCAGCAAGATTGTTGTGGGAGTATGCCACCTCCAGGATCCAGTCGGGATTATCAGGGTCTGTTTCCAGTAGTTTACGGCTCAGATCGTAGTAGCTTTGCATTAATTCCAGGGCGCTTTCATACCTGCCCTGTTCATTGTGTAAATTCCCTATGTAGTATTCGGCATTGCCCAATTCGAACAACAATTCGGGTATCTCCGGATACTTATTGTGCAAGCGGAACAAAAGATCCCGTGAACGCCGGAAGGTATCAAGAGCTTCATCCGGCCTACCCTGATGTTGGCTGACCCAACCCATCTGGCGAATGGCGAGAGCAACTTTCTTCCCTGTTTCAGCTGACAGTTTATCCGGATCCAGGCTTTGTAGGTGCCTTGAAGCCTCGGCACTTATCAAGGCAAGCGTTTCAAGATCTGCGTCCGATTGCAACCTCTCACCGAGATCAACGACAAAAGTCGCTAACTGCTCATTTTTCTCACGTTCATGTCGTTCGGAAATTTGCGAAAATGCCGTCATGATGGCCAGTGTCAACACGACCAAAACGCCCAGACCAATAAATACCTGCCGTTTGTGGCGTCGCTGCGTATCCCGCTGACGTAGCTCATCAAGACGAAGCCCCAACAGACCCGCGATCAGCTTAAGCTTGGCAACATGTTTCCCATCTGCCCACTTACGCACATCGGCTGCAAGGGGTTCCTGAATGCCTATTTCGGCCAGTGCGGATGAAAAACAGGATGATACAGACCCGTCAGCAGCGGGTTCACCACCAACGATGATACAAAAAATCCGATCCGCCCGACCAAGATGCGCAAAGTAGCGAATTTCTTCTTTGACCCAGTGTGAAGTTGCCGCATTCGGACTACAAACTAAAACCAAACTTTCGGAATCAGCCAGGGACTGTTTGACTGTTTCTTCCAAATCAGTTGCTGAAGACAGATCATCGCGATCACGAAACACGGGGCGGATTCGTGCCGGTACTTCACCGACACTTGTCTTATTACCAACAAGATTGCGGGGCACACGGTATGACTCGAGCGCACGATGTAACCACGCAGCCCAGGACTCGTCCTTATGACTGTAGCTTATGTACGCCTTATAGCGAGGTTCAGCCATTCAAAACTGATCCCATTTTAGACTGCAATTGCAGTGGCCCTAATTGAAATAGGATCTAGTTTCTTCCTTTGTTTTCAATCGCGGGATCAGTTGAGTAGCAGACTTCTTTATCCTCAGTATCTTCAGGATTTTTAATATCTTTGCAGGCCGTGATGGAGTAAAAATAGTCCTGTGGGTCTCCATTGTAGTCATGCAGTTTGAATTTCCTGAGCGTCTTCGAGAATGGTTCCAGATTAATGATTCCATCTGAGCCAGGGCGGGATTTGGCGCTACCTGTTTTGAGTGACGCAGCAAATTCTCTTTCTTGCCATGGTTTAAGCTTGCAGCCGTCTGGCCCGGCGCCAGGCTTATTAATACCAGCGCAAACTTTGAATTCAGTAAAGTGCCATCCACCCGAGCCGTGCAATTTAAAAGTAACCGTCGCTGTATTATTATGCGGTACGACAATACACCCGGCTTTTTTATTGGCAGCTTTGCACTTTCCAATTGGTTTAGTTGTGATATCCAACTTTTTAGTGGCATCGTTTACCTCAATATCTATCGTATGCTTTTTATGAGCACCCGCCATGCCCACGCCAAAGAGTCTGTCGCAGGAAGCCAGCAACATAAAACTTGCAATACATATAAGCACTAACACCAGGTTATATCTGATATTCATGACCCACTCCCATTTATTATAAATTTATCGAGGGGTCCCTGGACCCCGCTCAGGTAAGTTAAATCACTCGCATCCGTTCCGGATTACTGACCGACAATTCAAGGTAAACTCTGCCGGGTAAGGCTGGCTCATGCCGGGCTTGACCCACACTACCTCGACTTAAGCATAGGTGTTTCCCAGTTTTTTGCAGGATAACACCATGCTAATTGTCTCCACTGCCCTGATACTACACGGTTGCAGATATACTTCAATCCTTGGAAATGTGTAAAAAATTAAGGAAATCTCCCATGAAATGCTCTGTGGTTCGCTCGTCTCTGAAAGACTTCACCTATATCTATATGCTCGCAGGGCATGATTTTGATGATTTGCCGGTTGCCCTTAAGAAGGTTTTTGGCGAACCTGAGTTTGTCATGAACCTTGAACTGACTCCGGAACGCAAACTGGCCTATGAAGACGTTAAACAGGTCATGCAAAACCTTACTGAGCAGGGATATCACTTACAAATGCCACCGCAGGAAGACGCGACGGGCTTACTGCAACTACCTGATAAAAAGGAAACATTGTTATGAAAGACAGAACACTATTGGGCGTTATGTTCGGTTTAGTGGCCGGGTTGATACTCGGACAAAGCGGCACTCTTTCGGCACAGGCAGCACCAGCCATGGCCTGCCAGGAATCCAAAACCATTTTTAGGGATGCTTCACGATTCAGCCGTAAAAATAATGCAGCGAAAAACATGAGCAAGAAACATGATGAATATACAAAGAACGGCTGGAAGTTTATGGATATGGAGACCTATATTGAAAACTCTGACCTGGAAGGCTTTTTTCTTACCTACAGTCGTGAAATTGCATGCAGCTAAAGTTATTTCCTGGTCGTAGCTACACTTACGCTAGCAACGCCAACCGCCTCCGCTGCATCCAGTATGATAACCAGGGCTTCGGTATCTGCATCCGGGTGTGCGGCAATAATTAACGGTGAATCAGGTTTTTCGGCCTTTTCGCGTTCAAGGTTAGCTTCCACCGCCCTGCGCTCCAGCATACGGCCTTTCATCGAAATATTACCACTGGCATCGATCTTGACCACGATCGGGCCTTTCTTTTTCACGATTTCCTTGGGTGGAGAATTGGAAGGCCTGGACACTTCGAGGCCTTTTTCCTTAACGAAGGAAGTGGTCACAATAAAGAAGATGAGCATGATGAAAACGATGTCCAACATTGGCGTAATGTTGATCTCCGCTTCGTCGGTCTCTCTGCTTTTTCTACGCACCAAATAAACCTCGGTAAATACCCGTCCGTTCCGGCTTGATAAACCGGAGGCACAGCTTACTGAACCTGATGGGTAATCTCCAGTGTATCAATCATTCAACTGTAACGGATTTGGCCAGGTTACGTGGTTGGTCCACATCTGTTCCGCGCTGTACCGCAACGTGATAGGCAAGCAATTGCAGGGGAATGGTCATCACAACCGGCGCCAGTAACGGTCCGCCGGTATCCAGGCCGATAACATAACCATGGCGTTTCTGAAAACTTGAAATCACATCGGTATCCGCTATCACGTATAGCTCACCGCCCCTTGCACTGACCTCCTCAATATTGCTAATCAGTTTTTCCAGCAGTGCATTGTTCGGCGCTACCGCAAACACAGGCATCTCGGCATCAATCAATGCAAGCGGGCCATGTTTCAACTCACCGGCCGCATAGGCTTCCGCGTGGATATAGGAAATTTCCTTGAGTTTAAGCGCACCTTCCATCGCTATCGGATAATGACTGCCCCTGCCCAGGAACAATGCATGGTTTTTATCTTTGAAAGCTGCTGATAACGCTTTGAATTCACCATCAAGACTCAGAGCGTCATTTAGCAATTCCGGCAAGTGGTTCAGATCAGCCACGTAATTGGCGTAAACATCTTTATCAACGCCATTCAGGCGCGCCAGTTCCAGCAACAATAGCTGTAAGGCGACCAGCTGGGTGGTAAATGCCTTGGTTGATGCGACACCGATCTCAGGACCTGCACGGGTCATCAACACCAGCCCTGCTTCGCGTACTATGGAGCTCTCGGCAACATTACAAATTGCCAGAGTTGCAATATAACCAGCTTCTTTTGCGTGTTTTAAAGCGGCCAGTGTATCTGCTGTTTCACCGGATTGTGATATAGCAACAAACAGGGTATTTTCTGGTACTACCGGCCTGCGGTAACGGTATTCACTGGCAATTTCAGCCTGGCATGGAATACCCGCCAGCTGTTCTATCTGGTACCTGGCAACCAGGCCCGCATGGTAACTGGTGCCACAGGCAACGATATGAATCTGCCTGACCTGTTTGAGGATATCTTCTGCGCCAACACCAAAAATATTAGGTAATACGGCGTTAGCACTGAGCCGGCCCTCAAGGGTTTCAGCCACCGCCCGGGGTTGCTCAAAAATCTCTTTAAGCATGTAATGCGGGTAATCGCCCCGTTGCACTGAATCGGCCCGGGTCTCAACCTGTTTGACCGGCCTGTCCACAGCCTGGTCGTTGATATCGACGATATGAAAACCATCTGCGTTCAAGCTGACCGCATCGCCTTCCTCTAAAAAGACAAAGCGGTCCGTTTCACCCAGCAACGGATAAATATCAGACGCCAGGAAATTCTCTCCATCACCAACCCCTAAAACCAGCGGACTGCCTCTGCGTGCGCCAACAATGACACCTGGCTCCGCTGCACTGACGACCGCAATCGCAAATGCGCCGCGCAGACGGCCAACGGCTTTTCGAACGGCAGAAAACAGGTCCAAACCGGAATCCATCAACTGGGCAATCAGGTGAACCATAACCTCTGTATCAGTATCGGAACTGAACTGACAGCCGGACTGCTGCAATTCCAGTCGCAACTGCTCGTGGTTTTCAATAATGCCATTGTGAACCAGCGCGAGTTGGTCGCCGGACACATGGGGATGAGCATTTTCTGTATTGGGAGCGCCATGGGTGGCCCAGCGGGTGTGAGAAATGCCACAGTGGCCGTTGATGGGTGAGGATTCTAACAAGGCTTCCAGATCTTTGACCTTGCCTGCCGCACGGTGTCGCGCCAGGAAACCATCCTGTTGCAATGCGATTCCCGCTGAATCATAGCCACGATATTCAAGCGTGTGCAGACCTGATATCAGAATATCCCGGATATCACGCCTCGCAGCGGCTGCAACTATTCCACACATAAGTCAGGACCTATTGTTTTTTAATGGGACGTTTCCAGCCACGTATGCTGACCTGTTTCGCCCTGCTAATGGTCAACTGCCCGGCCGGAGCATCCTTGGTTACGGTGCTGCCGGCACCGATATCTGCGCCTTCACCAACGGTCACAGGTGCAACCAACTGGGTGTCGGAACCTATAAAAACATCATCTTCGATTACCGTGCGATGCTTGTTAACACCATCATAATTGCAGGTAATGGTACCCGCGCCAATATTAACCCGATCACCAATGCTGCTATCGCCCAGGTAGCTTAGGTGGCTGACCTTGCTGTTTTTGCCAAGTGAAGTATTTTTAGTTTCAACAAAATTGCCTACTTTACTGCCCTCGCCAAGTTCCGTACCGGGACGCACACGGGCAAAGGGCCCGATATCACAGGCACCCAGGCTACGCATTCCCTCAAGCACACTGTAGGCGTGAACCCGGGTTCCAGCAGCCAGTTGGCAGTTTTTCAGCACACAGCCCGGACCAATTTCCACACCATCACCGAGACTGACATCACCCTCAAGAATAACGTTGATATCGATATACACATCGCTACCCGCGACCACTTTGCCACGTACATCAATCCGTTTTGGATCAGCCAGCTGAACACCTGCAAGCATCAATTCCCTGGACATTTTCATACGATATCTCTGCTCCAGTGCCGCCAGTTGAATTCGGTCATTCGCTCCCTCCAGATCAGCGGAAAGCGGCGCAATAACGCCACCAGTCGATATTCCTTTTGCATACCCGATGGAAAACACATCGGTCAGATAATACTCGTTCTGGGAGTTTTCGCTGGCCATATTTTCCAGGCAGGACATAAGGTCGGACCTTGGCGCCAGGATTATGCCGGAGTTAACCTCGGTTATGGCTCTTTGTGTTTCAGTGGCATCACGCTCTTCAATAATTCCCATGACACTGCCATTTTCATCACGAACGATACGCCCGTAACCTTTCGGGTCTGGCACATTCATCGTCAACACTTTCAGCCCGGCTGACGGTGCCTCAATCAGCTTTCGCAATACACCCGCTTCGAGTAAAGGGGATATCACCATAAAGCACCAGCACATCGGCATCAGCGGGAATACCCGGGCATGGCCTGCTGTACTGCGTGACCCTGTCCCCAGCTGCTCTGCCTGTGCCGCCCAGGTGATGTCAAAAGAGGCGCAAGCCTCTATCACTTCCAGTGCGTCCGGGTTATAAACCACGTGGATTCCAGCCGGTTGAAGTTGCATGGCCGTATCCAATACGTGAATAATCATCGGGCGGCCAGCGACTGTTTGTAAAACTTTTGGCAGCCGTGACTTCATGCGGGTTCCTGCACCGGCAGCAAGTATTATGATATGAAGGGGTTTAGGCATAGTATTCAATCGCTGGTTTGATCAGAGCGCTGTTTTGAGCATGGATTATACCGGTAACACCATGCAGGCTCTATGCAAACAAACGGGCAGGGGCATGTTTATTCAAGGACAATGCAGGATTTTCGGTAAAATCCTGTAGCCGGACTTTAAGGAAGTTTAATGCGTACACTGATAATCGGTATATTGTTGCTGCTGCTGGCTGACTACGGTTTAGCCGCCGAGGTCGAGCGGCGGACAGCCAATGACGGTCAGCTTCTGATGGAAGACATACCGCCGATTCCGGCTTCCCTGCCGCAGACACTGAGCCGTTACCAGAGTATCCGCTCAGCCCGCTTCGCCGGCTGGACAAAAGACAGTAAAAGCATTTTTATCAAGACCCGCGTCGGCCCCGTTAACCAACTGCACCGTGTTAATAAGCCAGGTGGCGCACACTATCAATTGACCTTCGGCGAGGAACCGATTGGCGAAGTACTACGCCGGCCAAACAGCAACCTGGTAGCCTTGACCCGCGATAAGGGTGGCGATGAATTTGACCAGGTTTTCCTGCTTAATCCTGAAGACGGGTTAATGCACCTGCTGTCTGACGGATTTGCATTAAACAACCGTTTGGCCTGGGACCGGCAGGGCCAGCACCTTGCCTATCGCTCGACACGCAGAAACGGTCGATCAAGTGATATCTGGGTGCAGAATGCCGATTCTTCAGATCCGGCAACCGTGCTGCTTGAAACAGAAGACGGCACACTGTGGAAACCTATCGATTTCAGTCGGGATGGGAATAAGTTGCTGATCCAGCAATTCATCAGCGTGGCTGATTCCAGAATTTATGTGAAAGATTTGCCCACCGGGAAACTGCAATTGCTGGCTGGTGATGCTGAAAACCCTACCAGTAATATTGCCACTGGCTTTGATCAGCATGACAATAATGTTCTGTTTGTAACCAACCAGCGCAACGGGGCGGCTGAACTTGCGATGGTCAGCCTGGAAGAAACACCGGTCATGACATTCTCGCCTAACGTCACCAATTGGGACATTACCCGGTTTGTACTCAGCCCGGACCGCAAGCGTGGCGCCTTTGTTTCCAATGAAGGCGGCATCAGTCGCCTTTATCTATTTGATCCCGCAAACCTGAAGTACAAGCGGGTGAACAAGATTCCCCTGGGGCTGGTTAGTGGTTTGATTTTTAGTCCGGACGGTAAAAAACTGGGAATGACACTGAATTCGGCACGTACACCGAGCGACGCCTTTGTGCTCGGTCTTGGTCGCAGACCTCTGTCAGGAAGAAAGCTTACACGTTGGACTTATAGCGAAGTCGGTGGACTGGATACAGATAAATTCTCAAAACCAATCCCGATTAGCTATCCTTCCCCCATTGCAGGTCAGGACAAGCCAATGTCCATCCCTGCTTTTATCTACCTGCCCCCCGGTAGTGGTCCGTTCCCGGTCATCATTTATGTCCACGGCGGCCCTGAAAACCAATTCAGACCACGATTTAACAGTGATTTCCAAATGTGGGTCGATCAGCTGGGCGTGGCCGTCATTGCACCGAACATCCGTGGCTCACTGGGTTATGGATCTCACTATATTACCCTGGATGATGGTTATAAACGTGAAACCGCGGTGAGAGACATCGGCGCCCTGCTGGATTGGGTAGCAACGCAAGCACGTCTCGACAAAGATCGCGTGGCGGTCATTGGTGCCAGCTATGGTGGTTACATCGCCCTGGCATCGGCAGTGCACTACAGTGACCGCTTGCGCGCTGCAGTTGACCGTGTGGGTATCAGCAACTTTGTCACCTTCCTGGAAAACACACAGGACTACCGCCGGGAATTGCGCCGCATTGAGTACGGTGATGAACGTGACCCTGAAATGCGCGCTTTTCTGGAACAGATCAGCCCGTTGAATAACGTGGATAAAATTAATATTCCGCTATTTGTTCAGCAAGGCCACAATGATCCAATTGTGCCGATGTCGGAATCTGAACAAATGGTCAAGGCCCTGCGTGAACAGGGTCAAACCGTCTGGTATATGAAGGCTCTGAATGAGGGCCATGGTTTTGACAGGAAAGAAAACCGCGACCTGTATCAACAGGCCACGTTTTTGTTTCTGCAGAAATACCTGCTGGGTGAGTAAAGTAAGAGCCCACACAAGCGGCGATACGTCATCCCGGGCTTGACCCGGGATCCATTTTTTTTATTAAATTATCATGGCCAATAAAGAGCAAGTGGATCCCGGGTCAAGCCCGGGATGACGCTGGTTTGGATTCCGAATCGAACCCGAGTTGACCAAGTCTTTATTTCTTGGCTAGATTGGCTTTGTATGCGCGCACGGCTTCATTGAACATAGCGGCGACACGTTCTTCCATATCCACCGAATAGTTATGTGCATTGGAAATCGCCTGCCGGTTACCTGACGACATCTCCGGATTGTCGGCGTCCTTGTCGACGCAGGTGCGATAAATTTCCATATCTGCCTGGAATTGCTTAACGTTTTTTTGTGCCGCCAACAGGTCAGGCTTCTCTGGAACATCCGGGATCGGCGGGGGCGCCGACGGTAAATTACACAGCTGAGCCTCCAACGGCAGTATCACCTTACTGCCATCATCCATCACTTCCTGGGCCATCGCTGCCATTGAAACCATCAATACCAGACTTGCAAACATCACTCTTTTCATCATTTCACCTGCTTTAAAAAAATCTTGTTTTAGTGGGCACCAGGCTACTTTCCCGGTACCACAATTTACTCCCCCTCCCAATATTCAGCCATTCCTGCCTGATCGCGTATGATATAGCGCATCACCGTTGGTTTTCCACCATCTTCGGCAGGAAATTCTGCTAATACACCCACTTTGTCGGAATCCGGGTACTCGGCAATCTCCGGCGACTCACTGGTGGCCACGGCCAGAAATTTCATCTCGTCGCTTTCTGACGTGTTGATCAACTGATGCATCGTCAATATTGAGAATATGGTCTGTCATATTTTATCTCCTATTAGCCTGTATCAGGTAATCAACTCGCCCATGCAATCAAATGCCCTGTAAGGGAACTTCGCAGCAGGCGATCCCGGATAATCGCCAGCAAACAGGCTCCAGATCATCAAGTCACAGATCCTGCCTTCCGAATCCGGCGCACGTTTACTCAATGTAGCCTCATGCGTAAATCCCAGCCTGGCCGGAATGGCTGCGCTGGCCTTATTCTCAGGCGTGCACATGATCTCGACCCGGTCAACTTTTTCTATCTCAAACGCAACCCGGATCATGGCACAGCTTGCCTCACTGGCTATACCCTGACCACTGGTGTTTTTGTCTGTCCAGTAACCGATTTCCAATGCGCCAGGACCCGCTCGAGTTAGTAACATATTCTCGCCAAGCAGCCTTTTTTCACGGCTATCATAAACGGCATAACGATAGTTCTTGTCCAGATCAAATGCCGCGCGAATATCTCGCAGCCATTGCGCTGTTTGTTGTAATGTTCTTGGTTCGTCTTTCATAAAGGGGATCATGGGCCGTAGATGTTCATCATTGGCATCAAGTGCCGCTCTCAGGACCGGCGCATCTTCAGGAGACCAGCATCTGAGTACCAACCGTCCAGTTTCCACCCGATATGCCGTACGTTTTTGCTGAGTATTTTTCACCATCAGATCCATCGTCTCACTTCAGATTTATAGTCTAGATATTGCTGCCCAAAAGCCGCCTCCAGGAAACGTTCCTCACCCAGTACAAAGTTGTAACGGATGACCAGCACAAACAGCAGCAAAGGCAGCAGAGTAGCGACACTACCCAGCAAAAAAGACACGCCAAACAACATCAAAAACATTCCCATATACATCGGGTTGCGTGTGATGCGATAGAAACCATCCGTCACCAGCGTGGTTGCTTCATCAAAAGGCTCGAGACCGGTATCAGCCTTTACGAACATACCCGCAGAAATTGCTGCCATTGCTATTCCGAAAAGTACCGGAATGACTCCGGCATAAGCCATGGGTGTATCGATATATTGATGCACTGGAAAAAACCATTGCAACAACCACATTAGCGCCAGGGCAAGAAACAGGTATACCGGCGGGATAATTTTGCGTTTCTTTTCCATCGATGAAAGTGGTGCTCAACTCGTCCAGTGGTTGTTCTTCGCCTTTGCCGCCAGCATCACCAGGTAAATCGCGATAAGGATCACCATGATCGGCATCACCATACCGCCGGGGCCAAACACTTCAAAAGATTTGCTCATAAAGAAAGAATGGAACATCTGCACCAGCACACCAGCCAGTGAAAGTTGCAGAAACAATCCGGCCAGGTTTCTTTTCAACAGCAATAACAAACAACCCAGCACACCGCCATTAACTGCTATTGCAAAAGCTGCCGTTGCCCATTCGGGGGTGTTTTTGTATAACTGGCGTTGTGCTTCCGGTAATGCTGCGAGTACTTCCGGGGTCATCGTAACCTGTATGATATAAGCCGCCACACCCAAAAGGTTCCAGACCAGTGATATGCCAACTATTACCATGAACCATGTCGGTGCCTTGTTTGTTGATGTTTCAGACATGCTTTCCTCCAGGGGTTTATCGGGTGCCCTTTTCAGTATAGCCGCCAAACTTAAATATACGCGAACCATCCCAAAACCGACTTGCTGGTAGCCACCGACATGATATACAGGATTGTCGCGAGGCCAAACAGCCAGGCATACAAGCGCACCGTCTTGCTGCGTCCAAACCTCAACGCAACCATGCCGGCACCGATGTATACCAGCAAGGCGATGATTTTTACCATCAACCAGGGCTGCTCCAGCGGCGAAAACCTGAACTGCACTGCAAGTATTATCGCGCTGACCAGTAACAGGGTATCGACAATATGGGGAGTGGTTTTAACCCAGCGTTGCTGTAGCAGCGTTGAATCCCTCAACATCCAGATCCCACGGATAAAAAAGCCTGCTAAAGATAGCAGCACACAAGTAACGTGAATGAATTTGATAGTTTCCATCATTTTCTTATGATTTCACAGATTTCTACACTAAAGGATTTGTACCACTTATCGCGGCCCTTTGACTGGGCAAGCCGATGTTCCGGGTCATTTTTCCAGTCACGAATGTGCTGTTTAGTTTCCCAATAGGAAATTGCGATTTCCTCATCGCCTTCAGCTACAGAAATAAAGTCCAGGCAACCGTACTTTTCGAATGCCAGATCTTTCATTCGCTCAGCAATGCGGAAATATTCTTCATCAAGTTCTGCTACCTTCGCCCTGAATATTACTGCATACATATTGAGTGACCGCGTGTCTGCTGTCCCGTTCCTGTAGTCAGGATACTTTCTGGTTCGGTGCTTTTGGAACTTCAAACCAGGTGGCGTAACCCACGGCGCGGCATTTACCGGATTCGCCAAAAAGGGCTGTACCGGTGTAATGCTTGCGGCCTTCATGGCTGATTTCCCAGCCGATCAAGACACATTTCTCACCAACCATCACAGATTCCTTGATAGACACGGCGAGTTCACCCAAAAGGATGGTTCCTGTTGCCAGCTCAGGAAATGCGTATGCACCCGGACAATCGAGGACAGCCCACAAATACTCGCTTGATACGGAGCCCGATGAATCCGTCAGTGAATCGTCGGGTACCCATTCCGAAGCCACCATGGCCAGTTTTTGAATCGGGGTGATACCACCCAGACCCATGTTAGGGCGCTCATGATTGTACGTCCAAAGCCACCGAGTTGCATATTCCTGGACTTTTTCAATCGAATCGAACAGGAACTGTGCCAACCAGTCATACCGTACCGTGCGGTTGTAGCGCTCGATTATCTGATTCAATGCTCGTATTACGCGTTCTGCCCGTAATGAGAAATCAACTTCGATACCCAGTACCCAGACCCGGGCTTTTACACTGCCGGAAATATCACAGACCGGTGCCTGGAACCTGGAATTTTACAGCACAGATACTGCACCAATTGACGCAGGTCAGGTTTCATGGGTTCTGTTGTCGCAGTCCTTTGCTTGTTTGCTTTACAATGCAGAAAAATAAGAAAATCTGCTTTTCTATAAACTGGCTAAAGTACGGGCGTGCCAGCCACAATGAGTGAGTAAACCTTGATTTTGATGTACTAAACGCGGGAGATACAAATGAACAGTCATGCTCGTATCGTTATTGTAGGTGGTGGAATCATGGGTGTCGGTTTGTTATACCACCTCGCTGAGGAAGGTTGCACGGATGTGGTGCTGATTGAAAAAGGTGAGCTGACCTCCGGTTCCACCTGGCATGCCGCGGGCCAGTGCCCCAGCCTTGTTGGCAACTACAACATGGCCAAGATCCATCATCATGGCAATACGCTTTACCCGAAGCTGGAAGAACTGACCGGCCAGTATGTCAGCTGGCACGCGTCAGGCGGTATACGACTTGGCAGGACAAAAGAGGACCTTGACTGGTTCAGGTGGATGCGCGGGATCGCCAACAATGTCGGTTTTCGCATGCAGATCATTGGACCCGATGAAATTCGCAGCATTGATCCGCTTATCAACACCGATGGGGTGATTGCCGGGGCCTGGACTCTTGATGACGGCCATGCCGACCCTACAGGTCTGACCAATGGAATGGCGCGTGGTGCGAAAAACATGGGTGCCACAATTGTGCGACATAACCGCGTCACTGATATCAAGGCACTGCCTTCAGGTGAATGGGAGGTGAGTACCGAGAAAGGCACCGTGACTGCCGAGATAGTAGTTAATGCGGCGGGCTGTTTTGCCCGTCGGGTGGCTCAGTGGGTGGGTGCTGATTTGCCGATGTGCAACATGGAGCACCATTACGTGGTCACCGGACCGGTAGCCGAGTTCGCAGGCCGTGATAAAGAGATGCCAGTGATACGCGACCCCCATGCTTCATCCTATATCCGCCAGGAACAGGACTCTGCCGTGATCGGTATCTATGAACACGTCGGTATGACCCAGGCCTGGGCGCCACGGGGTTTCCCCAACTGGGACTCGGACAGCGAACTGTTTCCCGAAGATCTGGAGCGCTTGATGCCGTGGCTCGGGCGCGCCATGGAACGTGTGCCGGGACTGGAAAATGCCGGTATCAAGCGTGTTTTTAATGGCGCCATATCGCATTCTGCTGATGGACCACCGATGCTCGGACCGGTGGCGGGAATCAAAAATTTCTGGATGTGTTGTGGTTCTTCATTTGGTATTGCACAGGGTGCAGGTGCCGGGAAATATCTCGCACAATGGATATTGCACGGTGACTCCGAGATCAATATGACCGGCTACGACCCCCGGCGTTTCGGCGGCTATGCCGATGATGATTATATGCTTGCCAAGGGTTTCCAGGATTATGGTTTAACTTATATCACCCCGTTGCCAGGCGAGGAGTTTCCGGCAGGGCGACCCAGTCGCACCAGCCCCTTGTACGATAAATTACGCCAGCAGGGTTGTGTCCATACCGAAACATTCGGTTGGGAACGGCCCAAGTGGTTTTCACCCGATGGTCGTGAAGAGGAATACAGCTTCCGGCGCAACAATGTATTTGAGGTGATACGCGATGAATGCATGGCGGTGCGCAAGCGTGTCGGTGTGCTGGACCTGTCAGGGTTTGCCAAATATGACATTATCGGACCTGATGCCGGAGATTTCCTTAACCGGGTCTGTGCCAACCGCATGCCGGTGAAGGTCGGCGGTATCGTGCTGACCCACATCCTGTCGGAACAAGGCCGCATCAAGGGTGAGATAACCGTCACTCGCTTGGGCGATGACCACTACTATGCATTGTCAGCCGCAGCGGCCGAAACACGTGACCTTGACCACCTGGTGCAGGGTAAACTTGATGGCGAAATCGCAGAGATCACAAATATCACAGACGACAGGGGCGTACTGGTGCTGGCGGGACCGCGTTCCCGCGAGGTGCTGGCAAAACTGACTGACAGTAGTCTCGAGAATGATTCATTCCGGTGGCTGACCGGCAAGGAAATTACGGTTGCGGGCGTGTCGTTACGCGCTCTCAGGGTGAACTACGTGGGCGAATTGGGTTGGGAGTTGCACCCACCCATGGCGGACCTTGAAGCTGTATATGATGCGCTCTGGCAGGCGGGTGAGGAGTTTGGGATAGCAAACTTCGGGCTCTATGCCGTCAACAGCCTGCGGATTGAAAAAGCTTACCGTGGTTGGGGTGCCGAATTAACCAACGAAATTACGATGCTGGAATCTGATATGGAACGCTTTATCAAGTTTGATAAAGGCGATTTTGTTGGCCGTGAAGCCACCCTTCAGCAAAAGGACAAAGGCCTGGCTACCAGGCTGGTCTATTTTGATCTCGACAGCAGCGAATCAGATGTGCGCGGCAGTGAACCGGTCTATGACGGTGACAAAGTCATTGGTATAACCACGTCCGGTGGTTACGGGCACTTCGTGCAAAAGAGCCTCGGCTTCGCCTACGTTGAGCCGCAATATGCCGGGCCTGGAACCCACTTTGTGGTGGAACTGCTTGGCGAGAGTTGCATGGCTACGGTGCGAGAGGATCCCGTATACGATCCGGACAACCGGTGTCTGAAGGCTTAGATCAAGGAATGTAAATCTGCCTGCTTAAACGTGGGTTGTTATTATGTTCATCGTTAGCCAGGCCTGAACGATTCTACAGGCAGAAATATCGGGAAATTTGCCCGGACTATCTCATCAGTTTCCTCACTGATATGTGCGGGGAAATGACTGCTAAGTATTTCATTTTTCTTCGTAATCGCCGATTGCAGCAGAACCGGTTTATTGTTCTCTTCCCACTCATTCGGACTGGTCCGGTCACTGAAATTCGGATAGATAAATTCGGTTCGCATCACTTTTAGTGTCTGGGCTGACCCAAGATAATGGCCATCCCCACCCATGCAAACATCCCTGATGGTATCAAAACCCAGGGTTTCCTCGTTGACCTCAATACCCCGGGTGAGCCGCATTACGGCACCGAGGACGTCATTATCGAGCAGCAGGCTCTCAGGACAGGCTCCCAGCAGACTCGCGTACATACCGGCTGCCTCATAGACGATATTAGCACCCGAAAGGGCCGCCGCCAGGGCTGTTGAAGCACGCTCAGCACCTGCCTGGAAATCCGGAGTCTTGGAATCCGACATTCCACAGGCGGTACCCAGAGGCAGGTTGAACCGGTTTCCTACCTGCGCACAGGCAGCAGAGAGCAAACCCTGTTCCGGAGAACCACCACTCATGGCCCCGGTTCTCAGGTCAGATACAAAAGGCCAGACTCCAGTGATCGCCGGTGCTCCGGGTTTTATCGCATTGACATAGACCAGGCCACCAAGACATTCGGCCCATGCCTGCGATACAGCACCGGCCAGGCAGGCCGGGGTCGTCGCTCCCGCCTGGCCTGCTGATAACAACAGTACAGGCATGCCAGCATCGACGGCGACGCGCAAACACTCCAGTGCATCAGTGGCAAATTTCATGGGTGGGACCACAAAGCAATTGGACTGGCTGACAAAGGGCCTTGCCCGCCATTGTTCCTCTCCACCCGCGATGATGTGTAACATCTGCAGTGATTGTCCCAGGTGCTCCGCATTGGTCCAACTCGAACCCACGTGTTTGCTGGTACCCATTACGGAACAATAAAGGGTATTCAGATCCATCGCGTAACTGTCTTCTATGTCCCTGGGTACACACATACGCTGAAACAGGTGGATGTGCTCACAGGTATCGGTGATACGTGCAAGGTCATACAGGTCATGGGCAGTGGAGTCACGATACAGGTTGTTTTGCGTATCGACAATTTTCACTGCTGCACCCGCGGTTGCAAAATGTACTTTGCGGTCCTGTATTTGCAGATCGTGTACAGGGTCCTGACCGTGTAAAACCAGGGTTTTCTCAGCCTGATGCAGGGCGGCTTCAACGACCTGCTCCGGCATACGCAGGCGGCCATCATTGCCCAATACAGCACCCACACCGGTACAGGTTTCGATACAGTGCGGTGTTGCATCTGCAAACCCTACTTCAGCGAGTATTCTGAAAATATTTCCGGTAATGGCCGCAAGGTCGTTATTATCAAGTGGTTTGAACTGGCCACCGCTTTCACCGGCGCGTACCGGCCTGGCGGTATCTTCTGGGGGTGCACTGCGCCGGGCCAATCGGGCGCGTCTTCCACCGCTTCTTCGTGCCATAATATCGTACCCTGTTTTGAATAGGCTCCTAGGGCATAATAGTCAAATGAACCGAAATATAATAGTCACTTGTGCTGAGTAGGTATAAACACAATCATGGGACTGGGTACGTGGATAAGAAATCAACCAGCCTTTCTGGAACGGGCCTACCAGGCGTCCTATGCAACCATTAAATGGTTGCGGCCACTGATTCTGAAGTTGGGCTTCAAGCGAGCCAGTCGATTGATATTGCCAGTGGAACGCTTCAGTAAACGTTTATTATTTGATTGTAAAATGTGTGGTCAATGCACCCTGCATGAAACCGGCATGGTATGCCCGATGACCTGTCCCAAGCATCTCCGAAACGGTGCTTGTGGCGGGGTTCGCAGTAATGGGAATTGTGAGGTCATCCCGGAGATGCGTTGTGTCTGGGTGGTTGCTTACGAACGCGCCCAGGATATGCAGATTTTTGGTCCGGAGATGATCTCCATCAAGCCACCCGCCAACCATACACTAACAAACTCGTCTGCCTGGATTAATAAAATTTCAGAGATTGATCAGTCCGCACCAAAAGGCTGGGCTGAATTACCTCATAACCCAGTTATTGAAAAAAAATTCCTGGATGAAGGTTCATGACAGAGTCATATAAAACCATGGGTCATCTGGAAAAAATTCTGCGTGAAGGAAAGTTTGCAGTCACCACGGAACTTACGCCGCCGGACAGCGCAAATCCACAAGAGGTCTTTGACGAAGCTGCGATGCTGGCAAATGTCGTAGATGCTTTCAATGCCACCGACGGTTCCGGTGCCCATTGCCATATGTCCAGTATCTCAATTTGTTCATTATTAACCAGGCAAAGCCATCCGATGGTCATGCAGATATCCTGCCGGGACCGTAACCGTATTGCGATTCAAGGGGATGTTTTAGGTGCGGCAGCCATGGGTGTTAGCAATATCCTCTGTATTTCTGGTGATGACGTTTCAGCGGGCGACCAGCCCGAAGCAAAAAGGGTATTTGATTTTGACTCCATCCAGCTTCTTCGGACCATACGTATTATGCGTGATAAAAGTATGTTTTTAAGCGGTAGGAAACTGACTGAAGCACCGAAGGTATTCCTCGGCGCTGCATCCAACCCGTATATGCCACCCTATGACTGGCGGGCTTTACGCCTGGCCAAGAAGATAGAAGCGGGCGCAGATTTCATCCAGAGTCAATACTGTTATGACGTGCCAAGGCTCAAAACTTTTATGCGGCAGTGTGGTGATCTTGGACTGCATGAACTGGTTTATTACCTGGTAGGTGTTGGCCCGTTACGTTCCGAGAAAGCGGCGGAGTACATGCGAACCAGGGTGCCGGGGGTCCATATTCCTGATGAGATCGTTGACCGTTTGCACAAGACACCGAAGGATAGACAAAAGGAAGAAGGCAAGCGCATATGTGTTGAAATTATCGAACAGGTCAAAGAGATCGAAGGTGTGGATGGCGTTCACATCATGGCTTATAAACAACAGGAACTGGTTCCGGAGATTGTCGAAGAAGCAGGTCTGTTACCGAGACCACTCCGTGATAATGGTGGTTGAGAGGCCGGTTTGCCCCAATACGTGTATGCTGAGCTTGTATGAGTCGGAAAGAATTACATCTTAACGCTGAGGACCGGAAAATGCTGACGGGTGAACGGGGGCCGGGCCCACGCTTTGCCATGGAGTTGATTGTTCGTACAGCTGAGATCAGCAATGCAACAAGGCTGATCGACATCAACTGGGCTCATGTCGCCAGCGCGTACTACAACGGTCAGGTCAATGTTGACTTCGCTGAGCGGCTGGCTTCATCCGGCACACGGGTTGCCGTTCCAACGACGTTGACCTCGTGTTCACACGATGTCCGTCTGGCTGGGCAAAACGGTGACACGGCTTCCGTTCAAACCGCGCTGCGAGTGATCGAACTGTACCGTGAGATGGGCTGCCAAACCGTCATGACCTGCGCACCCTACCATACGCGTGCCGAGCCTGTATTTGGTCAACACGTCGCGTGGACTGAATCAAGTGCTGTTGTCTACGCGAATTCGGTGCTTGGCGCACGCACTAATCGTTATGACGAGTTTCTGGACATGTGCGCCGCGATTACCGGTCGGGTTCCGGATGCCGGATTGCACCGGACGCGGAACCGGCGTGCAGCTATTTTGTGCAATCTCAGGGAAGTTCCGGAACCGTGGCTTCTTGACGATCGTTTCTACCACGTTCTTGGTTACTTCATTGGCCGCATCGCTGGAACTGATATTCCTGCGATAAATGGCCTGCCCCTGACGGTGAAGAAAGAGCAGCTTCGGGCCCTGGGGACAGCCGCTGCGGTATCCGGGTCGCTCAGCATGTTTCACACGATCGGTGTGTCACCGGAAGCTGCCACATACGAAGAAGCCTTTCACGGTGAATCGCCAGACAGGATCGTCAATATAGGGCCAGATGAAATCAGGGCGGCAGCAGGGATGCTGGAAACGGCGGACGCCCGCCCGTTCTCAGCAGTTTGCGTCGGCGCACCGCACTTCTCCATTGACGAGTTTGAACAGCTGATACCATTGATCGAAGGCGTTGCTATCAAGCCTGACATACACTTTTATATAGCCACCAGTCGCCATGTGCTTGAGGATATTCGCGAGCGGGGTTGGTTGGATATGCTAAAAACATCAGGCGTGGAAATTGTCACAGACCGGTGCACCTATTACGCGCCGATCATTGAAGGATGCGATGGCCGGGTCATGACCGCTTCAGCAAAATGGGCCTATTACGCGCCCGGCAATCTCGGATCGTCGGTAACGTTCGCG
>PVMK01120716.1_pt1 | contig 22053 bp, 23 predicted proteins | sample 1853481 | NCBI WGS metagenome assembly PVMK01 (sample SAMN08533507, study PRJNA380276) | Marine sediment metagenome, whole genome shotgun sequencing project.
CGGTCATTCTACAACAAGGTTCGCCCGATCAAGACAGTCGAAGATCTGAAGGGCCTCAAGCTCCGCGTCATGCAGAACGAGATTTTCGTCGAAATGGTCAATGCCATGGGCGGCAACGGCCTGCCGATCTCCTACAGCGAGCTCTACACTTCGATGCAGACCGGTGTCGTCGATGGCGCCGAAAACAATCCGCCGTCCTATGAATCCGGCAAGCATTACGAAGTCGCCGGATATTACAGCCTGACCGAACACCTGATGGTGCCGGAAATTTTTGTCTTTTCGAAAAAGGTCTGGGATACGCTTCCGGCGCTGGATCAGCAGTTGATCCGCAAGGCCTCCGCCCTGACGGTGATCAGGGAACGGGAATTGTGGGCGGCGCGTGAACAGAAGTCGCTGGACATCCTCAAGTCCAAGGGCATCGATGTCATCACCTCCATCGACAAGGAACCGTTTATCAAGGCGACGGAAGCTGTCCGCATGAAGTTCGGCAGCAAATTCGCCGATCTGATCGAGAAGGCCTCGATGGTCGAATAATTTGCGGTAAGCCTGCTTAAGCTAAAATGCGCATGATGGCCGGTCCCCATTGGACCGGCCATTGTACATGCCGGTCACATCGTATTGGACGGGAATTCAAGCATGACGAATGGCGAACCTGAGCAAGCAATGAGGCCGGGCTACGTCAGGGCAATGGACAAGCTTTACCTCTTGTGCATGGTCATTTGCGTCATATCCATCGTTTGCATGACGGTGTTGATCTTTTCCGGTGTGGTCACACGGTATTTTTTTGCGGTTGGGGCCCGCTTCGCCGAACCCATGTCGATCTTTTTCACGGTTCAGCTGACCATGTACGGCTCGGCGATCTGTTATCGATCACAGGCGCATTTGCGGCTGGAACTGTTCGTCCGGATGCTTCCGGATCGCTTGCAAAAACTGCCCAATTACATTGTCAATGCGTTGATGGCGACCGTTGCCTGCCTGATGATCTATTACGGCTTCAGCCTGGCCAAGACGACCTGGTTCCAATCCTATCCCGAGTTCGATGAAATCAAGGTCGGCGTCGTCTATTCGGCCATCCCGGGCGGCGGCGCGGTCATGTTGTTGTTCGTCATTGAACATGTGTTTTACCGCGACAATGTAGCGCAATTGGAAGGCGAGGAGCTGCGCCATGCCATGGAGCTGGCGGAGAAGGAAGCCAGCAAACTGGATCTTTGAGAAATCGGAATTAACTCATAATCGGAACGTGTGATGGGCGGAGCAATCGGACCAATGGTGTTAATGGGCAGCCTGTTTGCGCTGCTGATTATCGGCATGCCTATCGCCTATGCCCTGGGAATTTCGGCCTTTCTCACGGCGGCCTATGTGGGCCTGCCGCTTGAGGCCATATTGTTGAAGCTGTCCGACGGCGTTGATAATTTTTCTTTGTTGGCGATCCCGTTTTTCGTACTGGCCGGCGCCATCATGGCGGAAGGGGGCATGGCCACGCGTTTGGTCGCCTTCGCAAACATATTCGTCGGCTTCATGCGCGGCGGCCTGGCCATGGTCAATATCCTGGCGTCGATGTTTTTCGGCGGCATCTCCGGTTCCGCCGTCGCCGATACGTCCTCCATCGGGTCGATCATGATCCCGATGATGAAAAAACAAGGCTATGACGATCACTTCAGCGTCAATATCACGATTACCTCGGCGACCCAGGGCATTATCATCCCGCCGAGCCATAATGCCATCATCTACACTTACGCGGCGGGTGGAACCATCTCCATCGCCCAATTGTTCATGGCCGGCGTCGTTCCCGGTATGATGATCGGCCTGGCGCTGATGGTGCTGGCGTTCGTGATTTCGAAAAAGCGCGGCTATCCCAAGGGCCGGCCCGTCAAGTTGAACGATGCGCTGTGCATCGCCTGGGAAGCCCTGGCCGGGTTACTGACCGTCTTCATCATCGTCGGCGGCGTCATTGGTGGCATCTTCACGCCAACCGAATCCGCCGCAGTGGCCTGCGTCTGGGCGTTTTTCGTCACCATGTTCATCTACCGTGACTTGAAATGGCGCCAGCTTCCCCAACTGCTGCAAAGCGTCGTGCGAACGGTGGCCATGGTGATGATCGTCATCGGCTTCGCTTCCAGTTTTGCCTATCTGATGACGCTGATGCAGGTTCCGGCCATGGCGACGAGCTTCCTTCTCGCCCTGACCGACAACCGGATCGTCATATTGCTGCTCATCAACGTCATGCTGCTGATATTGGGCACCTTCATGGACATGGCGCCCCTGTTGCTGATCTGCACGCCGATCCTGTTGCCCGTGGTCGTGGCGCTTGGCGTCGATCCAGTGCATTTCGGCATCATCATGATGCTGAATCTGGGTATCGGATTGGTGACGCCGCCGGTGGGCACCGTTTTATTCGTCGGCTGTGCGGTGGGCAAAGTCCCCATCGAGCTTGCATCGCGCCACCTCTGGCCATTCTGGCTGGCGATGATCGTCGTGTTGCTTCTCGTGACTTATAACCCGATCCTCGCGATGTGGATTCCCAATATGTGGTATCCGGGCTGATTCCCGTGGCCATGAAGCAAAATTGCAATTGCCCGAACCGGATCCGGCATGGCTGACCAGAGCAATATCTTCCGGACGCTGGTTCAGCCGCGAAATCTCAAGGACGAGTTGATCGATCGTCTAACCGCGGAGATCAAAAGCGGCGCGTTGAAACCGATGGAAAAACTGCCGACCGAGCAAGAAATGATCGCCGCGTTCGGGGTCAGCCGCACCGTGGTCCGCGAAGCCCTGGCAGCCCTTCGCGCCGAAGGACTGATCCTTACGAGACAGGGTGCGGGCGCCTTCGTTTCCGCGGATATGCGCCGTCGCCCGTTCCGCGTGACCGGCGAAGGTCCGCTAAAAATCGCCGATGTGATCAGCATCACCGAGCTTCGCCTGGGTATTGAAATCGAAGCCGCCGGTTTCGCTGCGGAACGGCGGACGGACGAGGAACTGGAATCGATCGAATATTTCGTCGAGCAGTTCGCCCAATCGGTCGAGAAAGGCGGGGAGGCGGTGGAATCCGACTTCAATTTTCATCAGGCGATCGCCAGCGCGACCCACAACGAAAATTTTGTCGCCTTTCTGGATTTCATAGGCTGGCAGATCATTCCCCGGCGCAACGTATATGTAAAAATCGTCGATCACAGCGTTCGCCGCAAATACCTTCTCCGCGTCCTCAACGAACATAAGTCCATCGCAAAGGCGATTTCCGAATCAAAACCCAATGCCGCCCGCAATGCCATGCGCCGCCACCTGGAAAGAAGCCGGAAACGCTATGTTTCAATCGCCGATGAAGAGGCATGAGAAAACCGGGCTGCTTGACCGCAGGCTACTAGAGCAGTTTCGACCAATACGGGGTCATTTGATGGAGTCAAATCAGTCCACTCAGCAAGGCGAGCAGCGCCGCGCGATACTGGTATCGGGCAAGCTGTTCAACGATGATGATGGGCTGATTTGGCCCACCGGAGGCCGGTTTGCCGCGCTTTCTGGACGTCGTTGTGCTTGCCTTGTGGTCGCCCGGACCACGGCGGCAATCATGCCTAGCCAGAAAACGCGGCAAGCCGGTCAAATGGCCCCGTATTGGTCGAAACTGCTCTAGGTGAGCCTGATGGGTTTCCGGATCATCAGCGCCCCTTCATTTGGATCAACGGCCATCGCCGGCGGCGGCCACAGGGTGGTCCTGTGCTGTTGACCGGACTGGAAACGATCAGGAAAAGCCCGGCTGGCAGGCACGATCTGTAGCCCAAATTGCCGCCACAACGGTCCAGCAAGGCGGGGGAACTCCAATATGGCCTCTGCGCTTCGTGAACAAAATCCTGTGGAGCGGCGAACAACGCGGTCATCAAATCGGGCCGGCTGCGATAGCCTTCCATCACACGGGGCATGGAGCAGGCGATGGCGGATCTAGAGCGGACAGCAGCAGGCTGGCAACTTCTAATTGGCGGTTGTGAAAAACGCACGCTACCGCGCTCGGCAACGGCGATGGACGATCACGGGCAGGGGCTGCTCTGCTATTTCACGCCACCGTCTGATTCAGAGGTCATGCAACATAAACTTGCCGCACCGTTGCGCGGCAGACGGGCGCAAAAGGCATTGCCCGTCAGCGGGCTGTTTTCGTATTCGGTCGCCTGCTCATAATGGGCAGTGCTATGGCCTATCCGATCGTTTGGCATCGCCGATGTCAAATCGCTGGATGATTTCGTCAACTAGGAGCGGGCCAGTGTCATGCGCCCGCAAGGCGTGGAACGATGACGGCAAACCGGTTTGAGACGGTGATCCGGCTTATTGACGAGGCCAATGCCGGCGATCCGACGACAGTCATGGTCGGGGGAACACCGCGACCGGCCGAATTGTTATACGGGCAGCGCATGTCGGCCCGGCTGGCGGTTTTTTGCCAGGCGGCTTCCGAACACTTGCGCATCGCCGCCCGCGCCCAGCATCTGGAGCGCTGGAAGCTGCCGCGCTCGGTCTATCCGATGGGCAAGTCCGGCTATTTTCGCTGGCGCAACGAGCAGAAAAGACGCCATGGCGCGCGAGCTAGCGAACTGATGGCCGAGGCCGGATACGATCGCGACGATTGTGCCCGCGTGGAAAGTCTGGTTCGCAAGGAGCAATTGAAGCGCGATCGGGAGGCACAGGCGCTGGAAGATATTGCCTGTCTGGTTTTCCTGGAGCACTACATGGCCGCGTTCGCGGCAACGAAAGACGAGGCTGACATGACCGGCATTATCGCCAAGACCTGGCGCAAAATGTCGGACGCCGGCCACGCGGCAGCGCTGGCGCTGACCTTCCCGCCGGAACTTGCCGCGCTCGTCGATAAAGGTGTCAAGCAGGCGAAATCATCCTGATCCTGCCGATGGGTATCCGCTGAACCAAGCGTGTAGAGCAGTTTCGACCAATGCGGCGTCAATCGACCCGCCCCGCTGCCGAACAGGAACAGATGTCTGAACTGAAAATCGAAACGCATCGCCTTCAGGCAGGCGAGGGCATCCCGAACAATCGCTTTCCGCTTGTCGTTTATCGCGGCGCTCTTTCGGGCGCCTCGTTAAGTCCCGAGGGGTGTGCAACGCTTTTTCGTCAAAACGGCTGGCAGGGGACGTGGCTAAACGGCGTCTTTTCCTACTGGCACTATCATTTGCGCTCCCACGAAGTGCTTGGCTGCGTGGCCGGGAGCGCCCGTGTCGGTTTTGGCGGAGATCATGGGATAGCGACTGATTTCAACACCGGCGACGTTATCGTGATCCCGGCCGGCGTCGGTCACAAGCGTTTGTCGCGGCAGCCCGGTTTTCTGGTCGTGGGAGGTTATCCGCCCGGTCAGAATGGCGCGATTGTCGGCGCCGGCGATATCGACCTTGAAACCGCGATCGGGGAAACAATGGCGGTGCCGCTTCCAGCCTCGGATCCGGTGTTGGGAACGAACGGGGGATTGGCGGAAATCTGGCGGTAGAGGTTCAAGAAGCTTCGCCAACCCTTTGCTTGGAGGATGTACAGTCGCCACTGTCGGCGCGGCGACCACCACCGGCGCCCGCACAGGCACAAAACGGACTCGAAGGCGCCGATATCTGTGAAGTCACCGGTTAGCGGACAGGCCGCGTTGATTCCGTGGACGTGCCGGTTTCAATTCGAGGTTCGAACCACGTTTAAAGAAGCGGCTGGTTCTCGATCATGTGCGAGAGCAATATAATGGTGTGGCGCGGTTCACGATCGAGCGAATCCTGGGCCATTCAGATCAATCTGTAACAGCCGTGTACGACCGAGCGCGTTATCGCGATGAGAAACGGCAGGCACTCGAAGTGCTCGCGGTTATCGTCTATCCGGTGGAGGCATGACAGTTGAGATCAACCTTGATGAACGCGGCTTTGGCATGACGCGTCAGCGATATGAGCAGAAGTTTTGTGAAAACGACGACGACATCCAGGAGATTTTTCAAGACTCTGATGTTGTGCCAACCCACGAAGAGTGACTGAAAGGCCGCAGGGAATTCTGCCGGCGGCGACTTCGTGCAAACGAATTTCCGGACACAGTGTTTGTGCGTTTCGACAACAGAAAACAGCGGAATTATGAATATATTGTCGACAGCCAGATCGGGGTGAAAATACCGACGCTGGCCATGCGGCAAAGATCCTGTGGCATTTGCAATTTGCGATACTGTGTTTAGCGCGGAAAGATATTTGGTACTTCGCGTGCCGGTTCGTTCAATCAGCGTTTGGATCCCATTTTGACTCATATTCAAACCGGGTGAAGCCACCACCCCAACGGATGCCGGAGGATCGGCGGCAGATACGGGTCCGGCAGGCCGGTGACCTGCAGGCCGAGATTATCCTGGTCCGATCCAAATCCATGACACGCGAACAGATGGACTTCGCCCTCGCCGTAATTGAGAGTGCGATACCGCAGCTATGCGTCTGGGGGCTTGCTTGGCGATGACAAAGATCGTTCGCACCGACAGCGAACTGGAATGTCCGATCATCGATGCCGCATTACGAGAAGCGGGCGCAAACCTCGTGCTTCTGCCAGACAGTGTGGGCGAGGATGATCTCACAGATGCTGTCCGCGACGCCGAACTGCTGTTGATGTGCTATACGCCGATCACGGCCCGGGTCATTGGCGAGGCGCGCGCGCTCAAAGGCATCGTCAAATACGGTGTCGGCATCGATGCCATTGACATTGAGGCGGCGCGGGCTCGGCGTATTCCGGTGGTCAACGTACCCGGATATGCAGAGCAGACCGTAGCCGAAGGCGCCTTTGCTTTGATGATCGCGCTGGCGAAGAAGCTCATGCCGATCGATAAGGCGATGCAGTCAAAGGGCTGGTTGTGGCCAACCGCTGCCTGGCGCGGCAGCGACATTTCCGGAAAAACCGTGGGTCTTGTCGGCGCGGGTCGCATCGGCCGCGCGATGGCACGCATGGCGGGTGCCGGCTTCGGCGCACGTGTCATAGGTCATGACCCGCATGTGCCAGACAATGTGATGCGCGAGGCGGGCATCGAACCGTTTGCCGATCTGACTGCAATGATGATTGAGAGCGATTTTGTGTCGGTGCACTGTGTGCTCAACAGCAAGACCCGGCATCTCGTCGGGCGGGCCGAGATTGCGGCGATGAAGCCTTCAGCCTTCCTGATCAATGTTTCGCGCGGTGCCCTTGTCGACGAGGCAGCTATGTTCGAAGCCCTGCAAGAACAGCGCATCGCCGGGGCCGGTCTTGATGTCTATAGCCAGGAACCGCTGACGCGAACGGGGCATGCGCTCAGCCCGCTTTTTGACATGGATAATGTCATCCTGCTGCCGCATCTCACATTCTTTACGAACGAAGCAATGGAACGGCTGGAACGGGAAACACTGGAGCGCTGCTTCGAGATTCTCGATGGGCGCAAAGTGCTGGTGAAATCACACGATCCCCGCCTCCGCGTGCAAACTCACGGCGTGTTCTTCGGTTCGGAGAAGGACCAAAGCGCATAGAAGGTGAAAAATTGAATACAGATAAAATTTTGGTGGCGCCAGGCGCGGAATAAACGCTATCGAGACCGGCACGAGACAATCTCAACAGCGCAAATATCACGCGTCGTGACCGGCCATGCGCCTGGCTGACAGGACGCGGGTGGGGGCAGGGCCATGTATCTCGGCATCGACATTGGCACTTCTTCCGTCAAGGCGCTTCTGATCGACGACAACCAGGCGAGCATTGGCGCCACTACGGCGCCGCTTAGGGTATCGCGGCCCCATGCCGGCTGGTCTGAACAGGACCCTGAAAGCTGGTGGCTTGCCACTGAGGCGGCCATGGCCGGACTGAAAGCCGGGCACGATGCGGCGGTTTCGGCGATCAAGGGCATCGGCTTGTCTGGCCAAATGCACGGCGCAACGCTTCTGGATGCGACCGACAAGCCGCTTCGGCCTTGTATCCTGTGGAACGATGTACGATCGGCGGCACAATGCACCGCTCTTGAAGCGGCAGAGCCCCGGTTCCGGACGCTTGGCGGCAATATCGTCATGCCGGGATTTACAGCACCCAAATTGCAATGGGTTCGTGAATGCGAACCGGACATTTTTTCCCGCACGGCCAGGATCCTGCTCCCCAAAGACTACGTCCGGTTGAAACTGTGCGGCGACCATGTGTCCGACATGTCGGATTCCGCCGGTACGCTGTGGATGGATGTGGAAGCGCGGGACTGGGCCGATCCGCTGCTGGCGGCAACCGGGCTTGAACGCTGCCACATGCCGCGCCTAGTGGAAGGAAGCGCGGTATCGGGATCACTATTGCCCGAAATGGCCGCCAAATGGGGCATCGCCGGCAGGCCGGCCGTTGCCGGAGGCGGCGGCGATAATGCGGCCAGCGCCTGCGGCGCCGGGATTATTGCGCCGGGTTCCGCCTTCCTGTCGCTTGGTACATCAGGCGTGCTGTTTGCCGCCAATAGCCGGTTCAGTCCCAACACCGAGGGAGCAGTGCATGCCTTTTGCCATGCCATACCGGACACATGGCACCAGATGGGCGTGATCCTTTCGGCGACGGATTCGCTGAACTGGCTTGCCGGCATTGTAAATGCCGAGCCTGCGGCGCTCACGGCCGCCCTGGACGGACGCTCGCTCGCCCCTTCCCAGCTTATATACCTGCCATATCTCGGCGGCGAGCGCACACCGCACAACGATGCGGCAATCCGTGGCGCCTTCGCCGGACTTTCACACGAAACCGATGCCCACGCGATGACGCAGGCGGTTCTGGAAGGCGTCGCTTTCGCATTCGGCGATTGTCTGGACGCGCTGACCGCAGCCGGCACGGCAATCGATTCGGCAATCGCGATCGGCGGCGGTTCACGATCGGAATTCTGGATGCGGATCATCGCTACCGTGCTCGGCATTCCGCTCCACGTGCCAGCCGACGGCGATTTCGGCGCGGCCTTCGGCGCCGCGCGACTCGGCCTGATTGCCGCCGAGAACGCCGAACCGTCGTCTGTTTGCACGCCGCCCGCGATCCGGTCCACAATCGAGCCGGAGCGTTCGGCGATCGGCGCCTATGGCGAGACCCGGGCGCGATACAAGGTGCTTTATCCGGCTTTGAAGGAGGCCATGACCTAATGTCCACCGCGTTTTTCGACCGGGACGAGCCTATCGCCTTCGAGGGCCCGGACAGCACAAGTCCGCTGGCGTTCCGGTACTACGATCCGAACCGGATGGTGCTGGGCAAACGGATGGAAGACCATTTGCGGTTTGCCGCCGCCTACTGGCATTCCTTCGCTTGGCCGGGCGGCGATCCGTTCGGCGGACCGACATTCGAGCGGCCCTGGTTCGGCGACACGATGGACCATGCCCGTCTGAAAGCCGAAGTGGCGTTTGACATGTTCCGGTTGCTCGGGGTGCCGTTTTTCTGCTTTCACGACCGCGATATCGCGCCCGAAGGAGCGACGCTGGCGGAATCGAACCGCAATGTGCGGGAAATCGGCGATCTGTTCGCCGAAAAGATGGAAACGGAGACTGTTGGCGTCTTGTGGGGTACCGCAAACCTGTTCTCCAACCGACGTTACATGGCGGGTGCTGCGACCAATCCAGACCCGGACGTTTTTGCCTATGCCGCGGCGCAGGTGAAAAACGTCCTGGAACTCACCCATGATCTGGGCGGCGCGAACTATGTGCTTTGGGGTGGACGGGAAGGTTACGAAACGCTGCTCAACACAAACATCCGGCAGGAGCTGGACCAACTTGGCCGTTTTCTGTCGCTGGTGGTGGAGCACAAGGCGAAGATTGGATTTACCGGCACCATCCTGATCGAGCCGAAGCCGCAGGAGCCGACAAAACACCAGTATGATTTCGACGTCGGCACAATCTACGGCATGTTGAAAGCGTTCGACCTGGACGATCAGGTCAAGGTCAATATCGAGCAGAATCACGCAATCCTGGCTGGCCATTCCTTCGAGCATGAACTCAAGCTCGCCGCGGCGCTCGGAATTTTCGGTTCACTCGACATCAACCGCGGCGACTATCAGTCGGGATGGGACACCGACCAGTTTGCCATGAACGTGCCTGAGCTTACGCTGGCGATGTACGAAGTGCTCAAAGCCGGCGGATTTGATAGCGGAGGGATGAATTTTGATGCAAAAATTCGCCGGCAAAGCATAAATCCAGATGATCTTTTGCATGCCCATGTCGGATCGATGGATGCCGTTGCCCGCGCCCTTTTGTGTGCCGCGGCGCTGATCGAGGACGGTACATACGACCAGCATTTGGCGGATCGGTATGCCGGTTGGGCGGGCGATATGGGAAAGGCAATTCTTGATGGCGAAAAGAGCCTTGATGATCTCGCCAACCATATCCACACCGGCAATCTGGAACCGCAGCCGCGTTCGGGGCAGCAGGAATATCTGGAAAAACTGATCAACCGCTTTGTCTGAACATCGCCTTGGCGCACGATCGCCAAAGATCGGAGGAAAAGTCCATGAAAACCATGAAGGGACCGGCGATCTTTCTCGCCCAATTCGGCGGTGACGAACCGCCGTTCAGTTCGCTGAAGTCGATCGCCGAATGGGCCGCCGGCCATGGCTACAAGGCAATTCAGCTACCCAGTTGGGACGGGAATCTGTTTGACCTTTCAAGGGCGGCGGAGAGCAAGGACTATTGCGATGAAGTGGCGGGCGTATGCCGCGAAGCGGGGGTAGAGATCAGCGATCTTTCGACCCATTTGCAGGGCCAGCTGGTCGCCGTGCATCCAGCCTATGACGACTCCTTTGACGGCTTTGCCGCACCGGAAGTGCGCGGCAACCCGAAAGCCCGGCAGGAATGGGCGGTCGACCAAATGATGAAGGCGGCCAAGGCGTCAGGGCATTTCGGCCACCGCACCCAGGTTGGCTTTCCCGGCGCGCTGGCTTGGCCTTATGTCTATCCTTGGCCGCAACGACCTGCCGGTCTGATCGAGACGGCGTTTGCCGAACTGGCGCGGCGCTGGCGTCCGATACTGGACGCCATGGATGAAAACGGCGTCGACCTGTGTTTCGAAATCCATCCGGGCGAAGATGTTTTTGACGGCGCGACGTTCGAAATGTTCCTGGAGCAACTGGACAATCATCCGCGCTGCTGCATCAATTACGATCCATCGCACTTTGTGTTGATGCAGCTCGACTATATCGAATTCATCGACATCTATCACGAGCGGATCAAGGCGTTTCACGTCAAGGATGCAGAGTTCAATCCAACCGGCCGGCAAGGTGTCCATTCCGGTTACCAGTCCTGGATAAACCGCGCCGCGCGGTTCCGCTCGCTTGGCGACGGGCAGGTCGATTTCGGTGCGATCTTTTCCAAGCTTGCGCAATACGATTACGATTCCTGGGCGGTGCTGGAATGGGAATGCGCACTGAAGCACCCTGAAGACGGTGCGGCGGAAGGTGCGCCGTTTATCGCCGCGCATATCATTCGCGTCACCGAAAAGGCATTCGACGATTTTGCCGCAGGCGGAGCGGACGAAGCTGCCAATAAGCGTATGATGGGGATCGGATAGGATAGGCCATGGCAATCGAGGGACGTAGCGAAGCGGCTGGCCAGATCCGGCTGGGAATGGTTGGCGGTGGCCAGGGCGCCTTCATTGGAGCGGTGCATCGGCTGGCGGCGCGCATGGACGATCACTACACGCTGGTGGCCGGGGCCCTGTCGTCCGATCCGGATCGGGCAAGGGCGTCTGGCCGGGAAATCGGGCTCGCCGATGATCGCAATTACGGCTCTTATCTGGATATGGCGAAGCGGGAAGCGCGGCTGAAAAGCGGCATTGAGGCGGTTGTCATCGTGACGCCGAACAATTCGCACTTTCCGATCGCGCGGGAATTCCTCAAGCGCGCAATTCATGTGATCTGCGACAAGCCGATGACCACTAACGTCAAGGATGCCCGCAAGCTGGCGGAATTGGTGAAGAAATCCGGCAAGGTATTCGTGCTCACCCACAACTATACCGGCTATCCGTTGGTCCGGCAGGCCCGAGCGATGGTTCAGGCCGGCGAACTGGGCGACATTCGCGTCGTGCAGGCCGAATATCCGCAAGACTGGCTGACCACCAGGCTTGAGGATACCGGCCAGAAGCAGGCTGATTGGCGTACCGATCCGGCCCGCGCCGGCGCCGGTGGCTGCATCGGCGACATCGGCACCCATGCCTATAATCTTGTTTGTTTCGTCACGGGTCTCGAACTGGAATCGCTTTGCGCAGATCTTGCCACCTTTGTTGAAGGCCGCAGGCTGGATGACAATGTCCACATTCTGCTGCGTTTTTCCGGTGGCGCCCGCGGCATGCTCTGGGCAAGCCAAGTGGCGCCGGGCAACGAGAATGCGCTGAAGCTTCGCGTCTATGGCACCAGGGGCGGGCTGGAGTGGAAACAGGAAAATCCCAACCAGCTATGGTTTACCCCGTTCGGCGAACCCAAACGACTGATTACCCGTGGCGGCGCCGGCGCGGGCGAGGATGCGGGCCGCTTGACGCGTATCCCTGCGGGCCACCCGGAAGGCTATCTTGAATGCTTCGCCAACATCTATGCGGAAGCGGCACGCGCTATCCGCGCGGCGCGGGCAGGCCAGGATACGGATGGAAAAGTGCTGTTTCCGACAGTAGAAGATGGCGTGAAGGGCGTCGAATTTGTTGAAGCCGCGGTGAAATCCTCACGCTCGGGAGGGCGCTGGACGCAGGTTTGATCCCGTCAGGACACACCGAAAAAATAGAGCCTGGGACACGAATATCGGTTCCATTGACATGTTTAGTAGATGTAGTTTTACTAAACAAATTACTGAATACCCGGACGCAAACCATGAGGGCGCGAAGTCGGGAAAAAAGCAATTCGGACGCGCCGGAAGGGCGATCCGGGTGACATCCGAATACCGCTTTGAATGGCGGGATCCGGATGCAGTCCAAACCAGGGAGGAATCCAGATGAAAAGAGTGCTGAAAACTGCGCTGGCTGCGGCCACTGCCGGTTTCGTACTGATGGGCGTCCAGACCAAGGCCCAAGCAGACGAACTGACGCTTTGCTGGGCGGCATGGGACCCGGCGAATGCTCTCGTTGAACTGTCAAAAGACTTTACCGCTCAGTCTGGCACCGAGATGAAATTCGAGTTTGTGCCATGGCCGAACTTTGCTGACCGCATTCTCAATGAGCTCAATTCCGGCGGCAAGCTGTGCGACCTGCTGATCGGCGACTCACAGTGGATCGGCGGCTCGGCCGAGAACGGCCACTATGTCAAGCTGAACGACTTCTTCGAGAAGGAAGGCATCTCGATGGACGATTTCCTGGCGGCCACCGTCTATGCCTATTCGACTTGGCCCAAGGGCACGCCGAATTACTGGGCGCTGCCGGCCATGGGCGATGCCAATGGCTGGTTCTATCGCAAGGACTGGTTCGCCAAGCCTGAACTGCGCGAGGCGCACAAAGCCAAATACGGCCGAGACCTTGCCCCGCCCAAGACCTGGACCGAGTTGAAGGAAACGGCCGAGTTCTTCCAGGGTCGCGAGGTCGATGGCCAGACCGTCTACGGCGCCGCGATCTTCACCGAGCGCGCTTCGGAAGGCATCACCATGGGCGCCACCTCGGCGCTGTATTCGTTCGGCTTCAAGTATGAAAACACGCCGGGCAAGTATGACATGGAGGGCGCAGTGAACTCCGCCGATGCCGTCGCCGGGCTCGAGTTTTACAAGGCGCTCTACAAATGCTGCACGCCTCCGGGCTACACCGACAGCTACATGGGCGAAGGTCTCGATGCGTTCAAGTCGGGACAGGTGGCCATGATGATGAACTGGTTCGCGTTCATGCCGGGCATGATCAAGGACGAAAACGTCGGCGACAAGACCGGCTTCTTCGTGAACCCGAGCGAGAAGATCGCCGCCTCCACCCTTGGCGGACAGGGCATTTCCGTTGTCTCCTATACCGACAACATGGAAGGCGCGCTGGCCTACATCAAATGGTTTGCCCAGCCCGCCGTTCAGAAAAAATGGTGGGCGCTCGGCGGCTATGCCGCCCACAATGCCGTGCTGAACGACCCGTCCTTCAAGACCTCGCAACCCTTCGCGGCTCAGTTCCTTGAGGCCATGGGCAGTGTTCAGGACTTCTGGCAGGAGCCGGCCTACGCTTCGCTGCTCCAGGCCATGCAAAAGCGCCTGCACAACTACATCGTTGCCGACCAGGGCACGGCCAAGGAAGCTCTCGACAAGCTGATCGAGGACTGGACCGAGGTCTTCGAGGAAGAAGGCAAACTCTGAGCCAACGGATCAGAATCGCTTCCACCCCCGCCACCGCCGGGCAGACTGCCCGGCGGCACGAGACGCCGCCATCGCAAATACCGTGAGGCGGTATCATGCCGGGCCCGGTTCGCCGGGCAATGGCGGGGGTGTGCTCGGGGTGCGGGAGACGAACGATGGCAAAAGAAAAAACACCGATTGCCGACCGTGCCGCCCTGGCGACCCCTGAGCCGCTCGCGCGCCGCATCCGGGGCCTTTCCGACCGCTCGATCGCCTGGCTCTTTATCAGCCCGACCATCATCCTCTTGCTGGCGATCAACATCTTCCCGTTGATCTGGATGATAAAACTGTCCTTCACCAATTACGCGGCCAACCGGCCAAACCGGGTGATCAAGGATATCGGACTGAGGAATTACGAGCGCATCCTCAATGACCCCGATATCTGGTTTGCCATGCAGGTAACGGCGCATTTCGTCATCTGGACGATCGTGCTGCAGACCATCATCGGCTTTTCGCTCGCCTATCTGATCAACCGCAAATTCCGCGGCCACGCATTCTGGACGACGCTCATTTTATTGCCGATGATGCTGTCGCCCGCCGTGGTGGGGAATTTCTGGCGCTTCCTCTATCAGCCGCAAATCGGCCTGTTCAATTACATCATCTCATTTTTCACCGGCATCCCGCCATCATCCTTCGAGATGACCGGTTCGGTGGCGCTCGCCCCCTGGGCCATCATCATCGTCGATACCTGGATGTGGACGCCCTACGTCATGCTCATCTGCCTGGCCGGCCTGCGCTCCATTCCCGACTACATCTATGAAGCAGCCGAAGTCGACCGAGCTTCACCCTGGCGCCAGTTCTGGACAATCACGCTGCCGATGGCGATGCCCTTCATCATGCTGGCGGTCCTCTTCCGCGGCATCGAGAATTTCAAGATGTTCGACATGGTCAATCTGCTCACCGGAGGTGGGCCAGGTTCGACGACGGAACTTGCCTCAATCACGCTCAAGCGCGAGGCGTTCGAGAAGTGGCGAACAGGCTACGCCTCCGCATTCGCGATTATTCTCTTCGTCACGGTGTTCGGCCTGGCCAACATCTATGTAAAGGCTCTCAACAGGGTGAAGCAGCGATGAGCGGCAGCACCATATCGCACTCGATTGTTGAACCGACGCCGCTTGCGCGCCGAATCGCGGGGACGCTGGTCGTGATATATGCCGTCGCGACCATGATCCCGTTGCTGTGGATCTTCGTCACCGGCATGAAATCGCCGCCCGATTCGATCAGCTACCCGCCCAAGGTCCTGTTCCAGCCGACAGCGGAAGGGTATTGCAACCTCTTCACCACCCGCACCCGGCAGACGGCCGAATATGTCCAGTCGCTCGGCGAGCCGGAAGGCCTGTGCGACGAGATCACCCGGGCGCGCAACATGGTGATCGCAGGGAAGTCCAACTACTGGCCGCGTTTTGTGAATTCGCTGATCATCGCGTTCGGCTCGACATTCTGCGCGGTCACGCTCGGCACGCTGGCGGCCTATGGCTTCTCGCGATTCAGGGTGCCGCTTGCCGACGATCTTCTGTTCTTCATTTTATCGACCCGCATGATGCCGCCCATCGCGGTCGCGATCCCGATCTATCTGATGTATCGCGAACTCGGCCTGTCGGACACGCGACTGGGCATGATCCTGCTCTATACAGCGGTCAACGTGTCGTTGGCGGTTTGGCTGCTCAAGGGGTTCATCGACGAAATACCCCGAGAGTATGAAGAAGCCGCGATGATCGATGGCTATACGCGGCTCCAGGCGTTCTGGAAGGTGGTGCTGCCGCAGGCTGTCACCGGCATCGCGGCAACGGCGATATTCTGCCTGATCTTTGCCTGGAACGAATATGCATTCGCCGTCCTGCTGACATCGGGCACGGCGCAGACGGCGCCACCCTTCATCCCGACTATTATCGGCGAAGGCGGCATGGACTGGCCGGCGGTGGGCGCCGGCACGACATTGTTCCTGATCCCGATCTTCGTCTTCACCGTCCTGCTCAGAAAGCACCTTTTGCGCGGCATCACCTTCGGCGCGGTGCGCAAATGAACCAGGATCAGAACACCACAAATTCATCATGGCCGGCGTTGCTGCGTCGCGGCCCGATGGAAATGCTGGCAACGATAATCATCGCGCTTGGCGTCTTTATGCTGATGCAGCCCTTCTGGCTGACGCTCTACACCTATTCACCGGCGACGACCCTGGCCGGCACCGTCATGTACATCATTGTGACGAAGTTCCCGAAATGACCGCGCATGGCTGAAATTCGCGTCGAAAAACTGCTGAAGATGTTCGGCGACTTCACGGCTGTGCGGGAATCGTCCTTCGTCGTTCCAGATGGCTCGTTCTTCGTCATGCTCGGCCCCTCCGGCTGCGGCAAGACGACCACGCTGCGCATGATTGCGGGGCTCGAACTGCCGACATCGGGACGCATCCTGCTTGATGGCGAGGACATGGCGTTCAATCGGGCATCGAAGCGCGACATCGCCTTCGTGTTCCAGCTCTTTGCGCTTTATCCGCACATGAATGTGCGTGGCAACATCTCCTATCCGCTGAAATGCCAGGGGGTCGCGCGCCGGGAAATCAGACAACGCGTCGAGGAGACCGCCCGGCTCCTGCGCATCGAGCATCTTCTCGACCTGCCGGTGTCAGGTCTTGCCGGCGGCGATCGCCAGCGCGTGGCACTTGGGCGCGCCATCGTGCGCCGGCCCAAGGCGTTCCTCATGGATGAACCGCTAGGCACGCTCGACACCGAATTCCGCGACCTGATGTGCCAGGAACTTCGGGGCCTCCATAACCGGATTGGCGCCACGACGGTTTATGTCACCCACGATCAGCTGGAAGCCATGTCGATGGCCGACCAGATCGCGGTCATGAACAGGGGCGTCATCGAACAGATGGGGCCGCCGCAGGAAATCTACGATCGTCCGGCGTCGATGTTCGTGGCCGATTTTATCGGCTCGCCTTCGATGAATCTGCTGCCGTTCCGTGGCAGCCTCAAAAAGGGCGCGACGCAAATCGTCATGGATGGACAGACAATCGCCGTCCCGGCGGTGTGCGAGGCGCGTGCCGAAAGAGATCTCGTGCTCGGCGTCAGGCCGGAGCACATCAGATTGTCGGATGCCTCCAGGCTGCGCGCCGAGGTATTGGGCAGCGAATATCTCGGCACCACGCAAATCGTCACGCTCGAAACCGGCCATGGCATGGTTCGCGCCCGGATACCAGCGGACCAGCCCGTCCGGCTGGGCGAAGCCGTTGGCCTCGCTCTTGCCGGTGACAGGCTATCGCTCTTTGACAAGGAAAGCGGCCAGGCAATTCCCACTGCACTGACGAAAGGAGGCGCCCATGGCTGATGTATCGCTCAAGGGCGTCACCAAAAAATTTGACACCATCACTGCCCTCAACGATGTGACGATCGATATCGCGGACGGCGAGTTCCTTGTCCTGCTAGGCCCGACCGGTGCAGGCAAGACAACGACGCTGAGGCTGGTTGCAGGACTTGAGCGCCCCGACGAGGGGTCCGTCATCATAGGCAATCACGATATGACCCGCGTGGAACCTGCGGTCCGTGACGTCGCTTTCGTCTTCCAGCAATATTCGCTCTACCCGAATTTGAGCGTTTACGACAATCTGGCGTTTCCGTTGCGGTCTCCGGCGCGCCGCGTGCCGGAACCGGAAATCCGCGAACGCATCGAAGCGATCGCCGGCATGCTGCACATCTCCGACAAGCTCGATAACCGCGCAACCCAGCTCTCTGGCGGAGAAATGCAGCGCGTAGCCATCGGCCGCGCCCTTGTCCGCAAACCCTCGATTTATCTGATGGACGAGCCGCTGTCGTCGCTGGACGCCAAGCTGCGGGCTGAACTTCGCATCGAACTGAAGCGCATCCAGGCCGATATCGGCGCGACATTGCTCTATGTGACCCATGACCAGATCGAGGCCATGACGATGGCGGACCGGATCGGCATTCTCGACAATGGACGCCTGATCCAGACCGGCAAGCCGCGCGAAATTTACACCGATCCTCGCAATATCTATGTGGCGACCCGGCTTGGCCAGCCAACCATCAATCTCGTGCCCGCGGGTCTGCTTGATCTGGGTTCGGTTCCCGCCGGCACGAAGACCGTGGGCGTGCGCACCGAGCACGTTGAGATCAAGCGCGTCGCCGAGAGCAAGGCGCGGGGCAAGGTGAACCGGGTCGAGCATCTCGGCGACCAGAACCATCTCCATGTCACACTCGGCGATCATGCACTTGTCACGCTTGCCGATCCGCACAGCGACCTGAAGCGCGATGACCCGGTCAATGTCCAGGTAACCAAGCCGCTGTTCTTCGGTGCTGACGGGGAGCGCATGCGGTGATGGTTATAGACAGAACAGCCTTGGAGACCGGGTTGCGAGCCGTTGCCGAAGCGGTGATCGCCAGCACAGACGAACTGACAGCACTCGATCAGGCGATCGGGGATGGCGATCACGGCCTTAACATGAAGCGCGGGTTTGATGCGGTGCTGGCCGAGCTTTCCAATATCTGCGAATTGCCGCTGCCCGATGCCTTGCAGAAGACTGGCATGGAACTCGTCATGAAGGTCGGCGGCGCTTCCGGCCCGCTCTACGGGACGCTGTTCATGGCATTTGGCAAGGCGTTGCCGGAAAATCCGTCGCGCGACGAATTTGTATCCCAATTCGCTGCTGCAATTGATGCCGTCAAAGCGCGCGGCAAATCCGAGCAGGGCCAGAAGACCATGCTCGATGTGCTGATCCCCGTTTACGAGACGCTTGCCGCCGGTGGCGATTTGATAGCGGTCCGGGAAACCGCCACGCAAGCGGCACTGGCGACAGTGCCGATGCTGGCGATGCGCGGGCGCGCTTCCTTCCTTGGCGAACGGTCGGTCGGCCACATGGACCCGGGTGCCCGGTCGTCTGAAATCATAATAATTGCAGTGGCGGACCAGATGGAGAGTTTGGCATGAGCGCACGCGTCGGCATCGTTATTGTTTCCCATTCGCCCGATATCGCCCGTGGCACCGCCGATATGGTCCGGCAGATGGTGGGGGCCGAAGTGCCGCTCGCGCATTGCGGCGGCAATCCTGAGGGTGGCCTTGGGACCAGCGTTGAGAAGATCATGGCCGCCATTGATGAGGTCTGGTCCCAGGCTGGCGTCGCCGTTCTCGTCGATCTTGGTGGCGCCGAGACCAACAGCGAGATGGCCATCGAGATGTTGCCGGCGGACCGGAAGAGCAAGGTGGCCATCTGCAATGCGCCAATTGTCGAGGGTGCCGTGATGGCCGCGACGGAATCATGGGGCGGCGCGACACTGTCGGGAGTTCGCGCCACGGCTGAAGAACTATCGGCGGTGTGATGAGGAATGACCATGAGCAAAGCTCAAACATCGATTCTGATGGCCCATGAAATTGGACTTCATGCACGGCCATCGGTGAAGCTGACCAAGCTGGCCAAGGGCTTCTCGTCGGAAATCCAGATGGCAGTGGCCGCCGACGGCCCGTGGATCGATGCAAAGTCCATTGTGAAGGTGATGGCCGCCAGGGCGGCGAAGGACACGGTTCTGCATTTCCGTGCCCATGGAGAAGATGCAGAAGCCGCCGTGCAGGCCCTGACCGATCTGGTGGCGCAGGATTTCGATGAAGGCCGCAAGGATGCCTCACACGGTTGAACTGCAGGGATATCCAACCTCGCCCGGGCTTGCGCGCGGCCCGCTGGTGAGCGTGGATGTGGCGGCCAAGGCGTCGCGCTCCGCCGGTTCGTCCGATGAGGAGAGTGACGCCCTGCGCGCTGCGATCGATCAGGCGATTGCCGATCTGGCCGGACTTGGCAAAAAGGTCAGCGAAGACAGCGCCGACATCATAGCCTTTCAGATCGCCATGCTGGAGGACCCCGAGCTGTCTCATCCGGCATGGCAGGCCATTGATGCCGGCATACCGGCCGATGCTGCCTGGATGGCCGCCCTGGAAACCCAGATTGCCGACTACGAAGGCAGCGATGACGACTATTTTCGCGCGCGGTCGGTGGACCTGCGCGACTTGCGTGACCGGGTGATCATGCACCTGACCGGGTCCAGTCCCGGCGCTATCGAAGCCGGCGCGGTTCTGGTTGGCGTGGACGTGACCCCGACGCGCTTCCTGGAGACCGACTGGAGTCATGGCGGCGGCATTCTGCTGACTGGAGGCAGCGCCTCCAGCCACGTCGCCATCCTTGCGCGCTCACGCGGCGTTCCCATGGTGATCGGCCTGGCCAATGGCAAGATCAGCGGTCACAGCGAAGCACTGGTTGATGGCGGCACCGGTCTTGTCGTGCTGAGTCCGGATGAAGCGGCGCTTGCCCACTTCGGGGTTTTGCGCGCCGAGGCGCTCAAGTCTGCAAGGTTCGAGGCCGGGTTTGCCGGACAGCCTGCAAGGACGCAGGATCGCAAGTCGATCGCCATCCTGATCAACATCGCCGATCCGGACGAGCTCAATGCGATCGACGTGGACACCTGTGACGGAATCGGTCTTGTGCGCACCGAATTCCTGTTCCGCGATGGTGCCGCGCTGCCCGATGAAGATACGCAGTACGCCGCATATTGCCGGCTGCTGAAGTGGGCGGGCGGCAAACCAGTGACGATCCGCACACTCGATGCTGGCGGCGACAAGCCCATTGCCGGCCTTACCGTGGATGGCGAGACAAATACCTTCCTCGGTGTTCGTGGCATCAGGCTGTCCTTTGCGCGCGAAGAGGTGTTTCGCCAGCAACTCAGGGCGCTGGCGCGCGCTGCTGTGCACGGAAACCTGAAAATCATGTGGCCGATGATCACGGATCCGGGCGAGCTTGATCGTTGTGCCCGATTGTTCGACGAGGAACTGGCCGCGTTGAAGGCAGCCGGCATTTCCTGTGCCAGGCCGCAACTGGGCATGATGGTCGAAGTACCCGCACCGGCAATCGCACCAAAACTGTTCAAGGCGGCGGAGTTTTTTTCGATCGGGTCAAACGATCTGATCCAGTACATCGCTGCGGCGGCTCGTGACAACGCCGCGTTGGCGCCACTGGCCGATAGTGTGCTGCCGATCATCGAACAGCTGGTGGCGGAGCTTAGCGCCTATGGTCGCGCAAGCGGCACCGAAGTGTCGATCTGCGGCGATCTTGCCAGCCAACCAGAGCGCATTGCGGGCCTGCTTCGCGCCGGCCTGCGCTCGCTGTCGGTGTCGCCGGCAGCCATCGGCCGGGTCAAGGCCGCCATTGCCGATATACGTCTTGGAGACTGACATAGCCAAGTCCGCAAAACCGGCTAAAAGCCAGGCCGAGGTCGTCGCCCAATACAAGGAAATCCTGCTCGGAGTTTTGGATTCCCGACCATCGGGGACGCGTCAGCGTCTTGCCTCTGCGTTGGGCAAAAACCGCAGTTTCGTCTCGCAGATTACTAATCCCCAATACGCCACGCCAATTCCGGCCCGTCACCTGGATACGATCTTCGACATTTGCCACTTTTCGCAGTCGATCCGCGAAACCTTTATGCAAGCCTATTCATGCGCCCACCCGATGCGGTTCGAAAAAGCAGCCGACAAGATGCGGCTCCGCCACCGCACGGTTTTGCTGCCAGACACAGGCGATGCGGACACAAACGAGAAAATCGATGCGCTTGTTGCCGATTTCGTGCGCAAGCTCGCCACGATCATGAATGATTAGAGCAGTTTCGACCAATACGGGGTCATTTTATGGAGCCAAATCAGCCCATCATCATCGTTGAACCGCTTGCCCGATACCGGTATCGCGCGGCGCTGCTCGCCTTGCTGAGTGGACTGATTTGACTCCATC
>PVMK01124060.1_pt1 | contig 22053 bp, 15 predicted proteins | sample 1853481 | NCBI WGS metagenome assembly PVMK01 (sample SAMN08533507, study PRJNA380276) | Marine sediment metagenome, whole genome shotgun sequencing project.
CAGGTGGTCGAGATTCTCCTGCGGTAGATCGCCCAGAATCAAGTATCCGTCTCTCTCCGCCTCGGCGACCAGCTTCGCCCCCGCCTCGGTTCTGATGATCAGTGTGTTCAGGTCGGTCTGCCCTTCGAAGACTCCCACGGAGAGGTCGGTGAACTCGGCGGTCATGTCGGGACAGTGTCCACAACCGTCGGCGACCTTCTCCCGCACCTCCGCCAGGGGCACCTCGAACTTTTCGTCTTCGGTAAAGATCTCGAGCACCTCGGCCGGGGGAGGGGGGATGTCGATCTTTCTGATCGTATCGATGGGGACAATCTCCGACAGATAGGGCTCAAAAGCCCGGTAGTTCAGAGACCACGTGCAGAACAACCCGACAACCAGAGCCACCGGGTCGGTGAAGTCGCTTTCGTTCAATGGGTTTGACTTGAGTTGAGCAACGGCCATGGCCTGGCAAGGCGTCACCACCAGACCCAGGTTCCGGTGTCCCGATTCGATGGCCCTATTCAGTTCGGAGAGGGTGGGCGCGGAGGTATATTTCGATCCGGAGCAGGCATACACATCCTTCGGATCGGTGACCAGACGGGGAACCGGGAGGATCCCGTCTCGATCGGTAAGTATCGCCGCGTCGATCGTGCCCTGCTGCAAGGCGAAATCCATCAACGCCGACACCGTGCCCCCACTCTGGAAGTCGCCTGCGTTGGCCTTCGGCCCGGCCTTCGCCGTGCGAATCGCGGAGTATGGACCCAGGGGGCTGGCGTCGTACGACCGGCCGAACCACAGCTGGGTCAGTGCCTCCAGGTCGACTTCCACCATCGGGCAATGGGCGAAGCAGCGGCCCTGCTCGAGGGTGCAGGGGAACAAGACGGCGGTCTTGCCCTTGTGGGTTTCGAAATAGGGACAGATGCCGATACACGCGCCGCAGCCGATGCAGAGACCCCTGTCGATGACATCTCGTTTCAACTCTTTCGATCCGTAGACCTTCATCGTGCCAACCCTATTGTGGGAATTGCCTGTCCAAAGCATCGAAGACATCTTTCGTACGCGCTTCGATCAGCTTGCGAGTCCAGCCTCCGTCACAGAAGATAAACAGCTCATCTTTGATGATCCCGTCCACGACCTGTTCGCCGACGAGGTCGGGCGGCACCGCTTCTTTCAACCACTCGCCCAAAGCTTCCCTTCGTTTCGCGATGCCTTCCAAGTCGTCCTCGTCCAGGCCTCCGTACATGATCGGTGTGTCCACGAACCAGGGACAGAGCACCGACACCGAAATGTCTTCTTCGGCCAGATCTTTGCGGAGAGCCTCGGTGAAACCAACGATCGCATATTTGCTGGTGACGTAGGCGCCCTGGTTGGGGTTGGCCTGCATACCTGCCGTCGACGATGTGTTGACGATGTGCCCGCCTTCACCATGGCTTTGAATCCGCGGGAGAAAGACTTGAACACCGTGGAAGATGCCGTTGAGATTGATATCGAGGATTCGGTTCCATACCTCGATCGGCGTCTCGTGCGCGGGGCCGCCACCACCGATGCCCGCATTGTTGCAGACGACATGCACCTTCCCGAAGGCTTCCTCGGTTTGATCGGCGGCACGCTCGATGGCGGAACGGTCGGTCACATCCAGTTCGAGGGCGATCAGGTTCCCGGAGCTTTCCAACTCCTTCTCGGCTTTCGCCAGGCGCGTGGTGTGGATATCTGCGATGGCGACCTTCATCCCTCTCTTCAAAAACGCCTTCGCCATGCTCAGCCCGATGCCGCTTGCGCCACCGGTGACGAAAGCCACCTTGCCTTCAAGATCCTGCATGCCTGATTCTCCTCTGTTTCTTCAGATCGTCTGAAGACGACGGGGTTGGAAAGCCCGCCTCCCTCAGAATACCCGACCATGGGCTAATAGGGATTCGATGGGGTGATGTTGTATGCCTCGAGAGTGTGCACCTCGGTGTCGCCGCCGGTCGAAAACAGGCGCACACCGACGCTGTCCGACCGCGACGGGTAGATGCGCCGTATGACGGCCTGGCGGCTGTTGGCGAAGACCTCCACCACCGATTTGTCGACGAAGATTCGGAGCTTCAGGCGCTCGCCCTTTTTCAACTCGAACGGTGCGGCCTCGACCGTCTTCGGCGTGTCCTCGGGGCCCGATTTGCGTGTATCGACCTTGAGCTTGCCCTCGGCGGCGTCATAGTAAATGGTCGTCTCCTCCTCGCCGTCGGGGGACGCACAGACCTTGACGCCGAAAACTGAGGCCTCGTCGCTCTCCATTTCAATGATGAGTTCCAGGCTGTTGCCGCCGATACCTTCAACCGGCACCTCGGTGTCTGACGGCACGGTGATGTTCTCTTTCTTGACGGCGTCGTAGCGCAGGGCCTCGATCTCCTCGGGCACATCCATGCGGAGCAGACCGTCGTCGCCCATGGTGAGCACCCTGGGCAGGCTCATGGTTCCCGACCAACCATGTTCCGTGCGCATCCCGAATTGGGGCTCATCAAAAATCCAGGCCCACATGATGCGGCGGCCTGTGTCGTCGACGAGACTTTCCGGGGCAAAGAACGAGTTGTCGACCCAGCTCATCTGGGCGTGCGACTCCGGGTAGAACTGCTCGTCCTTCCATTCACCCACGTAATAGCGGGCGCCGAGACGGTGGCTGATTGCGAGAAGCACGTCTTTGCCACCCAGTTCAAAGAGGTCCGCGCAGGACACGTCTTCATCCAGGGACACGCCCTCGACGCCGTGGGCGAACAGATCTCCCACGTAGTTCCATTCGCCTTCGAGCGCAGGCGCCTTCACAACACCCGGACGCCCTCCCCCGAAAATCGCGTAGTAGGTGTCGCCTTCGAGCCACCCGAATGGATCCCAGGACTTGTACTTGCCGTGGTGCTCGTCCCCTTCTTCGGTCTCGGGCGTTATCGGGTTCGACTCGAGCTTCTTCCACTCGTTCAGATCGTCGTCCAAAGCCACCGCCATCGCGTTGCCCTGGCCAACCTGGTGATAGCACATCGTGGGAACGCCATCGGCGTTGATGAAGCAGTTTCCGCTGAACATCCCGCCGACCAGACCCGTGGGATGGTGGCGCCAGTGAAAGAGATCGGTTGATGACACGTGGCCCCAGTGGTGATCGCTCCTGCCGGACCTGTTGTCCTGGAAGATGTAGAAGAGGTGATAGCGGCCCTTCCAATAGATGGCGCCGTTGGGATCGAAGGGCATGCCGAGGCCTTCGGGAATCACGAAGTGGTAGCCGGGGCGGGCCGGGTCGCTCAGGATTTGCTCCCGCAGGGCACGGGCGGTCTGTGCATTCTGGATCAGTTCTTGGTCGGCCTGGTCGTTTACATCGCTATAGATCACGCGCCATCTGCCGTCGGATTCTTTTTGCATCTCATATGTGTAGGAGACAGTCTGTCCGGGCACTTCGAAGACCACGGGCCCCACCTTCACCGTATCTCCATACACGTCGACCTTGGCGTGGTCCAAGACCAGCTCAAGGTCCTTTGAAGCGCCTTCGGCAAATTCTCCCTCGTAGTATTTCCTCAAATCTTCCTTGGTGACCCCATCCCTGCTCCAGGAGTCGGAGTAGAAATCGAGGACCGCTGCGGCATCACCCGTCTCCATGGCCTCGGCCCAATCGCGTAACGCCGCCAAAACCTCTTCGGTCGGGTTGGGTTCTTCCTGGCTCGCCGACGGCGCCTCGATTCCCTCGTGGAGAACTGTGTACTCCTCCTTGTTCTGGCCTGCATCAGCGAAGTTCACCAGTTGGAATTCCTTCTCCTTCCCATCCTGTTTGACGGTGCAGGTGTAGAGGGCGTCGCCCCACCAACCCGATTCAGGGAGGCCGCCGCTGGCCTCGATGGCCGAGTCCAAAGCGAGGACCTCCGGCCCTCGAACAAAGGCGACGGATTCAGTGGTCTTGTCGCCGTCGGAAACGAGGCGGATTTCGAGCGGGATCTTCACGCGCACCTTTTCCCCTGGCGACCACGTACGTTCGATCTCGAGTAGGCGATTGTCGCTGGAAGGTCCATAGGTCTTTCCATCCACCGTCGCTTCGAATCCTTTCGCCCAGACCGGGACACGCAGCACCAGCGGGAATTGCGCTGCCTTTCCCAACCCAACTTCGATCTCGAGGTCCCCCGTTCGGGGATAGTCGCCACGAACAGTCAGCGTGACGCTCCCGCGGTTGTCGCCGGCGCCGTAGTGCAGCGCATGCTTGCCCGGGAGGTACTGAAGCAGTGCCGGTTTGCCTTTCAGTGTGCCGGACGCGAAGATCGGGATCATTGCGATACCACGCGGAATGCTGCTCGAACAGCAGGAGATGGGAGGATCCTCCTTGAAGTCGTGGTCGTTGAAACCCTTGTGTCCGAGCAGCGGCACGAAATAAGCCACCTCACCGGTATGGGGCGACTGCGCGGCCAGCAGCGCATTGTACGTGGTGCGCTCGAGCTCATCGGCATACTGGACCTCTCCCGTGAGCTCGAGGAGGTGGGAGTTCAGCTGAAGCCAGGTGACCGTGACGCAGCCTTCTCCCACCGCATAGCCCGGCGGGAGTATGTGATCGGGTGTGAACTGCTCGTAATAACTCGATGTTCCGGTGATGTAGAGCCGATTCGTCGCGATGTCTTTCCAGGCATTCTCGCAGGCGGTCAAGTAGCGCTCGTCGGGCTCGACGCGGTACAACTCGAGGAGCCCCACCAGGTTCGACAGCATCTCGTAGGCTTTCCTGTTGGCTGTCTTGTAGACGTTGCCGTGCTCCAGAAGACTGGTCAGGAGTTGGGAGCCGTCCTCGTACATCCAGGTGTCGGGTTTGTTTTCCTGCTCCCACGAGTCGATCACGTAGTGGCAGAAGTCGAGATAGCGCTTCTCGCCGGTCAGCCGATACAGAATGGCCATTGGTTCGAGCACGCTGGTGGCTGCCATGCCCATGTGGGCGCTGGCAAGTCTCATGGTCCTCTTCTTCACGACCAATGTTTCGTACATCAGGTCCGCGGCACGCATGCTCGCCTCGAGGGCCGCTGTATTGCCAGTGGCCTGGTAGTAGGTGAGTAACCCAATGAGGTTGTATTTGTGGACCCAGACGTCCCAGACAGGCCCGTCCCATCCGAGCCCGTCTCCCCAGCCAAACTGGTCGTCCTCCTCGTAGGTGCCGAGATAGCCGTTGGGGAGTTGGCTCTCGAGAAGTGTTTTGACTGCGTAGTCCATCCGCTCCCGGAGGCGCTCGTCACCTGTGAGCAGCCATGCGTAGGTTGCTGCATGCAGGTATTTCCCCACATGTTCGCCCACCCACCACTGAGAGCCCGGCCGGTTGACAAAGGGCTCGAGGATCATATCCAGGTCCAGTTGAAGCAGGCGCTTCTCGATGTTGATCTGCATCCGGTCGTGGACCCAGCCCTGGTAGGTGGTCTCTCCGAGATCGGCCGGCTCGAAAGCGAGCGCCACCTTGTTTTCGACGACCGGTTCGACATCCGCAGCAAGCGCCTGGGCGGCCGGCGTCAACGCCACGAGCATGCACAGAAGCGATAGTGTGTTTTTACTCATCATGCCAACTCCGCAATCTTGTTCCGCTCGATCATCTCGAAGTCGATCTCGGCACCGATGCCCGGTCGATCCGGGACGTGAGCGAGACCGTTCTCATCGATATCGATGTCCTGCACGAGGCCATGCTTCTGGGCCTCTTCGGGCAGCAGGACCTCGAAGAGCTCACAGTTCTTGATCGCCATCGTGAGATGGAGATTTGCATGATTGTTGTGCGAATTACCCCCGTGATGGACCTCATAGTTCAGGCCGAAGGTCTCCGCGGTGTGAGCGGTTTTGAGACAGGAGGTGAGCCCGCCCTTCAACGCCACATCGCCCCGCAGAAAGTCCGTCGCTTCCCGCACGATCCACGGCGCGTAGTCCTTCGGCGTGGTGAGCGGCAGTTCGGTTGCCATCAGGGGAATAGCCAGCTCCGACTTCAGTTTGACATAGCCTTCGATGTCGTTGTATCCAAGGGGATCCTCGTACCAATAGAACCCCAGCGCCTGGATGGCCTGCCCGACCCGCAAGGCCTCGACATAGTCGTACGACCAGACTGCATCCAACATCAATCGGAAGTCATCCCCAACTGCACGTCGTACTGTTTCGCAGATCTTGATATCCATGTCCGGCTCGCAGTGGGGATGCATCTTGTAGGCGTGCCAGCCCATCTCCTTGTAGCGGACGGCCTGCTCCGCATAGTCCTCGGGTGTGTCCAACACCGATGAACTCGCGTAGGCGGGGATGCTGTCACGATAGGACCCGATCAGCCGGTGAACTGGAAGACCCGCCGCACGGCCGGCGAGATCCCACAGCGCGACATCGACCGTACCAACGGCGAGCAAGTTCGAACCACGCGCCCGTTGCACCATTGCCCGCCACAGCCGCTCCCGGGCGAGCGGGTCCTCGCCCATCAGGATCGGTTTCAGGTCTTCGACGACGAATGCGGCGTTTTTCTTTCCCGAGTAGAGCGCCGAACCGAGGAATCCGTATCCGTCGACTCCCTCATCGGTGCTGATCGTGACCAGGGCCATCTCCGTGCGACCGCTTTCATCACTCGCGATCTCCTTGTTGTAGCGAGTCGGCGGGATGTCCTTCCACTCCCAGAGCGTCACGGTCACATTCGTGATCTTCATGTTGGTTGCTCTTCGCTTTCTGTGTTGTGGATTCTGTGAAGCACGAACTCGCCACCCCCCTGCGCGGACCGTTGGCCCTCAGTTGGGTATTCACTATAGCGGATAGAGGACTGGCCACCGTTGGTCGGCAATCACCCGCGGGATCGACGGCCCAGCTGCAGGCCCTCTTCACTTGCTCCTGGACTCGCGACCCGTTGGCAACACAATGCCTTCCGGGTAATCGGCACCGGTCATGCTCCGGTCTACCGAAGCGTTCCAGGCATCCAGCTGCTTCCGCATGCGTGCGGCAATTTCCGGGTACAGATTGATCAGGTTCTGTTGTTCAACGGGATCGCCAATGATGTTGAAGAGCTCATCGGCCCTCTTGCCGTCCTCCTTGCCACCGTTGTTGACGAGCTTCCAGTCATTGTCCATCCACATGGTGCCACCACTGGCCCTGAACCCGAGCGGTTGTTCTCGTCGCGCCGGCTCGGCTGAAAACACGGGTTCAAGCGAGATCCCGTCATGGACCGTGTTGATGGCATCCGGAGCGAGGCCGGCGACGTCGATCAGGGTCGGGAAGATGTCCAGCGTACTGGACGGAAAGTTCGACACCCGTGGCGAGATGTGGGCAGGCCACTCGATGATGCCAGGAACGCGCAGTCCTCCTTCGTAGAAGTCTTTCTTGAAGCCGCGCAGATGTCCTGTCGAATCCGGATGCACCCCCATGTGGCACCCATCGGCAAGCGATACGGATTCGGGTGCGCCACTCGCACGACCGGCTTCCCCGCATCCGGCCGGGTAGTCGATGTTCGGAAGCCCGCCGTTGTCGCTGGTGAACCACAGCAATGTGTTGTCCGTGATTTTCAGTTTGCGAAGTCCCTTTCTGAGCATGCCCATGGCGCTGTCCATGGTGGCGATTTCAGCGTGATGGTCGGCGGACACCCGGTCCGTCAGCTCCATGAATGGTGCGGCGTCCGCTTCGAGCGCTTCGAACGGACGATGGGGCGAGGCAAACCAGATGACAACGAACACAGGCCTGTCGCGGGCGGTCTGTTCGGCGATGAATTTCAGGGCTTCGCGCACGAGGACTTCCGACCCTTCGCCCTGCAGCTGTACTCGTTCGCCGTTGCGGCTGAGCTCGGGGTTCAGATTGAACTGATTGGTCGCGCTCAGAAAGTAGTCGAATCCAAGTGCACCCGGATTGTGTGGATCGTCTCCGGGCAACGGGTGATGAGGGGTCTCGACTGTGTTCAGGTGCCACTTGCCAAAATGTGCCGTGGCATAGCCTGCGTCGCGGAAGGCCGTGGACAGCATCTTCTCCTGCTTGTTGATGGAGTCACCAACGCGGGCGGCGCCCGTTCGATCGTTGGTGCGTCCGGTCAATACCGTTGCCCTGGTCGGCGTGCAGCTCGGCGCACCGGCGTAGAAGCGATCCATGCGCAGTCCGCTTGATGCCATGTCGTCGAGATTCGGCGTTTTCACAATGGGATGGCCGTAGTAGCCGGTCTGCGCCCAGCCCATGTCGTCAGCCATGACCAGGATGACGTTTGGCCCCGGGTCAGCGCTCGCGCTGGCGGCGGCCAGCAGAAGCGCGAGGAGAAAAGATCCGTGAAAAATCTTCGAACACGAACGTTCGCCTGTCGTCCGTCGGCTCAAGTCCCTGACTTTCATCGAACAACCTCCATTGAACTTGTCGTGTTCTGCCGAATCCGGGCGGTGACACGAATAAGGGTAACAATATCTCGCCGTGGCAGCGGGGGCAGACCGGCGGTTCGACCTCGTACACCCGCCCGATCATCTCGTCACAGCGGCGGAATGCAGATGCCAGGCTTCAGGATCGTCATGGTTCGGCGTAGGATAGCCCGGGCGCCGAAATGGCAGCGCGTCTTCGGTCCCGTGCGAGTCTCGGAGGAGCATGACGTCCAACCATTCAGAAGCAGCGGACCTGGCAACTCTTGGGCGGTGCCGGACGTGACCGGTCCTAGCGACCCAAAGCCGATTGAAGCTCCCCGGAGTCTGGGAGGGCTGCGCAAGGTTGTGATCGCGCGTCTCGAGGAGCGCGGGAATTACTCGACCTGGGTTCTGCTCGCGGCCCTCGCGGGCATGTTCACGTCCACATTCCCGATCACGATCCTCGTGGTCTCGCTGGGCGCCATCGCCCGCGAGTTCGATGCGAGCGAGGCGACGGTGGTGTGGGTGATCGCCGGACCCATGCTTCTCTCGGCAGTTGCGCTCCCACTGTTGGGAAAACTCGGGGACCTGTACGGTCATCGGCGGATCTTCCTGGCGGGCTACGCGGCCGCCACGGTGACGGCAGGCCTCACAGCCCTCTCCTGGGATCTGTTCTCTCTGATCGGCTTCCTCACCCTGGCGGCGGTATTGGGCGGCGCGACCCAGCCCACCTCCATGGCGCTCATTCTGAGCGTCTACGCCCCCAACCGGCGCGCGCGCGCCATGGGATGGTGGGCGATGACGACGGCGGGCGCCCCGGCGCTGGGGCTGATCGCCGGCGGGCCGCTGGTGGACTGGCTGGGCTGGCGAATCGTGTTCGTGCTCCAGGCGGGTTTCTCGCTGGTGACGTTGCTGTTGGCCGCGGTCGTGCTGAGCGAGACGACGCGACAGCGGGTGCGATTCGACGTCGCCGGTGCGGTGACCCTCGCCCTGGCGGTGGGCGGCTTCATGTTCGCTCTCGGTCGTGGGCGAGAAGTAGGGCTGCTGGCGCCATCGATCGGTGTGTCGTGCCTGATAGGCGTGATAGGGCTCCTGCTCTTCGTTCGCGTCGAGCGAGGCGCCGACGCGCCGCTGCTCCCGCTCGCCTTCTTCAGGCGCCGCAATTTTTCGGCACCGATCGTGTCGAACACGTTTATGGCCGCAGCCTACATGGGGGCATTCGTGCTGGCGCCGCTCGTACTGATCGACCTGTTCGGCTACTCGATCTCAACCGCCGCCGGAATCATGCTGCTGCGGACGCTTTCCCTCACCGTCACGTCGCCGGTGGGCGGCTGGTTGGGCGGGCAGATCGGCAATCGCAGCGCTGCCGTGCTTGGTGCCGGTGTGATGACGGTGGCGCTGGCCGTGATTGTTGGCGGCGTTGTTGAGGAATCCGTGGTTGTCTTCGGCTTCGGCCTCGCCTTGCAGGGTGCCGGCCTCGGCCTGGCGATGCCCTCGATCACGTCTTCGATCTCCAACGCCGTGCCCGACAAAGACCTGGGAATCGCCTCGGCGGCCAACCGTCTGACGGGCCAGACCGGGGCCGCATTCGGGATCATGCTTCTCACCATGGTCTACGGCGGGGTCAACACCGGCAGCAGCTTCGGAAGGGCCTTCGCAGTGGGCGCTCTGCTGTCCGCCCTCGCCCTGGCGACTGCGGCGTTCATGCGGCAAACCGAACACGACTCTTCCGGAATTGCGTGAGATCGAGAGACGGCAGGAGGCGAGCCCCGAAGGGGCGACAGATGAATAGCCTGGGGCGTGAGCCCCAGGAACCCAGAAACAAAATAATTAAGCCGCGGAGCGGCGACAGATATATGGCCACGACGGCTGCGGCTCACGCCGCAGCCCCGGTCTGTCGCCCCTCCGGGGCTATGTTCGTTATCAGGCATCGATACCCGGGGCTCACGCCCCGGGCTAAATATCTTTCGCCGCTCCGCGGCTCACATCTCGCGAGATTTCATCGGCCCACCTCATCGAATTCCGGATGAGCCAAAGAAAGAAGGGAAAGATAGCCTCTAGTCGACCGCTGGGAGCTCGAGCTCGAATGGAACTCTGGCCTGGCTCTCCTCGAGATCGATGACCAGCACCCAGCGACCGGGCTGGATGCCGGTCGGTACCTCAAAGAGGAGCGGTCCGAAGCACACCTGGGACCTCGAGGGGTGAATACTGTTGGATCGGGGTTGGGGCGCGTCCGGCGGGGTGACGAACCACGCGGCGCACAGTTGACGAGTGCCCATGAACCGGGACGACGGCGGGGACCAGGCGTTGGCTTGAACGAGCTCCATCCGGAGCTTGCCAAAATAGATCTTGTAAAGCCCTGCCTGGTCCATTGGCGAGATCTCGCGACCATCGGGGGTGCGGACGCGGATGTTTTCCAACTTCACGGGGGAAGATGTCTCTCCTGCCGCGATCGCCACCCTGAGGGTCATCAGCTCGTCACCGATGTGTGTCTCCGCCCACCAGTAGTTCACCTCGACCTCGAGTTCGGGTCCTCGATATCTGGTCACATTCTGAGCGTGTTCAATCGGTTCGTCTCGGCGATTGTCGGACGAGCTCGAGCCCGAGCTCGAGCACGCGAGACTTGCTGCGGCGACCAGGACGGCCATCACTTTCATAATGCGCATGCGACCTCCAGATGTCGGTGGTTCGACCCCGCTGTTTGTATCACATTCCGGGTGAGCCCGTTCTATTCGTTTTCACCTGGTTCGAGGATCGTTCCTTGCCCGTCTCCGTCTCCGTCTCCGTGCCCGATTCCGCCGTCCATTACCGTTGAATCATCGGACTTCGAAAAACCGCTCAAGAACGACCAGATGACCTGATGGGTCGAGACGCCGTTGATAGTGTCTGGCCACCGATGGCCCGACTCGTTCACGCGGTAGTGCTCAAACCGCACGTTCTGATCACACTCATCGTGAACGACGTGGAGCAAATCGGCAGACTCGGTCTGTTTCACGTTTTGACAGTTGTATTTTTCGCTCCAGAACTGCACCAGACTCGGGATATCCATCATGGTTCCCACAGAGTCCCATTTCTTCCAATCCCATGTGTTCCCATAGGCAATGATGGGATCGTCGAGCCCATGAATATGCATGATGGGAACGTTTTCTTCCTGGGCGCACGAGTTCGGCGATACGGGCATCGTACCGGCAAAGGATGCAATCGCCGCAAAACTCGAGCTCATGTGGCAGGCGAGCTCATAGGTGAACATCGACCCGAGAGAATAGCCGACTGCGTAGACCCGCGCGGAATCGATGGGGTGCCGGGCTGAAATGTCGTCAATCATTGCTCCGATGAAGTCGATGTCCTGTCGCGACTGAGGATCCGTACTCAGCTGCCACGCTCCCTCGTTGGGAGGAACGAGCTTTCCTACGGGAAAGGCGAGGATGATCCCCTCTTTTTCTGCGAGTTCTTCGAATCCACTCTGCTGTGGGAACATCCAACTCCCCGCGTTACCGCCTATCGCCACCACCATCAGAGACATGGGGCCATCGGGTGGATCTGTCGGGACAAAGAGGTGGTACTCCCTTTCCACGCCGTTCACCACGATGTCGGTGGATGGGAGGTACTGGCCCCATTTGTATTTGACATAGACTCCGTACAACCAGTACGCCAGGATCAGGAAGCACACGACACCGATCAGGATTTTTGTCTTTCTCCATTTTTTCTTTGCCATACCGCCTCCCCTATCATCAGGTTCTGAGCCCCAGACCTTCGGATGGGAACCCGAAACCGATCCCCTCGAGTATCGGTAGATTAGGCGCTCATCTCGATTCAGACAAGCAGGGTGACATCCGGCCGAGCCGCCACGGCGTCGTGTTATCGTTGCCGTCTCCATGACCGTCGGGAGGGGAAATGGGTCAGCGATTGCAGAACAAGGTCGCGCTCATCACCGGGGGAACCAGCGGGATCGGCGAAGCGACGGCCGAGCTTTTTGCCGCTGAAGGGGCCAAGGTCGTCATCACCGGCCGGTCCGAGGAAAAAGGCGCGCGTATCGCGGAGCGGCTCGGTGAAAACGTGCTGTACCTGCGCGCGGACGCGATGCAGGAGCAGGATATCGAGGCTTCGGTGAACTTCACGGTCGAGCGATTCGGCACGCTCGACGTGCTGTTCAACAACGCCGGCGGGTCGGTCGGCAGGGAAAGGCTCGATGAAATATCGCAGGAGCACATCGACTACGCCGTGCGGCTATTGTTGAGCAGCGTGATCCTCGGCATTCGGTACGCCGTCGAGCCGATGAAGGCAAACGGCGGCGGGGTGATCATCAACAACTCGAGCATCGCCGGCCTACGTCATGGGCAGGGTGGTCCTCTGTACTCCACGCTCAAGGCGGCCGTGACGTATTACACCAAGTTTGCTGGAGTCGAGCTCGGCCCCTTCGGCATCCGTGTCAACGCGATCTCACCGGGAATGGTCGCTACTCCCATTTTCTGGGCCGATTCGGAGCGGGCCAAAACCCTGAGCGACGAGCAGGTTGCGCGCAACATGGAAAAGGTGAAGGACGCTCTTGCCAAAGTCACGACGTTGTCGAATGCAGGGTTGGCGGAGGACGTCGCGGAAGCTGCGCTGTATCTGGCGAGCGACTCGGGAAAGTTCGTGAATTGTATCGATCTGGTGGTGGACGGTGGCCGCTCGGCAATGTTCAACGAGAAAGCGGAGGATTGAACGATGTATCTACTCAACGAAGACCACAAGATGTTCATCGAACAGGTGCGGAGAATGGTCAAGGAAAAGGTGGAGCCCAGGGCGGCCGAGATCGACGCCAAGGCCGAGTTTCCCTGGGATATCAAGGAGATTTTTCAGGAGATGGGCCTGTTGGGTCTGAGCGTCCCCGAGGAGTACGGCGGATGCAGCCAGGGTCACATCTTCACCTGTCTGGCCGTGGAAGAGATCGCCAAGGCCTGCGTCAGCTCCTCCCTGATCGTCCAGGTCCAGGCGCTGGGATGGGAGCCGATTCTCATCGGCGGCAGTGAAGAGCAGAAGAAGAAGTGGGGCCCCCGGGTGGCCTCCGGCGAGGTGCTCACCGCCTTTGGATTGACCGAGGCCGGCGCCGGTTCCGACGCCGCTGCGATGGGTACCAGGGCGGTCAAAAAGGGTGACACATACATCATCAACGGATCCAAACACTTCATCTCGAACGGCCCAGTGGCCGATGTCATCATCGTCATGGCCATGACCGACGCCTCCCAGGGCGTCAAAGGCATCTCCGCCTTTATCGTCGAGAAGGACTTCCCCGGATACAAGGTGGCCAAACAAGAGTCCAAGATGGGCATCAAGGGGTCCCCGACCGCCGAGTTGGTCTTCGAGGATATGGAGGTCCCGGCCGAGAACCTGATCGGAGAAGAGGGCAAGGGCTTCGTCTACGCCATGAAGACCCTCGACACCTCCCGCCCGGTCATCGCCGCCCAGGCTGTAGGCTGCGCCCAGGGAGCTCTCGACCTGGCCATCGACTATGCCAAGTCCAGGGTCCAGTTCGGACGGCCGGTGTCAAAGTTCCAGGGGCTACAGTGGATGATGGCCGACATGGCCGCCAAGGTGGAGGCCGCCCGGGCCTTGACCTATCAGGCCGCCGACATGGTCGAGACCGGCGATCCCAATACCTCGTACATGGCCGCCTGCTGCAAGATGATCGCCTCGGACACGGCCATGTACGTCACCACCGATGCTTTGCAGATCGCGGCGGGATACGGCTATATGACCGATTATCCCTTCGAGCGGATGATGCGCGACGCCAAGATCACCCAGATCTACGAAGGCACCAACCAGATCCAGAAGCTGGTCATCTCCAGGGAGATCCTGAAGTAACTAGTAGGTCATCCTCTCGCAGAATTTGTGGAAAATCCGCTCTTTAAACGATCTCCTGAGGTCGAACACTTTAAAGGACGCGCCTACAATTGTTTATGCCGCCTTGATCGCGTCCAGGCTCACCTGACACCTGTCAAGATTCAGTCCGCGGAGCTTCCGGCCAGCGCGAGACCGATTTGGCGTGCTTTCTCGAGCAGCTCCGTGTCGTGCTTCGCGGGGTTGGCGGCGCTGTCGAAGTGGACGATCTTCCCCACGTACTGCATGTCGAGTCCGCCGACCATTCCGCCCAGCCAGCGGACAGCTCGCTTGTGCTTTTCGGCGTCGGGGTTCCCCTGGGAGGTGACCAGCGCAAATCGTTTGCCGGCGGGCAGATGTGATTTGTAGCCTTCAGGCGTGTCCTCGTAGAACGAGTACAGACGGTCCGCCAGAAGCTTCATCTGCCCGGAGACGTGATACATGTAGATCGGGCATCCGACAAGCACGGCGTCACAGCTCTTGAGCTCCTCGAGGTAGGGACTGAGGCCGTCGCGACGGGCGCAGTTGCCGGGGTTCTTCCGGCAAGACAGGCAACCCCCGCATCCCTTGAACTCGAGCTCGTCGAGCATCACATAGGTCGTTTCGGCGCCACCCTCCCTCGCGCCTTCGAGAACTGCGTCGACGATTGTCGAGGTATTGCCTTCTGCTCTGGGACTTCCGTTGAACGCCAGGACGCGCATTCTTCCCTCCAATTTCCGGCTCGATGGTGCGGCCGGGTCCGCGGACCATCTTAATTGATGTCGCAACAAACTTGGAACGGTGTATCATGTTTGCGGTTTGCAGCCGAGCCTGTCATTGAGCGAGCCCTGGTGGGAGGAAGACCTCATGAGCTCACGTATCCGGCGAGCCGCAACCGTGCTCGCCATCTGCTGCGTTGCTGTGGCCTGTGGCCAGGCCACCAAGGACCAACGCAAAATCGAGCTGGGGGTTCTCGAGGACAAGATTCGCGGAGGCTGGGCCGGTCAGATGATCGGAGTCAGCTTCGGTTATCCCACCGAGTTCAAATACAGGGGCCGGATCATTCCCTCTGAGGAGCTTCCAGAGTGGACGCCGGAGTTGGTGAGGAGCACCCTCGACCAGGACGATCTATACGTCGACATGACCTTCGCTGCCGTGCTCGATGACAAGGGTCTCGACGCCACCACCGAGGATTTCGGCGCCATGTTCCGGGACGCGCAGTACCGGCTGTGGCACGCCAACCTGGCCGCTCGCCGCGCTTTGAAACGCGGTGTTCCGGCGACGCTCAGCGGAACCCCGAAATACAACGCGCACGCCAATGACATCGACTTCCAGATCGAAGCCGATTTCATCGGCCTGATGACGCCGGGGATGCTGCAGGCCTCAAACGACCTGGGTCTGCGTGCGGGTCGGGTGATGAACTCCGGCGATGGCATCAACGGGGGTCTGTTCGTCAGCGCCATGTATGCCGCCGCCTTTTTCGAGAATGATCCGAGGCGCCTGGTGGAGGCCGGTGTGGCTGCACTGCCGCCTGAGAGCGAGTACGCGCGCCTGATCGTCGACGTGCTCAGGTGGTCCGAGGAACATCCTGACGATTGGACAGCTGTCTGGCAGCTGATCCAGGACGAGTGGGATGGCGGCGAGCCCTGTCCCCACGGCGCCCTCGATGAGTTCAATATCGACGCCAAGATCAATGGAGCCTATGTAGCCCTGGGTCTCCTGTACGGTGGCGGCGACTTCCGCGACACCATGGTGATCGCCACCCGCTGCGGCCAGGACTCGGACTGCAACCCGGCCAGCGCGGTGGGAGTGCTCGGCGTGGTGCTCGGCTACGAGGGCATCCCCGAGGAGTTCAGGAGCGGGATACCCGCCATCGCCAACGACACGTTCTCCTACACCGACTACAGCTTCAACACGATCGTGGAGAGCACCTTGAAGCGGGCCATCGCCATGACCGAGCGCCACGGCGGCAGAGTCGACGGTGATCGTCTGATCGTCGAGATCCAGGACCCCGTTCCGGCGCAGCTCGTGTTGTGGGACGACTTCGGGTCCCCGGTGGAGCTGATCCCGATCGACGATCCTCGATGGTCCATCGAGGGCGACTGGGAGGAGGGGAGCTACAACAAGGACGGGTGGGATTTTCGGTGGGTTACCAGCGGTCAAGCGGGCGCCGAGGCGTCGATTCGCTTCGAGGGCAGCGGCGCCATCATCGGTGGGTTCTACCTGGCGACGGGCGGAATGGCGGACATCTACCTCGACAGTGAGCTGCATCGTACGGTGGACGTGAACTCGGACGAAGAGTCGGCCAAGGTGAATGAGTCGGTGTGGCACGCCTTCGGCCTCGCGGACACCGAGCACGAGATTCGAGTCGTGGTTCGCGGGGAACCGTACCGAAACTCTGACAACGTGGCGGGGGAGGGCACCGATGTTGCCCTGTCCTATCTGAAGGTTTTTCGATAATTCTCGGGTAGCCGGGGGGAGGTTTCAGTGTTTATCGTCGAGTCATATTCGGTGGCCGTGTTTTTGTGTTTCATCACCATGCTGTGTTGGGGGTCGTGGGCCAACACCCAGAAGCTGGCGAGCAAAGAGTGGCCGTTTCAGCTCTTTTATTGGGACTACTGCATCGGCGTCGTGGTGCTGACTTTGATCTTCGCCTTCACGCTCGGGAGCGTGGGGGATGCGGGCAGGCCGTTTCTCGCCGACCTCGGACAGGCCGGCGGTGCGGCGATCTGGTCGGCCCTGCTCGGCGGCATCGTCTTCAACCTGGCCAACATCCTGCTGGTGGCTGCCATCGACATCGCGGGCATGGCGGTGGCGTTCCCGATCGGAATCGGCCTGGCGTTGGTGATCGGCGTGGTCGTCAACTACGTCAAGGTCCCGTACGGCGACCCGATGCTGCTGTTCGCCGGGGTCGCCTGTGTAATGGTCGCCATCATCCTCGACGCCCTCGCCTATCGGCGACTGCCGTCGGACCGAGGGACCACGACCAAGGGCATCGTGATCTCCATCGCCGCCGGTGTCCTGATGGGCTTCTTCTTCCGCTTCGTGGTCGCCTCCATGGCGACCGATTTCGCGAACCCGGAAGCCGGCAAGCTGACACCGTACACGGCGGTCTTCATCTTCTCGGTGGGGCTGCTGCTCAGCAGCTTCCTCTGGAACACGATCGTGATGAAAAAACCCTTCGTGGGTGAGCCGGTGTCCTTCGGATCGTACTTCAGCCAGGGCACTCCCAGGCTGCACCTTGTCGGGATTCTGGGTGGCATCATCTGGAGTATCGGGATGTCGCTCAGCATCATCGCCTCCGGTTCGGCCGGCCCGTCGATCTCATACGGACTGGGCCAGGGGGCGACCTTGATCGCCGCGTTCTGGGGGGTGTTCATCTGGAAGGAGTTCAAGGAGGCGCCCGCCGGGACCAATCGCCTGCTTGCCCTGATGTTCGTTTTCTACATTATCGGGCTGGCCCTGATCGTATACGCGGGAAACGTCTAGTCGAAAGGTGGAGAGAATGGGCAACAAAATCGTCGTCGTCGGGAGTTCGAATACCGACATGATCGTCCAGCTTCCCCATTTGCCGAAGCCGGGCGAGACGGTCAGCGGGGGGGCCTTCTCCACCGCAGCCGGTGGCAAGGGTGCGAACCAGGCGGTGGCGGCGGCGCGTGCCGGCGCCAATGTCGGCCTTGTCGCCCGCGTGGGCGAAGACTCGTTTGGAGAACAGGCGATCGCGGGATTCGTTGGCGATGGCATCGATGTTTCACACGTAACTCGAAATCCCGCGGCACCCTCTGGCGTGGCCCTGATCTTCGTGGACGATGGGGGCGAAAACTGCATCGCGGTGGCTCCAGGAGCCAACGCCACGCTGACTCCGGAAGACGTTGAAGCGGCAGAGGATCTGATCACCGGGGCGGAAGTGGTGGTGATGCAGCTGGAGACCCCGATCGAAAGCGTCGAGCGAGCGGCTGCGCTCGCCCGCGAGCACGGCGTGCGGGTGATTCTGAACCCGGCGCCAGCCCGGCCGCTGAACGACGAGCTTCTGGCCAACGTTTCGATTTTGACGCCCAATGAGAGCGAGGCCGAACTGTTGACTGGGATTCAGGTCTCAGACGATGCAGGCGCCGAAGAGGCAGCGCGGGCCCTGTCGGCCAGAGGCGTCGATATCGTGATCCTCACACTGGGCTCGCGGGGCGCGTACGTGTTCGAATCGGATTCGGGAGAGCTGGTGCCGGGGTTCGAGGTGCAGGTGGTGGACACTACCGCGGCCGGTGATGTCTTCAACGGGTCGCTGGCTGTGGGTCTGGCAGAGGGGCTGCCGCTTGCTCGTGCGGTGCGTTTTGCCAACGCCGCGGCCGCGCTCTCGGTCACCAGGCTGGGCGCGCAACCCTCGGCACCGACCCGTTCCGAGATCGAGACGTTCCTGAGCGAGAAGGAGGGATAGCGATGAAAATCACGTCCATGCGAAATGCGTTTGTGGTGGGTGGCATCGCCCTGACCATGATCTTGTCGGCATCTTGCGATGCGCAACGTGCGACAGAGGAAGCTCCGCTCCGTCAGATTTCTGTCGAAAGTTATGAAGACAAGGTGGCGGGTGGTTGGCTGGGTCAAGCGATCGGGGTCCTTCTGGGAGAGCCGACCGAGTTCAAATGGATGGGCAAGGTGATTCCTTTCGACCTGGAAGACTTCTGCCGGTTGAAGCCGATGCCCGAGGAGTTTGTGGCCGACGGCCCGGGCTGGGAGAACCAGGCGGAGATGATCGCATACCTGCAACCCTATTACGACGACAAACAGAACTTCGAAAAATGGACTCCGGACATGATGACAGACCAGGACGATCTGTACGTGGAGTTCATGTTCTTGCACTCCATTCATCAGCGCGGTCCGGACGTTACGGCGACTGAAATCGCAGAGGATTGGCTTTCCTACCTGAAATCCGATCAGGTCTGGGGCGCGAACAAACAGGGCTACACCAATTTCGAGAAGGGAATCTGGCCTCCTGGTTCCGGACATCCCGACAACAACATCTATCCGAATGGAATCGATTTCCAGATCGAATCCGATCTGTTCGGCCTGATCAACCCGGGGATGCCGGTGACCAGCAACGCGTGGTGCGACAAGGTCGGCCACATGATGAACTATGGCGACGGGGTCTACGCCGGAATGGCCGTGGCCGCCATGTACGGTGAGGCGTTCTTCGAGAGCGATCCCCGCAAACTGGTCGAGCACAGTCTGACCGTCATCCCTGCCGAGAGCAATTACGCGAAGATGATTCGCGACGTACTTCGTCTTCGTGACGAAGAACCGGACTGGCAGAAGGCATGGCATGTGCTCGAGGAAAAATGGGGAAGGGATGGAGACGGCGAGCCGGTCATGAAGCTCGACGTCAGAATCAACGGTGCCTACGTCTATATGGGTCTGCTCTACGGCGACGGAGACTTCTGGAAGAGCATGAACATCGCCATGCGTTGCGGGCTCGACAGCGACTGCAATCCATCGACGGTCGGGGGCATCCTGGGCACCGCCATGGGCATGAAGGCGATTCCGGAAAAATGGGCCATCCTCAGAGACCTACCCATCGAAAACCGGTCCATTACGGAGATTTATCCGCCGTTGATCGCGTGGGACGACATTCTGGGTGCGACCGTCGAGGTGGGCATCCGCAATATCGAGAGCGCGGGCGGACATGTGGAAGATGACGTGGTGTTCATACCGCTCCAGGCGCCCGTCGTCCCGCCTCTGGAACAGGTTGAATGACGGAGAGTGCGAGCGGAAGTGAAGTCGTTTTTTGAGGTGCGGCGATAGGGGTTGCCGCCCGGGAAATATTCCATCGACAGTCCGTCGATGGCTAATAAATTGTGGTATGACGGGGCAAAGAGCAAAGCTCATGTCGGTCTTGGTGGTTTTTGTTTTGGTGGTGGGAGCCGCCGTTTCTTTCGCACAGACAGAAGCCGAGGACGTCACAGAAGCTGCAGAAGTCACAGAGGCCACAGAGGTCACCGAACGCCGACTCAAGGTCAGCGACTATCGCCAGAAGATGATGGCCGGCTGGATCGGTCAAATGGTCGGTGTCGGTTGGGGCGGACCCACGGAGTTTCGCTGGGCGAACAAGATCATCCCCGAAGAGGACATGCCCGAATGGTCACCGGAGTTGGTGAATGTCTTTGGACAGGACGATCTCTACGTCGAGATGACCTTTCTGAGATCGCTGGAAGAATATGGTCTCGATGTCTCCATCCGTCAGGCCGGAATCGATTTCTCCAAGAGCAGGTACATGCTCTGGCACGCCAACAAGGCCGGGCGCGACAATCTGCGCAAAGGGATCGCGCCGCCGGACTCGGGTCATCCGCAGTTCAACAGCCACGCTGACGATATCGACTATCAGATCGAGGCGGATTTCTCCGGGCTCATCTCCCCGGGTCTTCCCAACTCGGTGATAGCCCTGGGCGAAACCTTCGGTCGTTTGATGAACTACGGAGACGGTGTCTACGCCGGTCAGTTCGTCGGCTGCATGTACGCCGAGGCATTTTTTGAAAACGATCCCCAGAAAATCATCCAGGCCGGTCTGAGGTGCATCCCAGAAGAGAGCCAGTATGCCGAAATGGTGCGGGATGTCGTGTTGTGGCATCAGGAGCATCCGGATGACTGGCAAGCGGCCTGGCAGAAGATCAACAAGAAGTACCACGAGGATCCGGACTACATCAGGTGGTTGTGCACCGAAAAAGGTGGCGATTTCAACATCGACGCCAAGATCAACGGCGCCTACATCGTAGTCGGCATGCTCTACGGCGATCGCGATTTCGACGACACGATTGTCATCTCGACCCGCTGTGGACAAGATTCGGATTGCAACCCGTCCAACGCCGCCGGTGTGCTCTTCACCACCTCGGATTTCGACAGCCTGGAGGAGAAATATGTGTCCGCCCTCGAGCAGGGCACGAAGTTCAGCTACACCGAGTACGACTTCGAGGGTCTGGCCGACGTGTGTGTGAAGCTGGCGCGCCAGATCGTCGTCCAGGCCGGTGGCCGCATCGCAACCGATGAAGACGGTGCAGAGGTCTTTGTCATCCCCGTGCAGCAACCACAACCGAGCGAATTGGAAAAATCCTGGGAGGCGGGACCCATTGCCGGATCGCAGTTCACCAGCGAGGAGTTCCCCCATCTGAAGTGGTTGCCGTTTGCTGCCAGCCTCCTGTGGGTCCTCTTGCTCCTGGCCTTTGTGCTGTTTGAAGAAAACCGCAACGCGAAAGCGCTGTGGATCATTATCCCGATTGCCGCGGTCTATGCGATCTCGAAATTATCCGAACTGTTGATGGGCGAGGATGCTCTGAATATCGACCTCTCAATCAGCCTCTACCTGATCGTTGGTTTGTCGATCGTGTTCCTCCTCGGTGACAGGCTGGCCAAGTTGAAATGGCCCGCACGGTTCGGTGTTTCTTTCTTGATCATCGCCGCCATGGGATTCATCGGATTGTTGGGCAAGAATTCATTCTACTTTTATGGACTGAATTCACGCACTGTTGTCACGATTCTGAGCGGCGCGGCCGTCTCAGTGCTCGCGACAGCCCTGACCGCCCGGAAGTGTCGGGACAAATTCAGCAAAGTTCGTTTTCTATTGTTCCTGCTGATGTGGACTTTTGTCATCCTGTTGGTTCTTCCGTCACTGGCCTACATCACAGCCTTTGGTATTGGAGTATTTATCCAGTATTTCTACTATTTTTTGATGATGAGTGTCGTATTCACGATTTTCGTCTATTTGGTGACGCTGCCGTTGTGGATACTGGCATTGAATAACCCGCTGTACCGGCAACGCCTGAACAAATGCCTGAATTTGCCGGATTCACATGATTCGTAACGAACGAAGTGGGGTCTGCAGAGCTCACACATCGGGAGCTCTTTGAGGGAGGTCAGAACTATGCGAAAAGGGAACTGGAAATTGTGGGTGGTC